>ENA-OPSJ01002368-OPSJ01002368.1-human-gut-metagenome-genome-assembly--contig:-NODE-2368-length-12372-cov-2.447755_pt1 | contig 12372 bp, 9 predicted proteins | sample MGYA00241801_ERZ501893 | MGnify/ENA primary metagenome ERZ501893 (study PRJEB25962, sample SAMEA2042219) | human gut metagenome | biome: human gut; feature: human-associated habitat; material: faeces...
ATAGCGATAATATTGCCAACCACCATGAACAATTTTTTAAAAACCGCAGATGATTACTATAACAGAACGATAGCGGCAAGCTTTGCCAGGCTGATAAGGTACGTGGCTGCCTTTATGTCATTTACATTGCCGGGGCTTTATCTGGCGGTCACAAATTTTCATACACAGATACTGCCGACACCTCTCATACTGGCATTTTATGAAGCCAGACTCGGCTGCCCGTTTCCGCAGCTCATAGAGGTGCTCATGATGGAGCTGTCCTTTGAGCTGCTTCGCGAAGCCGGCATAAGACTACCCGGAGCAATGGGAAACACGATAGGCATAGTCGGAGGCCTCATAATCGGACAGGCAGCAGTGGATGCAAATTTAGTAAGCCCTATAGTGGTCATTCTTGTTGCATTCACCGCACTCTGTTCGTTTGCCATACCGAGTGAGGAGTTTGCATTTTCATTTAGGATACTCAAATTCGCTGTAATAATGATGTCGGCATGGCTTGGATATTTTGGATTTTTAATAAGTCTGATGGTGATACTTTTGCATCTCGCAAAGCTCAAAAGCTGTGGTTACCCATATATGATGCCATTTGTGGGCAGCGAGCTGACAGGCGGTGAGGATGAAAAGGACAGTATCATACGATTTCCGCTTCGCAGACTATGGAGGCGGCCTGTATTTGCAAGGGAAAAGGAGTGCAGAAAGCTGAAAGGAAATAATGATGACTAAAAATATGAGCACAAGCTACACATTTGCACAAAACGAAAGCATATCGCCCCGCCAGCTATACAGGCTATACGTCTTTAATCTGCTTGGAGTCGGCACACTGGTGCTTCCAAACAATCTGGCGAAGCTTGGAAAGTATGCCTTTATCTCAATCGCACTCGGAGTTTTCATGGCATGGCTATTTATGTGGATAGTAAGCGAGGTACGTGAACGCAGGAAAACAATATATGACAGAAGCATTGATAAAACAAAATATGCGAAAATGTTAATTTATGATTTAATTATTGCGATATACGAGCTGTCACAGGCCGCATTTCTTGCATGGATATTTGTAAAGCTGATACGTGACAGCCTTATACCGGATGAGTCATTTACAGTTGTACTCTTTGTGATAATGGCGGTATGCGCTTATGCGCTAAGTGGCGGAGTGGAGTGCCGGGCCAGGGTATACGAGGTAGTATTTTTCTTTGTGCTGATACCGCTTGCTGCTATGCTTTTGTTTGCTATATCGGATGTGAGATTTGACTATCTGATGATTAAGGACAGAGTCGGTGTGGACTTTGGCATAGCGGATATATTTGCGGGTGCATACTATGTGTTTGCAGCATCCATTTCCGTGTTCAATATACTGTTTGTAAGGGAACGCACTGCCTCACAGATACGAGGGAGTGTGAGTAAAGCAATATTCACATATGCAGGCATTCTTTTTTTATTGTATGCAGTATTGCTTGGAAACTTTGGAAAATATTCACTGTCGGAAATAGAGTTTCCGGCTGTCGTACTGATGAGTGATGTGCAGATAAAAGGCAGCTTTTTCAAGAGGGCAGATGCACTGATGCTGTCGGTGTGGTTTTTCACGCTGTTTTCAGTACTCAATATGAGCCTTTATTATGCGGTTTTAAGATGTGAGAATTTTGCTGAAAATACGAGAAAAATTATATTTACATTTAATAAAAACCGGCATTCCTGTAGCAATAAGCAATTTGGTTCTGACAGACAGAAAAGTCATGACAAGGAAAAGAGCACTATGAGAAGCTGGTGCATCATTTTTGTCATAGCAGTCACAGTGACCTTAGCATATATTCTTGAAAGTGGAGATGAAATCGTGAAAAAATATCTTGGATTTTTATTGTGCATAGCGATACCGGTCATAGTAGTGCTGACGATAGGTCTCATGCTCACCGGCTGCAGTGCAGTGGAACTTGAGGAGCGCTGTTTTCCGACACTTGCGGCGGTCGATATTGTAGATGTAGATACTGATGAAATAACCGATAAAGAAGTAACTGATAACAAAGCATATGTTAGCCACAGAGATGTTTCGGCAAATGAAAATAGCGGATATATAGAGTTCTACTATAACATGGACAAATCCTACGAACCGGAATATGCAGATGATATCAAAACAGCCGTGGACAGCTTCGAGGATCGGCTGTCACAAAAAGCCGATACCAATCATTTGAAGGTGATTTTAATAGGAAAAACACTTAGAAAAGATAAAGCAGCTTATTCAGATTTCATGGAATATTGCAAGACATCAAAAAAATTTCCGAGAAACACATATGTGTGCATAGCAGATGATATAAATGATATCTTTGATAACATGGGTGATTATTATGAGCAGAAAATAAATAAGGAGAATCATGAGGATGGAGAACCGATAATTACACTTGGCACCTTGCTGGATGACTATACGAATGAAATTCATGAAACCCGGTAAAATTTTCAAAAAGGATGAATAAGCTCGTCAAATAAGGCAATACTTGTTTACATGAGAAAGAAAATAATAATAACAACCATAGCAATAATATCCCTTACGGCAGCGATAGCTGCAAAAAATCATACACCTGCCGCAAACACCAATAGTATAGCGTGTACAGCCGACATGCAAAAATCCATCGCCGGCAAAATCCTGCGTTTCCACGTGCTGGCAAACAGCGACAGCGAAGCAGACCAGAATGTGAAAAAGCAGGTGCGCGATGCAGTAGGGGCTTACATAGAGCCATATCTGCTGGAGTGCGAAAATATCGAAGAAACCAGAGCCACCGTAAATGACCATATGGACGAAATAATAGCGGTATCAAAGGAGACGCTTGCAGCAAACGGTTTTACATATGGCGCATCGGCAGAGCTTACACACACCGATTTCCCGGAAAAGACGTATGGGGACTATACATTTCCTGAGGGAAATTACGAGGCGCTTGAAATAACACTGGGCGATGGAGCCGGTCATAACTGGTGGTGCGTGCTGTATCCAAACATGTGCTTTAGGGGCAGTGTGTACGAGGTGGTGGAGGACGAAGCAAAGGAAAATCTTAAGGAGGTACTCACTCCGGACGAGTATGAGAGCATATTTGACAGCGGAAAATATGAAATAAAACTAAAAATCCTTGATATTTTCAGATAAAACAGTTAGTATATTCATGCTGAAAAAATATATTAAAAGAAAATATGTGATGAGAAATTATTTAAGCGTGAATTAATTTAGATATGCAAGAGGATAAGGAGAAAGAAATGACAAAGGATGTAGTAGTATCATTAAAGGGCTTACAGCTCGCACCGGATCAGCAGTCGGATGCGGTAGAGGTGATTGCCCCGGGAGAGTATTATATAAGAAATAACAAGCACTATGTGCTTTTTGAGGAGATAATGGAGGGTGAGACCCAGACACTCAAAAATATGCTTAAATTCAATGAAAATTATCTTGAGTTCACCCGCAAGGGACCTATGAGTGTACATATGATATTTGAGAAGGGAAAGAAAAACCTGACATATTATTATACACCGTTTGGAAGTATCCAGATAGGTATTGATGCCACAAGCATAGAGGTAAAGGAGACTGAGGACGAGATAAGGGCAGAGGTAAAGTATGCACTTGATGTCAACTATGAATTTGTAGGCGACTGTCACATCAATATAGCTGTGAAGAAAAAAGGCGCAGCAGTCAAAATTGCATAAAAGTCTGCCAAGTCTATGGGGTAAAAAATATATAAAGCATATAAAAAACAGAGCATGTGAGGATGAAAGCCATCCCACATGCTCTGTTTATGTACATGAAAATTAAATCATGATATTATTTCTGCTTAGCCTTTTTGGCTGCCTCTTTAGCAGCTTTTCTTTCAGCCTTTGCAGCCTCCTCAGCCTTGAGCTGTTCGTTGGCCTTGCTGTAGTTTTCTGCCATTCTTGCACGGAAGCCTTTTTTCTTCTTAGGCTTCTCAAGAGGTCCTCTGATACCGCGGACAGCTGTGATGTAGATACCGCTGACAGAAGCCTTAACCTCTTTCTTTAAAGGAATCTCATCAAAGATCTGCTCGTCTGCGATAAGAGACATGACTCTTGGTCCGACCTTGGCCTTGACTACAGGAAGCTTTGAGCGGCGCATAAGCTTTGGTGTCTGCTCAATAATCTGCTGTGGGAGACCGGCATCCTTTAGCTTCATACGCTTTTTGTCAATGATTAGCATATTGACAGTCTGTGATGCAGCAGCTATCTGTTCGTCCTGCTCTTCCTTTCTTTTTTGTGCTTTTTTACCGAGGATTGTTAATACTATAAATGCTACCACAAGCACTACTGCGATAACAATAAGTACGATTAATGCTGGATTCAAAACGTATCCCTCCTAAAAATTTGCTTATTTAAATTAATTTTATCAAATATGCTAAAAAAAATCAATCTTTATTGCAAGAATAGGTAAAACCGTAATATAATAGAACTATATTTTGGGAAAAGTCTTTAGAAGATGCAAAGGGGTACTTATTAATGAAGAAAATTGCTCTTCTGGCTGATGGCTGGAGAAGATATGTAATATATTCGTTGGTTGAGGGTATCATGGGAGGCTCTAAAGAGCTGGGACTGGATGTGTGCCTGTATTTTTACAACACCAACGGAACCTGGAGTCAGGATTCAAAGTTTAACAAAGGCGAATATGCGCTGAACGATTTGCCTGATTTAAACAGCTTCGACGGAGTGGTATTTGACTGCACCAATACGACCAACCTGGATGAGATACAGTATATGGTCAGAAAGCTTCAGTCGGTAAATGTGCCGGTAGTGAGTATCGGGTATAAGGTTGATGGGTTTTACTATGTAGGCAACGATAATAAGAGGCTGTTTCGCAAGGTAATGGATCATATGTACTATGCGCATGGCTGCAAAAGCTTTGTGTTTGCAGGTGGTCCGCCGTATCATTATGAGAACAGAATGCGTTTTGAGGCCTTCAAGGAGGCTTTAAGTGATTATGGCATACCACTTACAGCTGATATGTACATGTTTGGTGATTTTGATTATCAGACAGGTGTCAGGTATATGAGTGATTGGCACGAGAGCAAAAAGCCGTTACCGGATGTCTTTTTATGTGCAAATGACAATATAGCAGCAGGACTGTGTGCGACAGCAGAGGTTCTTGGATACAAGGTACCACAGGATTTTAAGGTCACAGGCTTTGACAATCTGGATAAGGCTGCGTACTTTAACCCACAGATTACAACAGTGGATAACAACAGGGGCAATATAGGCAGAAATGCTCTTGAGATATTTAAGGCGCTTTGGAATGGCACGGGCGATGCTTCTGATAAATACCTTGATTCTGAGTTTATACCGGCTGAGAGCTGCGGATGCCCTAATACCGGCAGAGTGGATTATCGTAATTACATAAAGAATATTATCAAAGGCTCCGTTGCAAGAGAGCAGGAGGAGGATGCAGTAATGATCCTCCAGAAAGAGCTCGAGGAGTGCAATGAATACTATGATTTGTTTGAGAGATACTCTGACTATATGCAGAGCATGAAGTGTGACGGAGTGTATGTGGTCGGTGTTTCTGATCTGGCAGCTGCAAGGAACAATGCACACTTTAGGAAGCATGGCTATGATATTGACGACGAGGTTGTACTCTATGCGGATGACAAGGACAATGGAAAGCTTGAGTTTAAGAGTGTAAATGACCTTATGCAGTACATGCAGAGTGTAGATAAAAACACCTGCTATATGTATTGCTCGCTGCATTTCAGGGACGAGATAGTGGGCTATGTAATACTCAGGAATCCCGAGTTTTTGTACGACCATCCTGAGCAGTTTGATATACAGTCTGCCCTTCTTAAGAAGCTTGAGAATCTTTTTAAGCAAAAGGTACTTGAGAATACAAATAATGAGCTTAAGAATCTCTACAACCATGATGCGCTCACAGGCCTATACAATCGTGTGGCATGCAATGAGATGGTCATTCCTATGTTTGCTGAGCTTGAAGCTCAAAATGTCGGCTGCACCATAGTATTTCTCGATGTGGATGATTTCAAGGACATAAATGATACATACGGACACCAGTACGGTGACGAGCTTTTAAAGACTGTGGCGAGGGTGCTTGATGAGCAAAAGCCTGAGGGAAGTATGGTATATAGATTCGGTGGAGATGAATTTATCGTGTTTATCCCTGGGGACAGACATGACACTGCTGAGAAGTATATAAAGCGCGTGTATGATATCATGGAGCAGCACAGCCTGTTTATCAGTCACGGCATCATATATACGAAGCCGGGCAGTGGTAAGAGCTTTGACGATTATCTCGTAAGTGCTGACACAAAGATGTATCAGCTTAAGCAGCAGCACAAGCAGAAAAAGGATAGCAATTTCTTAAAGGGAGTGGATATTTCATCCGTTCCTATGATGGTTGACAATAATATACAAATAATGGACAGGGAAGGTCATGTGTGCAGGGTATTTGATTTTTTAAAGCTGAATAATGTAAATTCAGTCCGTCTGCGCATATGGAATGAGCCTGATAAGGTGCCGGAGTCTAAGGGGTATTGCAGTCTTACATATGTTCTCGAGATGGCTCATGTCATTAAAAAATACAAAATGCATTTTCTGCTTGATTTTCATTATTCAGATTACTGGGCAGATCCGGGACAGCAGAATAAGCCTGATGCGTGGAAGAATTTAAGCTTTGATGAGCTGAAGGAGGTAGTGCACAAGTACACATATGATGTGCTATACAGATTAAAAATCATGGATTGTGCGCCGGATATGGTTCAGATTGGCAATGAAATAAGGAGTGGTATGCTGTTTCCGGATGGTGCAGTGCCACAGTACAGGCAGCTTGCTGCGCTTGTAAATGAGGGAATCAGAGCTGTCAGGGAGCTGCTCCCGGAGACAAAGGTCATGATTCATCTGGATCAGGGAGGCAGATATAACTGTATTATGCCTTGGTTTGATTCTATGTTTAATGCGGGCATGCTGCCGATTGACGCGATTGGCCTTTCCTTTTATTCGTTCTGGCATGGTACCTTCATGGATTTGAAGGATACTATGAGCAGGCTCATAAAATTATATAATCTGCCGGTTTATATTGTGGAGACAGCTCATCCGTGGAGGCATTGCAAGGGAGATCATATCTCAAAGGAACTCATGGAGACTGCAGGCCTTGATGCAGGCAGCGCAGAGCAGAAGAAGTCTCTTGAAATAATCATGCAGATAGCAGCAGAGATGTCAAAGGATACCGGAAAGACAGGTGTATACTACTGGGAGCCTGTCGGTGTGCCTGGTAAAGGCATGGGAACCTGGTTTGAGAATATGGGTATGTTTGACGAGCATGGCAGGGCTTTGCCGGGCTGGGATGCAATCAGGGACTTTGATCCGAAAAATCCGCCGATTAAAGAGCTTGACAAGTATATTGAATCACTTTATGAGTATGAAGAAACACCGGAGGTGGAGGATTTCATGAAGCTTCTTATGATTCATGGAAATCTAATCTCAAATCCTGAATTTAAGGATGGATTTAATAATTGGCAGATTGAGACAAGCCTCGAAGAAGGACAGTATACACTGGGTAAGGATGGAGTGTTTATCTCTTCAGATGCCAATTTTGACTATTCGATAAGCCAGACGGTGGATATTGAATATACCGGTGAGTATATAGCAGCGGTTGACTATAGAGGAACCAATACAACAGGTGTCGAGGTCGAGCTGTTTATGGATGTGGAGGATGAAAGCGGCGTTCATACATATACAAGCGACATTTTCCCGGATGATATCAGGTTTGTGACACATCTGCTTAAGCCGGTAAGGCTGCAAAAGAATGCCAGGGTGACAGTAGGGCTTAGGATGCATACTCCTCCGGTGTTTGCAAAGATAAAGAAAATTTCACTCGTTGTAATTTAACCTGATATGTGATATTGTAGACAGGTATAGTGTTTTGCGGATGCGTTTTTGCCGTAGCAGGGCATTATACATATAAATAACATGACTTACAGATTTCAGGAGGATTCCAATGAGTGAGAAAAAGAATACAGGTAAGAAGGCAGTCATAGCAGTGATTGTGATTGCACTTATCGTGGTAATTATTGCGCTTGTTGCTGTAATAAGCGGCAAGAGCAAAAAGGGTGGCTCAAAGAGCGCAACAGAGGCAGGCACCGAGGTCGGCAGCGAGACGATGCGAAGCGGACAGTTTGACATAGACTACGCAAAGCAGGTTACAAAGCTTGCAGACTATTCAGGTGTTGCAATTACTGTCTCAAACGATTATGAGATAAACGATACAGCAAAGCAGACATATCTGACCAATGTGCTTCAGTCATATGGTGCAGATGCGTACAAGCAGGTTACAGATCGTGATACAGTTGCAGATGGCGATTATGTCAAGGTTGATTACAAAGGATATAAGGATGGCAAAGCATTTGATGGTGGCTCAGCTACAGATGTGCTGCTTGATGTGACAAACAACAGCCAGGTCGGCGGTTCATCCTTTATTGATGGATTTACAAAGCCTTTAATCGGAGCCAAGGTGGGTGATAAGGTTAAGGGTGACGTGACATTCCCTGAGGATTATGGCAACGATGACCTAAACGGACAGACAGTTACATTTGAGTATACAGTAAAGGGCATTTACTCAGCAGATCCTGTTGCACTTGCTGATATGACAGACGAGCAGGTCAACACAGTGTTTGGAAAGGCCGGAGTGACAACAAATGCCCAGCTTACCACACAGATTGAGAAGGATTTGAAGCAGCAGCTCTACAGCGCTGAGGTAGACAAGATAAAGAGCTACATGATTGAAAACAGCACAGTCGAGATTCCTGATGAGTATCTACAGGCCAGACTCAATGAGTATATTGCTTCATTTACCAAAGAAAATGTCAAGGATGGACAGACACTTAAGAAATATTTAAAGTCCAACTACAACATGACAGTGGATCAGGCCACAGAGAAGTGGAAGGAAAATCTGACAGACCAGATAAAGACAGAGTTCATCTTTGGGCTTATCGCTGAGAAGGAAAATATCAAGATGGATGATGATGCCTTCAACAGCTATGTGGATTACATCGTATCAGCCAGCAATGGTCAGTTCAGCAAGGCTTCTGAGGTATACAAGTATTTTGGAAGCGGACACAAGGATGAGGGAAAGACATACCTTAAGAACCAGTACCTTGTAAACAAGGCTATTGATACAGTCACAGAGAAAGCAAATGTGACATTTGAGGATGGCAGTGCAGCGCCGGATACTTCAAGTGGCAGCGCGGATGCCGAATAATAACGATAAATATGCTGTCTGTGGTGATGCGCAGGCAGCTTAAATGGAGGATTAGATAATGGAACTTACAAACATACGCGAGATTTTCCGCAACAAGGACAAATTCGCTGACAAAGAGGTGACTATCGGAGGATGGGTCAGAAGCAATCGTAATTCAAAGAATTTTGGATTTATCGTGGTAAACGACGGTACATTTTTTGAGCCAATCCAGGTTGTATACGGAAATGGCTTAGACAACTATGATGAGGTTGGCAAGATCAATGTCGGAGCTGCAATTATCGTAAGAGGTACACTTGTGCTTACTCCGGATGCAAAGCAGCCATTTGAGATTCAAGCCGCAGAGGTGACTGTTGAGGGTGCATCCACACCGGATTATCCTCTGCAGAAGAAGAGACATACATTTGAGTATCTCCGTACAATCTCACACTTAAGACCTCGTACCAATACTTTTGAGGCAGTTTTCAGGGTGCGCTCACTCTGCGCATATGCTATTCACAAATTCTTCCAGGAGAGGGATTTTGTGTACGTGCACACACCGCTTATCACAGGAAGTGACTGTGAGGGTGCAGGAGAGATGTTCCAGGTGACCACACTTGATTTGAACAATCTACCTATGACAGAGGATGGAAAGGTGGATTTCTCAAAGGATTTCTTTAATAAGCCTACCAACCTTACTGTTTCAGGACAGTTAAACGGCGAGACATATGCTATGGCATTCAAGAATATCTACACCTTCGGACCTACCTTCCGTGCGGAGAATTCAAACACCACACGTCATGCGGCAGAGTTCTGGATGATTGAGCCTGAGATTGCTTTTGCAGACCTTGAGGATGATATGATGCTTGCAGAGAGCATGCTCAAGTATGTTATCAACTATGTGCTTGAAAATGCACCTGAGGAGATGGCATTTTTCAACAATTTCGTGGACAAGGGACTCCTTGACAGATTAAGAAATGTTGTGGAAAATGATTTTGCACGTGTGACATACACAGAGGCTATAGATATCCTTTCAAAGCACAATGACAAGTTTGATTACAAGGTATCATGGGGCTGTGATTTACAGACAGAGCATGAGAGATACCTTACAGAGCAGATTTATAAGCGCCCTGTATTTGTCACAGATTATCCGAAGGAGATAAAGGCCTTCTACATGAAGCTGAATGACGACGGAAAGACCGTTGCAGCAGTTGACTGTCTTGTACCGGGAATCGGAGAAATCATCGGTGGAAGCCAGAGAGAGGATGACTATGACAAGCTTCTTGCCAGAATAAATGAGCTTGGACTTTCAGAGGATGACTACAAGTTCTACCTTGACTTAAGAAAATACGGCTCTGCAAGACACGCAGGCTTTGGATTGGGCTTTGAGAGATGCGTAATGTATCTTACCGGCATGGGCAATATCCGTGACGTTATCCCATTCCCTAGAACAGTTAATAACTGTGAGCTGTAATCACGAATGAATTTCATACATGAATAATTACCGCCCTTTGCACATATATATGATGTGTGGAGGGCGTTTTTATGTGGAGAAAAATCAAAGGTCCTGTGATAACAATATGTATCATGCATCTTACGGCGCTTTTGTGTCTTATCATACTTTCTATAGTACAGTGCTTTGTCGACATGGCGGAGTGGATAAAGTTTGCACTTGCCATGGCGGTCAATATAGTGGTGGGGCTTGTATGCGGATTTTTGCTCAAATGCTGCTTTCACCGCAGACGTTTTATCAGGGTGACGGTCGTAGCATACTGGATAACTTATGTGATAGCAACAGTGGTCATAGATATAGGTGAATCAAAAAATATATTCGAGCTTTTGATAATACTCCTTCTGGTAATGTTTTCAGCGCTTGTTTTTCGCTAAAAAAGGACTTTTCATATTGATAATGCTGTGATATAATGTTGAAAGCAAATATGATGTGTCAATGAGACATCGTTAAATGAAAAGGAGATAAAAATGAAACACGTAAAGACATTAAATACAAGAAAATTACAGAACACAGTTAAAAAGGGCGGATGTGGCGAGTGCCAGACATCATGCCAGTCAGCATGTAAGACATCCTGCACAGTAGGAAATCAGACTTGCGAACACAGCAAATAAGAGATATTTGTAAGTGTAGTGAATAAGTATGACAAGCAGGCAGCGGCTTTAAAGCCGCTGTCATTTGACGTATGAGGAAAAATTTGAAAAATAAGGATAGAAAGGGGTACCGGTTGTGATTCATCAGTACCAGAACAATGGATATAATATTGTACTTGATGTCAACAGCGGATGCGTTCATGTAGTGGACGAGCCAGGGTACGAAGTTATTGCATGTCTGAACCGTATGAACGATTTGGTGGAAGGATGTAAAATTACAGGTTCCGTAACCTTAGACGGAGAGGACATTTACGGAAACATGGATGTCAATAAGTTAAGAAAAAGAGTAGGTATGGTATTCCAGAATCCGAATCCGTTTCCAATGAGTGTCTATGACAACATTGCATACGGACCGCGGACACACGGGATCCGTAATAAAAAAGTGTTAGATGAGATCGTGGAGCGGTCTTTAAGAAATGCAGCAATCTGGGATGAATTAAAAGATCGTCTGAAAAAGAGTGCACTTGGTCTTTCGGGAGGACAGCAGCAGCGACTCTGTATCGCAAGAGCACTTGCAGTAGAACCGGAGGTCATTCTGATGGATGAACCGACTTCTGCATTAGACCCGATCTCCACATCAAAGATCGAAGATTTAGTCATTGATCTGAAAAGTAAGTATACAATTATTATGGTAACGCATAATATGCAACAGGCAACCCGTGTTTCTGATAAGACAGCATTTTTCCTGTTAGGAGACATGATTGAATATGGAGATACCGAAGAATTATTCTCTATGCCGAAGGATAAGAGAACAGAAGATTACATTACAGGGAGGTTTGGATAATGCGAAACCGATTCGACAGACAGTTAGAGCAGCTTAACAATGAACTGATCAATATGGGAAGCCTGATAGAAGAAGCAATCGAGATGGCAATTACCGCATTGATGAAACAGGATGCCAAAAAAGCAAAAGAGATTGTAGATTTCGATGAAGAGATCGATGAAAAAGAAAGAGAGATCGAAAGTCTTTGTCTGAAACTTCTCTTACAGCAGCAGCC
>ENA-OPSJ01002369-OPSJ01002369.1-human-gut-metagenome-genome-assembly--contig:-NODE-2369-length-12369-cov-2.345785_pt1 | contig 12369 bp, 7 predicted proteins | sample MGYA00241801_ERZ501893 | MGnify/ENA primary metagenome ERZ501893 (study PRJEB25962, sample SAMEA2042219) | human gut metagenome | biome: human gut; feature: human-associated habitat; material: faeces...
TCCCTGTATGGAGGGGAGAGGCATAGAAAGACAAGCAAAGAAACCAAAAGCAATTACCGCAAACCGGAAAATAAATCACAGCACAACGATTTTCCGATTTGCGGTAAAAATCAGAGGTGGAAAAGGAAAACGAAGGGCTCTCCGACACCTTCACTTTCCCCCTTCTTTCAAGACCAACTTAAAATTGCCAAAAGCGTCCCTGACCACATCGAACGGGGTATCCCGAAGGGTCTTATGCACTATACATTTTATATTCCTAAGCCGGGAACGACAGCTTTCCGTCCCGTCTGAATATCCTTTTCCCAATACTTCACCGAGTTCTTCCAATGACAAAGTATGGTCCTCCTTTTGCACCAACTTTTCCAAAAACAAAAGCACACGGGGGGACGCGTCGAAAGATTTATGACTATAAATCACACAGCCTATGAATTTATCGATATGCAAAAGCTGCAAAGCGTCATCCATGGATTCTGCTTTCAAAGGACGGACTTTCGACTTCCTCAACGTCCACACCAAACCGACACAGGCAATAACAGAGAGGCATACCAAGGCACCGACACTCACAGAAAGAAGCGTGGTATGAAGTTCGTCTATGCCATCGTCCACAAGCCCTACGTTACATAGCAAACGGTATTCGCCATATTTACTGCATACAAAAAATATGACAAGCAGGAAGAAAATACACAATACGCCCCATGGCAAAGCAGGAAAAAAACGTTTTAAGTTATAACCTTTCATGTGTTCCATATAGTAATACATTATTAACATTCTTGTTACCAATACTTCTGTATGCCATCCTTGTATTCAAACAACCGTTCGGCTTCGCCACGGCTAAGATCACGCAACAGCAAAAGAGCATGTTTCGGAATATTCCTGAACAAGAGCGAATCGGACTGTGCAACCTGCGTGCCTGCCGATTTCCATTCCCCGCCATGGCATACGAGCAATTCGTATAGGTCGTCCTTCCGGACAAAATTGTCCCGGTTCCGGGGCGTGTAGACAATCTTTCCTATCGCTTTCTTTTCTCCTAAATCCAATCCGGCCCAACCGCCATAATCAAAAGGATGGTCGTAGGACGTGTCCGTATACCCGTCGAACACATTGAAATAGGAGTGGCTTCCGTGCGCCCCTTCCTGCGGCCCGAGAATATCGCCCTTCAAAGGTTCCGTATCAGCCCAAGACGAATAAAAACCTACTTCCGACACATTACCGAAGCCTCCACGGGGTCCGAAATACCGCACATAACGGTAAGTTTTCGTGGAATCGACACGCACCGCCGTACACAAGCGGAGGGGCATATCCTTAATCCGGAACAACGTGTCGGGATGTTCAAAGCCGGGAGACCGGCTGCCTTCGAACACGCCGCCCACCATGCGCCCAAGGAAGAACTCGCCTATCATACCGAATTTGCTGAACAACACCACGTCTTCCGTCTCTTTCTCCGGCTCGTAAAACTCCATCTTCGCACTGTCCACATCCACACTGAACGGGTGTGACAAGGTGACCAACTTTTTACTACCGGCATCATACGAAGCCAGACAATATACCGTACCGCCATGGCAGTCGTTGAAAACCGCCGCCTGCCCGTCGTAACGGCACCAACCCACCGGTTTCCAATCATAGCGGTTTGACATGCAGAGATAAACCAAACTGTCCTTCCCCATCTCGCGGGTGAAATGCTCCTTACCTATGGTCAGTGTATGCGACTTGTCGGTGGCATACAAACGGGTCACGTCCTCGAAACAGGGAAGACGGAACTCCGGATGTACAAAATGCGCATCCGTCTGCATGGAATACATCATATCCCAATTCAGGCTGAAACGATGGCGAAACACCTTGCCATACACATCGGCATATTTCTCCGCCTCCATCAGGCGGTGCCACCAATAGAACATGGAGAAGTACCAGGTTTTGCCGTCCTGGTCTTCTATGAAATTCCAATAATGGGGCGCGTTGTTGTTCCCACGCATGGGCAACTCCTCTATGCCGCAGGGGATGCCCAAAGCCCTGCAAATATACACCATCATGTCGCACAAATCCAAGCAGCTTCCTCCACGCCAGTCCGCAATCCGAGGCCCAATCCTGATATTCGTCCCCATCTCGCCCGTGAAATAAAAGGGTGCACGCAACAGGCTGTCGAGCACGAGATGGGCCGCATAAGTGGGCTTCACGATGTCCGAATCGTTCTTGTGCTTTTCTATGATAGGCATAAACTGGTAATATAATTTTTCACGCCATGGCACAAGCTCTTCATTCCCTACGCGATAAGGCAATACATATTCGCAAAATTGCCCGAAAGGCACATTCTTCCCCCATGGCTGTTCGCGCCATACCTTGAATGCCCACTCTATATTCGTCACCAAATAAGCAGGATCGATATAAATGTCTTTCTTCAGGGTTATATTCCTCGCACCGGAAAACCCACAGACCTTGGCCGCAGAATCCAAAGCTTGCTGATAGGTGAATTTGCCCGTACCGAACAACTCGTACGCCTTATACACCGCCCCCATGTCTCCGGAGGCGACACCTTCATGGCAAGCCAAATTACTTATCAAGAACAACGCGGCCTGCTGTTTCAGGGAATCCCCTTCATAAAGTTCCAACACATGCCGCAAAGCCGGATTCTTTTTCAAAGCCAACGCATACATGTCTTCTTCCGATGAAACGGATGTGCAACTTACACCCAATGCGAATAGTCCTAAAAAACAGTATAAAGTGCTATTTTTCATGTTCATGAAATCAGGTTAATATTAAAGTTATGCGAAATTAATAAAACAGCATAACAAATCCAAATAAAAACGCGAAAAATATGTAATTCAAAACAAATCATGTTATGTCAGAATACACGTCATACTGCATACTGCGATTCTCGCAGCCCTTTCCCCAAAAAATATGGTATTGTTCCTTCTAATTTATGGAATGCACCACAATTTTCACGACATTTCATTTTGATTTCTTGCGATAATTCCTTTTCTTTGTATTTACATAAACCCTAAAATAAATATCTTATGGGCAAGCTCAAGGACAGATACATACGATTCGACTGGGCCATCAAGCGGCTGCTACGCGACAAGGCCAACTTCGCCGTGCTGGAAGGGTTGCTCACAGTGCTCTTCGAGGACAAGACGCAAATCGTGGAAATATTGGAAAGTGAGGGGAACCAGTTGGCCGAGACCGACAAGTTCAACCGCGTGGACATCAAGGCCAAGAACAGCAAAGGCGAAATCATACTCGTGGAGGTGCAGAACACGCGGGAGGTTTACTATCTGGAACGCATACTGTACGGCGTGGCCAAGACCATTACCGAACACATTTCATTAGGCGAGAGCTATGGAAACATCAAGAAGGTGTACTCCATCAGCATCGTCTATTTCGATTTGGGCAAGGGAAACGATTACCTCTACCACGGACAGAACCGTTTTATAGGCGTGCACACTTCCGATGAACTGCAAATCTCGACCAAGCAGGAGAATGCCATCCTGCCCAAGTACCCAAGAGAGATTTTCCCGGAATATTACATCATACGCGTGAACGAGTTCGACAAAGTAGCAAAGACGCCACTGGAAGAATGGGTTAACTACCTAAAGACAGGGGAAATCGAACCCGATACTAAAGTGCCGGGCTTAAGCGAAGCACGGGAGAAACTGAAATATCACAGTATGGCTCCCGCCGAACGCTACGCCTACGACGAGCATCTCAATGCCATCATGATACAAAATGACGTGTTGAGCACAGCCAAACTGGAAGGATTAACGGAAGGACGGGCGGAAGGACGGGAAGAAGCACTCCTATCCACGGCACGGAACTTGAAGGCCATGGGGCTGTCCATGGAAGATATTTCTCGCGCCACCGGACTCTCCAAAGAAGACATCTTGAAATTGTAGGTTTCTTGTAGGGTGTCATTCCGGCGCACACCGTCGCATATATACCCGAAACGAATCATCACAAATCGGAAAACCAATCATAACACAATGGTTTTCCGGTTTGCAGTAAGAATAAATGATTCCTCGCTGATATTGTCTATAACAGTATAGGTTGTATCCGTTACTCGGAAATCATTTGTGTTAAACACATAATATTTTCATGATATTATCATAATTAGACGAATAACAAGTTGTTTTCCACTATATCAAAATGTGGGGACGGTGCTACTCCATCTTTCACATCGCCCCCATCGGGAAAGTATAAATGTAAGAGTTTCCTTACTTACATCCGCAAATATACGAGATTCGATTCGAAGTTCAAATAAAAATACGAAAAAAGTAAGAAAAAAAGTTTGTATCCCTATTTTTATTAATAATAATAAAAAAGAGAACCGCCCCCAATCTTGCAAAGTCATCATCCGATGCCCAACACCGGACGTCCTTGCTGCAACCTGCACAAGCGCAACAAGGCCTCATAATAATAGTAATCGGCATAGATGATGGAAGCGTCTATCTCGCTCCCGGCCGGATGGTGTCCTGTACTGTGAAGCAGGAAAGACACGCAACGTTCTCCGCTCTGGTAGTTCCGGCTCAGGGAGGACAACATGTTTTCTGCCGCCTCACGATATTGCCGTCCCTTCTCAACATCCACATAACCGCTCAACTCCAACAAAGCGGAAGCCACCACACAGGCAGCCGAAGCATCCTTGGGTGCCGACGGCGACGGGTCGTCGAAGTCCCACAGCGGTACCCAGTCGTCCGAGCGTTCGGGCAAACGTTTGAGGTACACATCCGTCACCTTTTGCGCAAAAGCCAGAAAGCGAGGGTCACGGGTCTCACGATACACCATCGTGTAACCGTAAATGGCCCAAGACTGTCCCCTCGCCCACATCGACCGGTCCGAATACCCCTGGTGTGTGACACCTTTTATCAACTTACCGCTCACCGTGTCGTAGACCGCCACATGATAGCAAGAACCGTCCTTGCGGAAATGGTTGTCCATCGTCGTCTCGGCATGACGCACAGCGATGTCGTACAAGTTTTGTCCGCCACCGTTACGGGAAGCCCAGAAAAGCATCTCCAAGTTAATCATATTGTCCATGATGGTATTGTGCGGCCATCCTTGTTTTTCGACCTCACGCGGCCACCTCAGAATGGTACCTATCCGGGGATTGAAAAGTTTGGCCAACTGGTTGGCCGTGCCTACAATGACATCCCGATAGGACGCACAAGGCGCGATGCGCATCCCGTTGCCGAAACTGCAATGCACCAGAAAGCCCAAATCATGGTCGTACGGGTCACGGTCGGCCAAATAAGCCAGTGAGGCCGTGTAGTTCCGGGCCTGACGTCCGATGTAGGCCTCGCCGCTATATTCATAATCGTACCACAACACGCCCGGCCAAAAGCCGCCGCACCACTCTTCGGGTGTAGCCGGACGGCAATTCCACTCCGTCCGGCCCTCCTTCAAATCTTCCGCACGAATGTTACGCGGCATCCGGGTATAATCCCATCCGCCGTCTTTCTTCAAACCTGCCAGTGCACGTGCCACCTGACGATGACAATATTGCAAGTCTTTCTCTACATCGACCCGCTGCTGGGCTGCCACCGGACGGCAGCACAATCCCAACAGCAATACAAATCCTATTTTATAGTTTATCCGTTTCATTGTTATCATTCTAAAAATCCCTATCGTGTACTCTTCACGCCGTATGCGCAGAAAGTGAGATAGAAAGCACAAATCAGCAGCACACACACACCGGCTGTGATACCGGCCGCGTCCGTAGCCGCACCAATCAACGGGGTCACCGCACCGCCACCGGCCACCGCCGTAATCATCAGACCGGAAATCAGATTGGCTTTCTCCGGCATGCGCTGTACGGCCATGGAGTAGATGATGGAGAAAATGCAGGAGCAGAAGAATCCGATGCCGCCCACACAAATCAGATCCACCGTGGCATCTTCATAGAAAGCCAATACCAGAATGGCGGCAATAGCGGCCAGAATATTGATACGGAAATACTTCATCTCGGATATCTTGGTCATGAAGAACACGCCGAGAAACGCTCCCACCGTACGACAAATGAAGTACACCTGAGGAGCCACACCGGCATCCGATGTATCCCAACCGAAACGGGCTATCATGACTTTCGAACTGATGAAGTTCGTGGCCACGTCGATACCCACCACGAAGAAGATACCCAGGAAGAGCAACAGGATGGTACGGTCGGACAGCAAGCCCCACACCTTCCCCATCGTCACGCCGCTGTCTTCCCTTTTCTCATGAGGTATGGGTGTGAAGTACAGCCAAAGGGCGGACACTAACGTAATGGCACCGAGCACGGGAAAAGCCAGATACCAGTTGTCCTTGTCGCCGCCGCCCAGCACGTTCACGGCAAAAAGCATGATGAACGGGCCGCAGAACGAAGAAACAGCCTTAACAACCTGCCCGGCGGTCAGACTGCTGGTCAACAGTTTCTGGTCGGTCACCACATTGTTCAACAAAGGATTGAGCGACACTTGCAGGATGGTGTTGCCGATTCCCAACAGGGCATATCCCACAAGACAGGCCCAATCGGTCTTCAACAACGGAATGAGCATACCCACAAGCGTGACCGCCATACTGAGCATGACAGTGTTCTTGCGCCCCCAGGCGTTCATCTTGATGCCCACCGGTATGCTGAAAAACAGAAACCAGATGAAAACCATCGAAGGCACGAAACCGGCCATGGTATGGCTCCAACCGAACGCTTCGCGCGCATAATCCGACGAAATACCGACAATGTCACAAAAGCCCATCACAAAGAACCCGAACAGAACGGGAAGGACCGCAAGCATAGATGTTTGTTTTTTCATGTTGTTTTTATATTTTAAAATGAGTGTTTTTCCCGTTTACGGAGTAACCCGGAACCAGTCTACATCCATCCATCCCCGGTTCACCGCAGGTTCGGCATGCGGCTCCACGCATACGAAGCCCACCTTTGCGCCTATCCACTTGCCCTGACGGGCTTTGAACGGCTTGCCACAGGGAGTAAACGTCTGACCGTCGAGACTGTATGCAAAACGGCACATCCCTTCTTCGGCCACTTGTACCCGCAAATAGACCGAACGGCTGACCGTGGGTGAATAAATGATAGTTTGACGTTCGGACGGCTCGAAACCCGCCAATTTTTCCACAGATTCCTTCCCGCCTTGCTCTGCATCCTTACAAACCCGCTGAATGAGGATGAAACGGTCGCCCTCCCGACGCACGGTCAGTGCCGCATAATCCCATCCCATGACTATCAGGCCGCCTTCCTGACCGTCTTCCTTACTCACCATCGTGACTTTTGTCGTAGCCGTAAAAGTCTCGGCGGGGAACTTTTGGAGCAACATATTGGATGCTTCCCACAAATTTATATACTTTTCGGATAACGGCCAAGAATATAAACGGATAAAACCGTACGGAGTGGTAAATCCGTATAAATCCTGATAATTGGAATGCCATTGCCATTGCAATCCAAGCTCCGTAGTGTCGAATTCGTCGCTTTCGGCCGGATTCACCCGGACGGAAGACGGCACGGACGGCTTGCGGTAGGTCAGTACGGGATTGCCGCAACCGTCACCGTCCTTATCCTCGCCCACCACCGGCCAGTCGTCTTTCCACGTCATGGGTTCGAGCCAAGTCACACGGCCGTAGCATCCTTTATCCTGAAAGTGCACGAACCAGTCTTCTCCGGATGCGGTCTGCACCCAACCGCCCTGATGGGGTCCGTTGACCGGAGTATCCCCCTGCTCCATGACGCGACGCGCCTCGTACGGCCCGTACACGTTGCGGCTGCGGGCGGCCATCTGCCATCCCATTTGCACGCCACCGGCCGGAAACATCAGGTAATAATAACCGTTGCGTTTATAAAACTTAGGTCCCTCGGCCGTGTGATTCACATCATCATTTCCGTCATACACGATGCGGGAAGGGCCGACTACTTTCGTGCCCTCCGCGTTCATTTCGGCCACACACAACACGGAATTGATTTGTGCACGGCTTCCGGCCCACGCGTAAGCCAGATAACACTTTCCGTCATCGTCCCACAACGGACAGGGGTCGATAATGCCTTTGGCAGCCTTGACCAACACCGGATCCGACCATTCGCCGGCGGGGTCTTCCGCCTTGACCATATACACGCCGAAGTCCGGGTCGCCCCAATAGATATAGTACTCCCCGTTGTGGTAACGGATACTCGGTGCCCATACGCCCTTGCCATGCTGCACGGTAGCGTAAAAGTCCGTCGGAACCAGTTCCTTCAAAGCATAGTTCACGACTTTCCAATTCACCAAGTCCTTGGAGTGGAGGATGGGCAGGCCGGGCACACAGGAGAAACTGGAGGCCGTCAGATAAAAATCATTCCCCACGGCACAGACATCGGGGTCGGAATAATCCGCATGAATCACCGGATTCTTGTACATGCCATTGCCCAAATCGGGCGACCATACTGCAGACAGGTACTCCTGCGTTTGCGCCGCAAGCGGGATTCCTCCGCATAGGAGGCAACCGCACATCGCCACCCGCAACATACCTCTTGATAAACTTTCTTTCATCATTGTACACTTTCTGTTTGATTCGATTTATAATCTTTCCTTATTATATATATACGAATGAAGAGTGGATTCTCCCTATTTAAGAATACAAAAAAACCTTGCAAAAAGCAAAATCAGCTCTTGGCAAGGTTCTTTTATGCTAACGGACAAGCCTTTAAATCTCAATCAGGCTGAACGAATAAGCCGGAAGCTCATAGTCGAATTCAGGTTTCACCTTGATGTCGCTCTCCTTCGGACGGGCATTGCGGTCGTCCCAGTTACCGGTCAACACGTGCAGGCGGGCATCCAGACTCTGCGCCTCGCCGAAACGGTCTTTCAGGCTCGACAAGTCCAGCTTCCCTTTCACGGGATGGTTCAGGAGGTTCACCATTTTGATGTACACTTTTCCGGTTTTGGAATCGCGTACCGTGCTGACCACCAGACGCTCACGTACCCCCTTGCGTCCTTCATTCACCGACAATGTACTTTCGATATACTCGTCACCGCAATAGTTGCTGCAAAGTTTATGCACATGGTAAGTAACCGTGGGCTTTACCTCTTTGTTATTGAAATAAATCATGTCGGGACTCCAATTCACATGGCCATCTTTAGCCAACAAAGGAGCATATGAACTCATGGCTACTACGTCACCGTTGCGTTCCATGCCGCAAATGTGCAAAGCCTCGCACAGAGCCGTCTCAACGTTGTTGGGACGACCGGGAGCGTGAGCCGCGTACTCGCCCAGATACACCTTGGAACCGTTTCGGTCGTATTGGTCATAATAGTCCTGATGGTAAATGAACCATCCGGGTGTCTGATAGTAATGCTCGTCAATCATGTCTATCTTATGGTCTTTGGCCAGACGCCAACCGGCTTCATAATCGCTTCCCTCCGACCACGGTCCGGCTGTACCGCATACGATAATGTCCGGATATTTCTCCTTCACAGCCTTGATAATCATCAGATAGCGTTCTTCAAAAGTTTTGGAAATCAAATCTTCGTTGCCGATGCCAATATACTTCAGGTTAAACGGTGCCGGATGTCCTTGCTCGGCACGGACTTTGCCCCATTTCGTAGTCTTGGCATCCCCGTTGGCCCACTCAATCAGATCCAACACGTCTTGCACGTATGCCGGCATCTTGTCCATCGGAATACCTCCCTGCTGTCCGTGCCCGCAGTCGCTCGAATTCTGGCAACTCACACCGGCCGCCAACACCGGAAGCGGTTCGCACCCTATGTCCTCACAGAATTGGAAAAACTCATAATAACCCAATCCTTTCGTCTGATGGTATCCCCAAATGTTGCGTTGAGGTTTCCGGGATTCCAACGGGCCGATTGTCTCTTTCCAATTATAAATGTTATGCAAACCGTCACCGTGAGCAAGACAACCGCCAGGGAAACGCATGAACTTCGGTTTCAAATCGGCCAAGGCCTGAGCCAAATCAGCCCGCAAGCCGTTCTTGCGCCCTTTGAATGTCTGTTGCGGAAAAAGCGAAATCATGTCCAAAGCCACCTTACCCGTTCCCAACGGTTCCACTTTGATGGAAGCATGGTCGGCATCGGCATCGGCTTTCAGTACCGCAGTCATTTTCTTCCAGTCCGACTTGGGTGCTTTAAGGGTGGTCCGTGCCACCACCCGGCCATCTTGTACGAGGCTGACCCGTATCTTTCCGCCTTTGCCCTCTAATTGCTTGGCGAACACCGACAAATCGTATTTTTCTCCTTCACGGACAAGGATACCGTCGAAACCGCCATTCAACAAAGCCACCTTGCCCGGCTGTTTCACATCTATGACGGCATAATTCGGATTGTTCTCATGGATAGGATCGGATGTACGTATCTCCCACGTCCCTCCGTCGCCTTCCAATGTCCAGGCAAAATCAGCTTTCCATGCCTTGTTCCCGCCCTTGACATCGGCTTGGGAATATTCAAAATCACGGTTCTGCACCAACTCGGCATACAATCCGCCGTCGGCGGCATAACTGAGGTCCTCAAAAAAGATGCCGATCAATTTGTCGCTAATCTTCTTCGTCCGGCCTGCATCTATCTTGATCGTGGCTTCAAGAGGTTTCAAGCCTTGGAAACGCACTTCATTGTCCCGCGCCAATTCTCCGTTGAGTGCGGCCCAGTATGCTGCACTCTCCACAGCCTGCACCATGCGCTCCACTCCGGCGTACGGCACTTTGAATACCTGTCCCTTCACCGGCTGTCCGTCCACAAGTGCCTGCTCCGTCACCGAAGGATAAACGGAGGCATCGACTTTGCGCGGCTTGCTGAAATGATAAAAATCTTTGGAAACGGTTTCGTACACCCCGCCATCCTTGGTCTTGAACAGCACTTTATAAGCAGCCGTTGCCACATCGTACGACAAAACCGGTGCGATACAACTGTTCACCCCCTCCATATAAGGATAGTCCTGCGGCTGCCATTTCACCAAATCGGTACTGTAGGCCACTGCAAACTGGTTGGCATAATCGTTCACCTGGAACACACAACGCCACGTCCCGTCCGGCATCTGTATCAGATTCGGATTATACATCCTTTTTTCAGAACTCCATACACCAAAATCACTCTTAACAAAAGCATGGCCGGGACCAATACCTTTCCACGCCTGCCGGTTCGCACTCCACGCAAAATTCAACCCACCGCCTGCATGCACATTGTAGGCCATGAGATACACCGAATCGGGAACAGCCGCCACAGCAGAGCCAGCCGTCCACAATCCGCACCCTAACAAGGCCGCAGAAAGAGCCTTGTTCACGAAATGTTTTTTCATGTCAAATTAATATTGAAAATTAGATAAAAATATATTGCCTAACCGTTTAATCTTCTTCGGCTTTCAATCCCAACTGTTTAATCCGGATGTCCGTCGAAACGCCCCGGCTTTTCAGTTCCAATACGGCCGTACGTTCGGCTGTCGTCGTGTTCTGGTCCAATTGGTAATGCACAGTATATTTTCCGGCACGCCCGGAAGTGGCAGCCCCGTCGGCCAGACGCACCCACGCAGGCGCTTCTCCCTTGAAAGCCAACGTCCAGTCGTCACCGTAAGTCTGGAATATCAGACTGTCACGCACCTGACGGGCCGTATCCTGCAACGTGAACTGGTAGTTTCTGCGCACCGGGCGCTCGATATTCAAATAGTGATACTGCGTGTAAGAAGTCACCAGCGTCTTACCGTCGGCATGGAAATAAATGTAACCCGTACGAACCGTGTCCGTGTTGTTCACATCCAAGTCCACATTGAGCCTTTTCACCATAAAATATCCTTGGGGAACGGTACCGGACATGGAATCCGCGTCCACATGAATCCAACCTTCCGACACCGAAAGAGACCAATCATAAGTAGTGGCAAACCTCAAAGAATCAACGGTCTGGTCGGCATAAAGCACAGAACCGTATCCGCTCGGATAAATGATTTGTGCAAAATTGTAAGAATTCTCCTTATTATCACAAGCCGCAAACAAAACAGCGGCCAAAGCTACTGAAAACCCAACTACTTTCTTCATGATATTTATTTCATTAAAATGATGAGCAAAGATAAATAAATAATTGAAAGTATCCCCATTTATCATTATCTTTGCAAGATGGAAAACCCTTTTTATAACGATATTTATGAAATCTTGCAGACGAAGGGCTGCGAAGGACTTCCCGTAGGCATCATCGCCAAACAGGTTTACAATCGGCACGCCGGACTGTTTAATACGGAACTGACATACGAAAGGGTTTACCAGAATGTACGTTTCTTTCTATGGGCACAGTCCTGCAAACCGTCGTCGCCTTTCATGGGGGCGGCCCAGCGCGGATGGTATGCCTTGAAACCCAACGTCTGCCGCCAGATGCGAATCGACTTCACCGAAATTCCATCGGAAGAAGCCACAGAAGTCCCTGAAAA
>ENA-OPSJ01002371-OPSJ01002371.1-human-gut-metagenome-genome-assembly--contig:-NODE-2371-length-12356-cov-1.848711_pt1 | contig 12356 bp, 10 predicted proteins | sample MGYA00241801_ERZ501893 | MGnify/ENA primary metagenome ERZ501893 (study PRJEB25962, sample SAMEA2042219) | human gut metagenome | biome: human gut; feature: human-associated habitat; material: faeces...
AAACTTTTTTGAATAGATGATAAATCACCTGATAACTTAACAAAAACATTCATACTTGCAAAAAAGAATGCTGCCATCATAATAAATAACATTCCCTTTTTTGTATCGTTCATAAAATACCTCCTTAAAACAAAAGAATAAGGACACTGTCCTTATTCAGTAATTTTAACAACTTGATGTGCTTGAAGACCACGATCTCCTTCAACTAATTCAAACTCAACCTTTTGTCCAGGATCAATTGTTTTAAATCCTTCTTGAACAAGTTGTGAATAGTGGAAGAAAATATCTCTTTCTTCACCTTCCATGTTGATAAATCCAAAACCTTTATCTTTGTTAAAATTCTTTACAATACCAATAGCCATGAAAATTTCTCCTTCTTTTTTATATCTACTTATTATTTTACATCAACTTACTTATCTAGACAACATTATTGTTCTAAAATTAATACTTTTTTAATCATTTTTTGTCTTTTTAAGTCTGTGATTAAATCTGTTGGAGAAATAATTGTATATTGAAAAAGCTTTGTATTCTGCGAAAATTCAATATTCATTTTTTTTAAACTCCAAACAACAAGTTCACTACAATAAAGCTTTTGATCATTTGTTGAATCCATTTCATAATCATAAGGTGTATGCAAATAACTTAATGCATTTTCAATAAATTGGTTAATAAATTCTTTTTCTTTTACAAAACGATAACACACCATCGATTTAAGATAAGATTCATCTTTAAGATTGGCCATTTGTTTAAAATAGCGTAATTGCACACCACCAACATTGGCATCTAAAACTACGACTTCATCTTTATCTAAATACATTTCCATTATTTTTTGATAATAGCGACTTTCTTTCGAAATCATTTTTTGAACTTGAGCTTCTGTTCCTAAATAAATAAGGGTATGTTTCCATCTTCCTGGTATTGCAAGATTTGAAATATAATGACTGTTTTCAATATTAATAAGATCTCCTGTTTGAAATTCTTTAAAGTACTTTTCAATTTCCTGATAAGTAAAATTATCTTCACTAGTAGAAACCTGTGTTTCTTGTCTTTGACACCCTGTTAATAATAAACATAAAATAACTGTAATGATTCTTGCCACTCCATCACCTAGATCATACTTAAACTTACTCTATTTTTCTTTAAGTCAACATCGATGACATTAACTTCTACAATATCTCCAATACTTAAAACATCTAATGGATGTTTAATTCTTTGTTTTGACATTTTAGAGATATGCACTAAACCATCATTCTTTAAACCAATATCAATAAACGCTCCAAAATCAACAACATTTCTAACAGTTCCTTCTAAAACCATTCCTGGTTTTAGATCTTCAATATGAAGAATATCTTTTTTTAATAATGGTGTTTGATATTGATCTCGAATTGAACGATTTGGTTTAATAAGACAATCAATAATATCATCTAATGTATATTGGTCTATTTTTAATGTTTCTATAACTTCTTTTTTATTAATTTTTAATATTTTTTCTTTTAAAGCATCTGTTCCTAAATCATTAAGCGATAAATGGCATGATTGAAGCAAAGCAAGTGCTTGTTGATAGTTTTCAGGATGGATGGCTGTGGCATCAAGAGGTTGATTACCATCTAAAATACGTAAAAAACCAATAGCTTGTGTATATGTTTTTTCACCTAGTTTTTTAACTTTTTTAATTTCTTGACGATTATTAAACTTACCAAATTCATTACGATATAAAACAATTTGTTGAGCTACACCTGCATTTAAACCTGATACATATTTTAAAAGCGATTTTGAAGCTGTATTAATATCAACCCCAACATTATTGACTGTTTTTTCTACTACGAAATCAAGTTGTTCTTCTAGATCTTTTTCAGGAATATCATGTTGATATTGACCCACTGAAATTGCTTTTGGCTCAATTTTAACAAGTTCTGCTAAAGGATCTTGTAAACGTCTAGCAATGGAAACTGCTGATCTTTCTTCAACGTGATAATCTGGAAATTCTTCTTTAGCGATTTGACTTGCTGAATAAACTGAAGCTCCTGCTTCAGAAATAATCGCAAATTCAACATTTAAATGATGTTCTTGAATAAGTTTAGCAATAAAGGCTTCTGATTCTCTTGAAGCAGTTCCATTTCCAATAGCAATAATTTCAATTTTATATTTTGAAATAATAGAATTATTAAATACTAAACCTGTTAAATAATTACTATTTACTGCACATTCTATTGCTTGTATTCCTGCAGGATACATTTGTATTGTACCATTTTCAAAATTTGATCCATATCCACCTGTATAGGACATTGCCATTTGTAAATTTTCAAATAGAAATTGAATAAATCCTGACAATTTATCCAAAACAAGAAAATCCTCATCACTACACATTACAAGAAAATGTCCTGACGCATGAGTCATAACATTTAACACATTACTTGCATATCCCTGATTCGCTTCAAAAGAAGTATACACTAATCTTGAGTCATTTATTTTTGAAATTTGATCATAATAATCAGCTTCTATTTTTGATCCATTGTTTGATACAACAATTTCAATTTCTGCATCATATTCTAAATTCAAAAGCTGCTTTACATTTTCCAATAAAATTTTCCCTCTATTATAACTTGGGATTCCAATTGTCAAAAAAACATTATTTTTTTCTCTCTTTTTCAGCAAACGTCTTTTATGTAAATCTTTGAAAAAAGTAACATATTCCTGGCTATCTTTAGCAATAATTGAACGCGGTATATAAAATTCTGAATATTCTTCAAAAAAGAGCTGCATTATTTTTGTATTTTCAAAAATAATTGCATTTTCCAGGAAATATTCTCTTATTTTTGGTAATTTCAAAAAAGAAGCAAATATTTCCTTATTTTTATTTAATACGATATATACTGTATTATATTGTTTATTTAACAAAAACGGTATCATCTCACGTATATCACAAGTTTGTGCAATTAATAAACTTTGAAAATCGCGTTGCCGATCCTCAATCTGTGCTTCAACATTTAAATCAATGTTCCCCACAAATCTTTGTTCTTCTTTATACCATATATAGAATTTTTGATCTGAAACTGGAATAAAATCTAATTGTGTAGCTTCATACTCAACGTCTATCAGACCGTCTGCCTGTGTCTGATAATTTTTCTTAAATTCCTCTATATTCGGTTCAACAAAAGCCTGATATAAAAAATTTAAAATTTGTTCTTTTTCATAGCCATGTTCATATAATCCAATTAAATTTTGGACCGATTTATCATATTCACCTGCTTCAAACAATTCTATCGCTTCTTTAAACAACTCTTTTTGTTCCATCTTTTCCCTAAATTACTTTGCTTTACCAACAGTTTCTTTTGTATATTCTTCAAACAATTCTGCACATTGCTTTACCATGTCTGTATAGATAACTCCCTGTCTGGCTATTTCTTTTCCTTCCTCTTGCATTGTTTTCATTGTATCAAATTGTTCACTTTGAACAATATAATTTGCTAAAACTAGCGTTTCCTGTATTGGTTCATAATAAATAGAATCTCCTTCTATTTTCTTGGTAGTTTTTTTAATCTTTTTTAATACTTTTTCATATGCCCGAATATCTAAATTTCCATGCTGACATAACTTATCCAAATTTTTATATAACTTATTTGCCTCTACTGCAGCCTTCTTAATCTCCGTATAATGTTCTGGCGTATGCTGCATAAACTCCAAATTCTTTTTTCGCTCATTTTCATCAAATACTGGATGCAATTTTTCGAAACATTCTTGTATATCTATTTTCTTTTTACATTCTCTGTCAATTGCATCTTTCAACGTCATAACTTCCGTTCCGTCTATTTTTGCCCCTCCCTCGGTTGCATTAATGACTTTAAATTGTTTGCGATATTCCTTACAATCCTTAATATACTGATTGTACCACTCCAAATACATTTTAAAATCATCCCTGGTTGGAACTTCTTTTTCTATATTTCCCGGAACCATTATTGAATGAGAGGTGTCTATTGTCTCCATTTTTTCTTGGAAAGTTCCATCTGCATGCGTCTTATTCCCTGTCAGTGCCAAATCCTGCCCTACCAGAATAATCGTATCGATTCCTATCATAAATGCTAATGCGAACGCTGATGTAGCTACTGATCCGCCACACGCAACCGTTTCAAAACTTTCTCCGTTTCTATAAAACATACTGTTTATGTATACATATCCTTCATTATAAAAAAATTTCTTTCCTGTGTGATAACTTAGGACACTATTTGCCGCTGAAATCGATGTTAATAACGGAATATTTCTCGCTTCTTCTTTTTCCACCAGTTCTATTGGTTTTTTCCCATCAACGATGGCAAACATATCCGGAATTATTCCTTCCGCCAACAATGGTTTTATTGCCGTATCCACAGCTATAATAAAAGCTCTTCCCTTTGCTTTTTTTAATTCTTTAATATTTTTATTTAATGAAGGTCCTGCTGCCACAATAATTGCCGGGATATCTCTTGGAATCACTTCAATTAATTGTTTTGTTTTATATCCATCTAATACATAAGGTGCATTTGCAAACAAATTTTGTGCAAATACATTAGAAAATCTTGTTCTTGTATTAATATATGCAGCACAGCTATCACATTTCTTTCGAATTTCTTTTGCAAAAAACAACATTTCTTTTGCATATATTTTTTCATAATTTGGCAGTATAAAGGTTTTTATGCGATCCATTACTTCCACTGAAATCATTTTTTTAATAATGTCATCAATTTTTACTCCACTCACTCCATCAACAATAAATATACAGTTTGCTTTCTTTTTAAAAAAATCTGTAATATCTATCGTCTCTAGTACTGTAAAAAATATTTCCTTGGATGGCTCATAAATTACAATATTCATTTCCTCATGTTCACTTATCAGGTCCTTTATATACCACGGATTTCCTATCCCTCCAACAAAAAATATTGTTCCTTCCTTTGTAAATCCCTGTGTTTGTTTCCATACTGTAATTGGATCTTTACAGTTTCTTTTACCAGCAAGATACCTTTCCTGGTTATTTTTTTTTACTATTAAAATAACTTTTTCATCTTCTGATATTTCTGTTCTTACTTCAATCGTTTTAACTTTTGCATTTTTCCATTCTTTATATTTATTTTCTATTTCAACTCTGCTTCCACAAAATTTTTTCTCCCAAGCAGATAAATTATTTTCTAATATTGTATTTTCCATTTTACTTATCCTATATTAACTCTTCATCTTCAACAAAAAGTTTTAGATATTTTTGAACTCCATATGCAGTTGCATCCATGAGTAAAACTTGGTCATCATTTTCATACGCACGGACAATATCCTCTAAGATATCCATAATATCCCCCATTACATATTCTTTCATGTCATCATCCCATTTTTGATTCATTAAGTTTTCCATAAAAGACTGTATATCTGGCAAAATTTTTCTCGTGTCATTTAATACATTTTTTTTCCCATAAGCAAGTTCTTTAAAATTAATCTCTGTTATTGTTTTATATAATTCTTCACAATTCATTTTATTTCCTCTAGCAGAAAAGGGAGTCGCAATCGACTCCCTTTTTGTTTTAGTATTACAATAAGTGCAACTTTGTTTATTACTGTAATAAGGATAATACACCCTGCGTAGACTGATTTGCCTGAGCAAGCATTGACTGACCAGCCTGAGCAAGAATATTGTTCTTGCTGTAGGTAACCATCTCATCAGCCATATCTGTATCACGAATACGAGACTCTGCAGACTGTGTATTCTCAGATACGTTATCCAAGTTTGCAATTGTATGCTCTAATCTGTTCTGTAATGCACCAAGTGCTGATCTCTGTGTAGAAACCTGATTGATAGCATTCTGAACAGCAGATAATGTTGCATTAGCTGTATCATAATCGCTTACGCTAGGTTTTCCAACCTGAACAGCCTTACTTGTTGTAGCTTTTGTAGATGTAGTTGTAACATAATCCTTGAAATTATTAGTAATATCATTGGATGCCTGTTTCTTGTTGAAATTTACAGTACTCTTTCTTGCAATACTTGCCTTAGCGTATCTTGTAGTAACACCACTAGCATTTAATCCATTGTAATATACGCTTCCTGTCTTAGAATCATACTGTGCTGCAAAATCACTATCCTTTGCAGCATTACTGATCTGTCCCTGAATTGAACCAATTGCACGTTTTGTATTCTCTGCCTGTGTTTCTCCTGTGCTATACTTTACACTCATTCCCTGATATTTAACTTTCTCAGGAGCTGTACCTGTTTCAGTTGTTCTATAAGAGATGTTTGTTAAACCAAGTGTAGAAGCGTTCATATTATCAATGCTAATAGAAATATTCTGGTTTGTGTTTGCACCAACCTGAAGCTTCTTATCAGCAAATGTACCATCTAACAGATTCTGCTTGTTGAACTGTGTTGTCTCTGAAATTCTGTCTAATTCCTCTGTTAATGCAGATAACTCATCGTTGATAGCATCACGGTCAATAGACTGGTTTGTATCATTAGCACCCTGTACTGCTAATTCGTTCATACGCTGTAAGATGCTGTGTGTTTCATTTAATGCACCTTCTGCTGTCTGAATAAGAGATACACCATCAGAAGCGTTATCAGAAGCTTTGTTAAGTCCACGGATCTGGCTTCTCATCTTCTCAGAAATCTTTAATCCTGCAGCATCATCGCCTGCACGGTTAATTCTGTAACCAGAAGATAACTTCTCAGCTGACTTTGCCTGTGCACCAGAAGTGATTCCTAACTGACGGTTTGCATTCATTGCGGTAAGATTGTGTTGTACTACCATGCCCATAATTGTTTCCTCCTTGAATTAAGTTACAGCTTCCATGCTGTAATTGATATGATATTTAATTGCAAGATTTCTCTCTTTACGGCCGTACGCTCCGGTCAGAGGTTTGTCTTGTGTGGGTAAGCAACGGGTTCTCCTTGCTTACTTGCTATATATATCGGACAAGGACTGAAATACTTTAGTCCCAATTTTAATTTTTTATTTTTAACTGCTTTTTATAGCGCCACCGGAACTTTTCCTTCCAGTATTGCACGGATCTCATCCAAATTCTTACCTGTGATGGATGCAATATTTTCTGGGGTCATTCCACTACGGTTCATTTTAAGAATAATTTTTGCTTCCGCAATCTTTTCCTGTCTTTATGATAACCTATTTATTTTTCTCCATCAAGCAGTTTCTTGTATCCCAAACACCCGAAATAATCTCATCGTTACAGTTCTTATCAAATTGTTAACGGAATCAATTATTAAAAAGAAGTGATGATGTATTGTTTTTCATATACATCATCACTTCTTTTTAATCAGTTCCTATTTTCGCAAATATTCACCCTACCTTTCTTATTTTCCGTTCTGCAAATGCAATACGCATATCATAAAAATCTCTTCATTATTCGGAATCGTAATTTACTAAAGAAATCCATAATCACCTGTGCAATTGTCTGTATACTTTCAAGTATATCCGGTATTTTTAAAATTTTAAGGAGCAAAGACGATATAATTCCTGCGATAACTACAGTAATTATTCCAACAATCCAATTTCCACATTGTTTTCCTATTATCGTGTATAGGTTCAAAACAATTTCATTACCATTAAAAATTTTCTCAAATTCTGCCTCTTTTTTCATTACCGTAACAAAAAATGCAATATAAATAAAAGCACAAAACCATTTCTTTAAATTTCCAAGAAAGACTTTCCATTCCCATAACCTGTTTTCCCAAAATACACTTTTATACAAAATAGCTGGTTCCGTTGGCTTCTTTAATTTTACATTTTCCCATTCCCTTTTAGCAACACTCCAATTTAATTTTCGTATTATTTTTTGCTTTAAAGGATATTCTCCATTCATTAATGCATGCTTTCCCTCTCTGTATTCCTTCCAAAATTCATATAATCTTTTCTGAAAGTCACTTAAGAATTCTTCATCAGCGTATCTTTTACTTACATTATAAATGCTATCCTCTACAACATAATTGTAACACAGATCAACAATTGCCTCAGCCACACTTTTTATTTCTACTGATTTTTCTTCTTTTAAGCTATTCAACCATACTGATCTACTCTGTAAATTTTTTCCGGAAGCAATTATTTTTGATTTCACAGCCTGTAAACAATTGCTTCCAGAAAGAAATAATTTTTGGAAGCTTTCATTATCAAATTTTGCCCTACGAACCCAGTTAATCATATATGGTAATGTATAAACAGAACCTTCCTTAACCGGATTCATCGCATGCTGTTGTATACTAATATGAAACATGAGCTCAATATAATTCTCTAATTGCCCCACATCTTGTTTCAAATTTTCATCTACAGTTCTTTCACCTCATCCCGCATTTCTTCTGTCATATTCTGTACATAGGTCGTCTGGGAAGAAATTTCTTCCGTGTTTGCAGCAATCGTTGACACTTTCTGTGTCATGGTATTCATGCTTTCTACCAGATCTTTGATGGAATCCATACTCTGTGTAATCTTTGGAAGAATTGCCTCGGCTTTCTGGTCGTTCTGTGTCAGAAGATCTTTCGTGGAATCAGACAGTGTACGGATTTCCTCCGCTACCACTGCAAAGCCTCTTCCGTTCTCACCGGCACGCGCTGCCTCAATGGAGGCATTGAGCGAAAGCAGATTTGTCTGTCCTGCAATGGCAGAAATATCTTCATTGCTCTTTTTATATACACTGATGAAATCCGACATGATACGGATGGACTCATTCAGTTCATCGCACAGACGGGAAATATCCTGAATATACTGTGCCAGATTGGTTGCTTCATTTGCAGACTCCTCATTTGCCGTATTCAATTCTGCAATGTTATCACTCAGGGTAATAAACCGGTCTGTGATATCTGTAATCTTCTGCTGGCGGATTTCCTGTTCCGTCCGCTCCTGATCGCGAAGTTCTGCAATCTTTTTTGCCTCTTCCTCTGCCATGCCCCGCACATAGTGCACACAGTTTTCTTTTACGTTGACTCCATTGTGGATGGCACGTACCATGTTGGTGCAGCTTGAATATCCACAGGATTCGCAGTCCCTGTGCTGTTCCTCGTAAGTATCTTTTTTCATTTCTGCAAACAGGTGGTTCTTCTCCTGTTCGGACGGTTCCTCAATATGTACTGCGCGATTGGTGTAGCTGCGCATAAAATCGTTGATGTCCAGCTTTCCAAAAGCGTCCATGAAGTTTTTCAGACGTTCCTCCGGTGTCAGTGTATCTGCCCACGGACTCCTGCTTTTGCTCTTCCTGCCAAAGTGTGCCTTCTCCTGTTTTGCACTGGTTTTGCTGTTCCGCAATTTTGCGATTGTCAGCATGACATCATCCGTTCCCCGTTTAGGATCTGTGGCAGTTCCGTAGAGACAGCCCTTCGCACAATTTAAGATATCTACCATAAACGGAAGTTCTTTATTCTGCTGAATACGTTTTGCATAGGAACGCAGATATTCATATGCCTCATGCTCGCCCTCTACCTGACGCACTACCTGTTCTTTTCCAAGAAAATGTTCTACATTTTCCCGCAGTCCACCAGGCATCGGATACAAAGAACCCAGTCCGTATTCCAGTTCATCGGTATATGGTTCACATCCTTCATAATCGTTTCCGATATACTTCATCATCTTTTCAAAAGTTACATTATAAGAAACATATCCGCCGCAATTTGGATCGGTAATCTCTAATTTTTTGGCAATACACGGACTGATAAAAGCGATTTCATCTGTGACCTGCATGTATTTTTTCATATAAATAGCAGTACACATCATCGGACTGTGTACCGGCATCAGACGCGGAATCAGCTCCGGTATATATTTTTCCACATAGGTGACTACTGCCGGACACGGCTGGGAAATGCCCCCGAAAAATTTGTGTTCCGTAATGTATTTCAGATATCCCCAGGTTGTGATATCCGCACCGAACGATACACTGCAGATATGGTTGACTCCCTTACTCTTTAAATATCCCAGCACACGCTGGTATTCTTTGGGATAATTTGCCAGAAATGCCGGTGCCAGTATCACGGAAATTTTCTTTCCCGATGCAAGGTCTTCAAAGAAGCGGTCCGTATCATCATAATAGTCTCTCGCTTCATGTGGGCAGACATCAAAGCATTCCCCACATGCAATACATTTGTCCGGGTCTACCGTTACATAACCTTCCTGCGTTGCAATATTTGCCGTAAGTACAGGACAGCCCCGCACGCATTTGTTGCATCCGGTGCATAAATCATTTGTGTAAATCAGTTCCATAAACGCACTCCTTATTATGATTTTCGTATAAACACTACCCCTATATGCTTATAATTTTATTACTTTTTACTATATTTGTCCAGCAAAACCTTGCTTTTTCCGTTATTTTTATCAAAACACAAATGGTTGTCTATGATTTTTTGCAGACTGGATTTATATTTTTTTCCCATTTTGGATATATACACACCGATAGATCGCACTATACTAGGATACAAAGAACTATTTTCACCAATTCGGAGGTTTTCCATGAAAAAAGCAGCTGTTATCCATGATCTGTCCGGTTTCGGAAAGTGTTCGCTCACGGCAGCGATTCCGGTATTATCCGCGCTGGGCGTGCAGTGTTGTCCGGTTGCAACAGCCGTACTGACCGGGCAGACCGGTTATCCCTGTTATCACTGTACCGATCTGACCGCCATGTTACCGGACTATATTGATGCCTGGGGGAAAAATAACGCACATTTTGATGCCATCTACAGCGGATTTCTGACCGGGGCGAAACAGATTTCGCAGGTGCTTGATTTCATCCGCCAATTCCGGGAAGAACATACGCTTCTTCTGGTTGACCCTGTTATGGGGGATGACGGAAATGCTTATCCGTTTTTTACTCCGGGGCTGTTAAACGGGATGAAAGAACTGACGCTTAAAGCAGACGTGATCACGCCGAATCTGACGGAAGCCTGTCTGCTGGCAGACATCCCGGAAAATGCCTTACTTCACTGCCGGACGAACACGGATCTGCTGAAGCTGGCAGAAGATGTGGCACTGCGGCTGCAAAAAAAAGCCTCACACCCACAGGATGTCGTGATCACCGGTGTCAAATGCCGTGATGAGAAACATCCCGTCATTTATAATATTGCTGCCACTGCAAATGGAATTTACCGGCACGAATCGCCGTTTTTTGACCGGAGTTTTTCCGGAACCGGGGATCTGTTTGCCTCTGTATTGTGTGGCTGCTGCACAAAGGGCATATGCACGGAAGATGCGATTCTGCTTGCCGGGAAATTTTTATCCCACAGTATCGGGGATACCATGAAAGAAAATACGCCGGGACGCGATGGCGTTAATTTCGAGAAATTTCTTATTGACCTGATTGCAGATTCAAACGTGTAAAAACGAAAAACCCGGAAAAGAATTTCGCAATTGATGAATCCATACGATAGAAAGAAGGAATTGTTATGGCAAAAATTTTATATGTGTACAATGATCAGGTATATGCAAATATCACAAATAAATGTGACTGCAACTGTACGTTCTGTATCCGTAAACAGTTTGATGGTGTGGGTGATGCGGATACCCTCTGGCACAAAGCAGAGCCTTCTTTAAGTGAGATTATTGCCGCAATTGATGCCTTTGATTTCACCGGCTACAAAGAATTTGTTTTCTGTGGCTATGGGGAACCGACCTGTGCACTGGAGAATCTGATCGCCAGTGCCAGATATGTCAAAGAAAAAACAGGTCTCCCGATCCGTGTCAATTCCAATGGTCTGGGAAACCTGTATTATAAACGTGACATTGTACCACAGCTGGCAGAAGTGGTAGACAGTATCTCCATCAGCTTAAATGAGGCAACTGCAGAAAAGTATGAAAAAGTAACCCGCCCATCCTTCCCTCATGCTTATGAGGCAATGCTTGATTTTGCAGAGGAATGTGGAAAACTTATCCCACACACGCAGCTGTCGATCGTGGATATTCTTCCGGAAGAAGATATTAAGGCGTGTCAGCGCATCGCCGACAGCCGCGGTGTCCATCTGAAAGTACGTCCATGGGAGCACAGTGCATAAAGAAGTTACCGTTCTCATGCTTACCTGTGAGCACCAGCGGCATTACAGTCCCAGCACATCCAGAAGGATCTGTTCATCTTTCTTTTGTTTCTGTGGATGCTGTAATTCCGCATCTGCCAGGCGGGTACGGATATTCTGCATCCGCTGGTCCAGATCTGCACTGATCTGTGCACATTCGCTCAGTTCCTGTGCCAGACGCTCGGTTTCATCTGCCGGAACATTCTTTTTGTACCGCACTTTGTGCTCCAGACTCGCCCAGAAATCCATGGCAATGGTGCGAAGCTGTACTTCAACTTTCATTTCCCGTTTCTCATTCTGTAAAAAAATCGGTACTGCAACGATCAGATGCAGGCTACGGTAT
>ENA-OPSJ01002373-OPSJ01002373.1-human-gut-metagenome-genome-assembly--contig:-NODE-2373-length-12352-cov-2.983899_pt1 | contig 12352 bp, 9 predicted proteins | sample MGYA00241801_ERZ501893 | MGnify/ENA primary metagenome ERZ501893 (study PRJEB25962, sample SAMEA2042219) | human gut metagenome | biome: human gut; feature: human-associated habitat; material: faeces...
ACAAAGCGTTTCTACGAAATTACTGGAATCCAAAGGAACCGGCAGCGAACATTTGTCACACACCTGCTATCTCCTCCCTAGACAACTCTTTTTCCTTAATTTGTCCTATATGGTTGCATTTTGGCGTCATAATCTCAATCAAGCAGAGAAAATTAGGCTGTTAAAACAACGTTTTTTGCCAATTCTCTTCTTCATAGTTGTTTTTTTCAGAAAATCACAAAAAACTATGCAACTCTTTTTTTGTTTGACAGCAATTTAGGTTGCATACGATTGATTTGTATCAAATGCTCATTGCCGCTTTTAAACTTTCCGATCAAGAATCTCCGTCAATATCTGATTTACCATACCCGGATTTGCTTTACCCTGCATCGCTTTCATTGTCTGGCCAACCAAGAAACCAATTGCTTTTTTCTTCCCTGCCTGATAATCGGCAACAGACTGTGGATTTTCCTCTACAATCTTCTCAATCGTTTCGCGCAGAGCTCCCTCGTCACTGACCGTACCAAGTCCATGCTCTTTGACATACTGCTCCGGGTCTGTATTCTCTGTGAAAACAACTTCGAAGACATCTTTTGCTACGGTGGAGTTAATCGTTCCTTTATCCGCAAGGGCAATTAACTTTGCGAGATTCTCCGGGGCAAAAGTAATATCTTCCGGCTCCATTTCTTTCTCTTTTAAAAGACGCATCGTCTCGCCCATCAGCCAGTTTGATGCTTTCTTTGGATTTGCTCCAAGTGAAACCGTCTGCTCAAACAAATCTGCCATCTTCTTGCTCGCCGTAAGAATCGAAATATCATAGGCAGGAATATCAAATTCTTTTTCGTAGCGTGCTGCCTTTTGCTCCTGAAACTCCGGTTCGCTGTCCTTAATCTTCTGAATCCATTCATCGGAAATGACAATCGGTGTCAAATCCGGGTCCGGGAAGTAACGGTAATCCTGCGCATCCTCTTTGGAACGCATGGCATAGGAATATTCTTTATTGTCATCCCATCGTCTTGTTTCCTGCACAACTTTTTTGCCGTCTTCCAACAACTCAATCTGGCGCGCACGTTCTCCTTCAATGGCGCGGGCAATTGCTTTAAAGGAATTCAAGTTTTTCATCTCGGTACGGGTACCAAATTCACTCGCACCAACCTCACGCACTGACAAGTTGACATCCGCACGCATGGAACCTTCATTTAATTTACAATCGGATGCGCCAAGATACTGAATCGTCATACGAAGTTTTTCCAGATACGCAATTACTTCATCTGCGCTTCGCATATCCGGCTCTGACACAATTTCAATCAGAGGTACACCGGAACGGTTATAATCCACGAGGGAACAGTCTGCCCAGTCATCATGTACCAGTTTTCCGGCATCCTCTTCCATATGAATTTCATGGATACCGACATTTTTTTTGCCACCGGCGGTCTCAATTTCAACATGACCATTAATACAGATTGGCAGATACAACTGGGAAATCTGATAGTTCTGCGGGTTATCTGGGTAAAAATAATTTTTACGGTCAAATTTACAATACTGGTTGATGTCACAGTTTAATGCCAGACCAACTGCCATCGCATATTCTACAACCTGCTTATTTAATACCGGCAGAGAACCCGGCATACCGGTACACACCGGACAGGTATGAGTATTTGGTGCACCACCAAATGCTGTTGAGCAGCCGCAGAAAATTTTCGTTTTCGTTGCTAATTCCACATGGACTTCCAGTCCAATCACTGTTTCGTACTGTTTTGCCATGATTACTCCGCCTCCTTTGCCTGTTCATATGTGTATGCCGTCTGAATCATTTTCTTCTCATTAAAACAATCCGCGATAAGCTGCAAACCAATCGGCAGACCATTTTTATCCGTTCCACAAGGGACTGTCATTCCCGGCAGTCCGGCAAGGTTTACAGAAATCGTATAAATGTCATCCAAGTACATTTTCAATGGGTCACTTAAACTGTCTCCAATTTTAGGTGCCGTCGTTGGTGCTGCCGGTGATAAAATCACATCATATTTTTCAAATGCGCGATCAAACGCTTTTTTTATCAATGCTTTGGTACGCAGTGCCTTCAAGTAATAAGCATCATAATAACCACTGCTTAAGACAAAGGAACCTAGCATAATACGGCGTTTTACTTCCGGACCAAAGCCTTCGGAACGGCTCTTTTTGTACATATTATGAAGTCCTTCGTATTCTTCTGTGCGGTAACCGTATTTTACACCGTCAAAGCGGGACAAGTTGGAACTTGCCTCAGCGGAAGCAATGACATAATACGCCGGAATTGCATACTCAACAAGACTTAAGTCAAATTCCTCGACAATTGCTCCTTTTTGTTTCAAAACTTCTGCTGCCTTGAAAATCGCATCCTTTACCTCGGAATCAAGTCCTTCTCCAAAGTAGTCTTTTGGAATACCAATTTTCATTCCCTTTACGTCATCTACAAGTGCCGATGTGAAATCGGTATCCTCACGTGCCACACTGGTGCTGTCCTTCTTATCATAGGAAGAAATTGCTTCCAAAATTGTTGCGCAGTCGGTTACATCTTTAGCAATTGGACCAATCTGGTCAAGTGAAGAACCGTAAGCAATCAGCCCGTAACGGGAAACCGTACCATACGTTGGCTTGATTCCGGTCACACCACAGAATGAACTTGGCTGGCGGATAGAACCGCCGGTATCTGAACCAAGGGCAAAGGAACATTCCTCCGCCGCAACTGCCGCACAGGAACCACCGGAAGAACCGCCCGGTACATGCTCCGTATTGTGTGGGTTTCTCGTAATTCCGTAAGCAGAGGTCTCTGTTGTACTTCCCATCGCGAACTCATCCATGTTTGTTTTTCCGATGATAACTGCTCCTGCTGCCTCCAGATTTTTTACTGCTTCCGATGTATACGTTGGCACAAAATTATATAAAATCTTGGAACTGCATGTTGTAAGCACGCCCTCGGTACACATATTATCTTTGATTGCCACCGGGACTCCCGCAAGCGGGCCTGTCAACTCACCGGCATCAATTTTTTTCTGTATTTCTTTTGCTTTTTCTAAAATAGTTTCTTTTTCTAACACAGTAACATAACTGTGAATCGTATCTTCTTTTTTCTCAATCTGCTCTAAGGCGTCCAATACTGCCTCTTCTACGGTCACTTCCCCGGCTTGAACCTTTTTTCCGAGTGCGACCGCCGTCAAACTCATTAAACTCATATGCTTCCTCCATTCCGCTTATTAAGCAAAGGTTTTTGGCACCATGTATGTTCCTTCTTTTTTCTGCGGTGCATTTTTCAACATGTTCTCTCTGTCATCTCCATTTGTCACTTCGTCCTCGCGGAACACATTGTGAACCGGGAACACATGAGACAAAGGTTCCACGCCCTCGGTGTCAAGTTCGTTTAATTTGTCAATGTAATCGAGCATACTTTCCATATCTTTTTTTGCCTGTTCTTTTTCTTCTTCATTCAATTCCAGTTTTGCTAAAATTCCTACATATTCAATTGTTTCATCTGAAATATGATTTGCCATACAAACACTTCCTTTCTTTTATGGTTCGAGACGGTTCAAATCCCTTGGGAACAAGGTCGTCTCACGAACATTCTCTTCCCCTAACAGTTTCATTGTTAAGCGCTCCATTCCAATTCCCAGTCCACCATGTGGCGGCATGCCATGTTTGAAAATCATCATGTACTGCTCCATGCCTTCCTGCGTCATTCCCCTGTCCGCGATTTTGTCCACAAGCGTCTGGTAATCGTGAATGCGCTGTCCACCGGTTGTGATTTCAAGTCCGTGGAACAATAAATCAAAACTCAGTGTATACGTCGTATCTTCCGGGTCATCCATCGCATAGAACGGACGTTTTTTTGAAGGATAATGGGTAACGAACACAAAATCGGCATCCATTTCTTCCTTAAAGTATTGTCCAATCAGTGCTTCCTCTTCCGGCTCTAAGTCAAATGGGTTGCGGATTGTCCGGTTGTATTTTTCTGCCACGAGTTCTTTTGCCTTGTCAAACCGAACCTGTGGAATTTTATCAACCTTTGGCAGTGTGACTTTCAAAAGATCCAATTCTTTTTTGTACTCTTTTTGCAAAAGTTCCATCGTGTACTGCAAAAATCCGGTTTCCATCTCCATAATATCTTCAAAGCTGTCAATATAGCCCATCTCAAAGTCAAGAGAAGTATACTCATTCAAATGACGCTTTGTGTTGTGCTTTTCTGCACGAAATACCGGCGCCGCCTCAAAGACACGGTCAAACACGCCAACCATCATCTGTTTGTAAAACTGCGGGCTTTGTGCAAGCACAGCATGTTTATGAAAATATTCGAGACGGAATAAGTTTGCACCGCCCTCAGCACCTCTGGCGCCGATTTTTGGCGAATGGATTTCGGTAAAGCCCTGCTCATGCAGAAAATCCCGGAATCCACGGATGATTCCTTCCTGGATTCTAAATTTTGCACGCTCCTTTACATTTCGCAGAGAAAGCGGACGCAAATCCAATTTTGTTTCCAGCGAGGTATTCATTTTCCATTTGTTAATGGCTATCGGCATTGGTTCCGTTGGCTTTGACAAAATGGTTACGGTACGCAGGCGGATTTCAAATCCATGCGGTGCACGCTCCTCTTTTGCCACAACGCCGGTCACACAAACGGTATCTTCTTCCTGCAATTCTTTCAGCGAAATATCCGTAACGCCATCTTCATAAACGGTCTGCAAAAGCCCCTCGCTCTTTCTCAAAACCACAAACGCCACATCGCCCATGTCTCTGATTTTGTGAACTGCACCATTTACCGTTACTTCTTTTCCCTCATACTCACCGGCTAAAATGTCTTGAATGCCAAGTGTCTTTTTTTCTGTCTTTCCTGTTAAATATTCCATAGTAACCTCCATTCCCATGTGTCTTCACATGATTCCACCAAATGATTTTGAAGGTTGCAAAAAAAGCAACCTGCCTTCGACAGATTGCTTTGAAATAAATACGTCCCAGCAAAGCATCTCTGCCTTCTGGGACGGGAAAAATGTTCATCAAAATAAGAGCCTAAAAACCCGCGGTACCACCCGCATTGAGACACCCCGTCGTATCTCCACTCATTCAACCAATAACGGTGTCACCCGGATGAGCCTACCTCTTATAATCGTTTCAACTCATCAGCTCCGGAATGTTCTCCTGTTTACCGCTTCCGCAAGACGCTCGCAGTCCATGACGCCTCTCCCTGTCGTAAAGTCACTGCATAAACAATCGTTTCCTTCATTGCTTTGCCATGTATTGTAGCACAGAGGGAAAAATGTGTCAAGCACCCTTGAAAAATTTCCCCCTGCAAAATTTACGTTCAACATCCTCATTCGCCGGGGCTGCTTGATATTACTTTTCCGGTATTCCAAAGCATAACCGCTCTTTTTGCCGCATCGAGACGCTCTTGTTCCGAACGGAAATCAATATTTACCGTGTGACAGCCACATTCCAAACACATCACATAATAACTACAGCCACATTCCTCTTCCAATAATGCGCCGCCCTCACACAATGGGCAGTCACTAATTTCTAACATTTCATCGATATTCATGTTGTTCCTCTTTTCGTTTTATATTTCCTGCTCCATCATAATGCAAATAACGGGCAGGTGTCAACATCTATTTTCGTCCCAAAATAGGGAATATTTGTAATGTATATTATGCAAAAAATAACATTTTTTATACAAAAGTGTCCGTTCACTCCCAATTTTGTGCCGTTCACGACTTTTACGATTCATGGTGCTCATAATGTGCTATGATAATAAACGGAGTTGAAATTTTCAGAAGGGAGGATGATATTCACTACATAATTTCAGGAAAAGCGAATAAGCAGGGACCTTGACTTCTCAGAAGCAATTTGGGTAGATGCGTTCTGTGATATATCCGTTATATATTACAGTATCGGTGGCGAGAGAAAGTGTTTAAAGGAACTTGTGTATATAGAGAGCTACACCAGAAAAAGCGAACAGGGGTACATAAAAGTTCTGAATATAATAGAAAAAGAAGTTTATTCGTATCGAGACGGGATAACGCTTTGCGTTATAGTCTCTCACGAATAAGCTTCTTTTTCTACGTGAGGCTGTTTCTCAGTATAAATCATAATATTATAGCACTTCTCTTCCCAAAAACAAGTCAATCGCATTAATATGGTGAACACCTTCTTGTTTATCACGAAACTTATCTAAAGAAATTATATATCGCGGATACCCATCTCGTATTTTTCTAAATGGTCGATATTCTCTTTCCTTAATACGCTCCGTTGCCTCTATATCCTCTCCCTGCAATGTATAAGCAACTTGAATGTACGCATAATCCCCCATTTTATTTCTCACAATAAAATCACATTCCATTTTACCTATTTTACCTATACTAATTTGATAATCATGACTTGCTAAATACAAATAAACAATATTTTCAAGTGATGGACCAAAACTTAACCGATTATCTGTATTCATAGCAAAATATATAGCCAAATCGGATAAATAATATTTCTGTTCCCTTCTCAACGCTTTCTTACTCTTCAAATCAAAACGATTACACTCATATATTATTTTTGCCTTTTTTAAATCTTCAATATAACCTCTAACCGTTGCCGCTTTAGTCTTATACCCCTCTTTTTCTAAACATTCAAGCAAATTATTAAGAGAAAAAGGTGAGGCATAGTTATTTAGAAGAAATGATTGCACTCTTTCATACACCGGAACATTGGAAATTCTCTTCCTTGTTTTTACATCCTTTTCAAATATTTCTGATATAATCCCCCTCGTATAGGTTTGTCTTGCCTGAACATCCTCAAATTCTAATGTCTTTGGAAATCCTCCATTTAATACATACTCTTCAAACTCCACATACATATCTTCATTAATTGGTTTATCAAAAAACTTTTTCATTTCAAGAAATTCAGCAAAATCCAAAGTAAATGTTTCAAAATTCAAATACCTTCCTGTAAGCTTTGTTGATATTTCATCACTCAACAAATAAGAATTTGAGCCTGTAAGAAAAATTGAATATCCCTCTTCTGCATAGGCATGAATTACGGATTCAAATCCAGTAACATTTTGAATCTCATCAATAAATAAATATTGTATTTCTTCATCACCCAGCATGGACTCTATCTTAGTTTCAAGCTGCTCGGGGGTTTTTATATTTTTATACCCCCTTCTATCAAGTGGAATATAAACTATTTGGGATTCCGATGCTTTTCTTGAACGTAATTCATTCATAATAGCCTTCAAAATAAAGGATTTTCCACATCTCCTAATTCCTGTAATAACTTTTATAATATCAGAGTCATAAAAAGGTCTGATTTTCTTTAAATACTTTTCTCTAGGATATACATTTTTAAACATGCCACCGCTCCTTTCAAACATAATTTTACCACAATATGTCTACTCACGGTACTATTTTATTCATTTTTTCCTTTTTAATCCCCTAAAACCGTTTTTATTATAAAATCACATCAAATCCCTGCTGTCAAGCACGACTGTAAACGGCCCATCATTCACAAGGGCAACTTTCATATCGGCACCAAACTCCCCCTGCTCGACCACCGGGATTTCTTTGCGGCAGGCTTCCAATATATACTCATACATCGGCTCTGCCATCTCCGGTCTGCCGGCGTCTGTAAAAGATGGACGGTTTCCCTTTTTGCAGTTGGCATATAAGGTGAACTGGGAAATCATAAGCAATTCGCCGGACACATCTTTTAGGGCAAGATTTGTTTTCCCATTTTCGTCTTCAAATATACGCATATTCAAAAGTTTGTGTAAAAGTTTATCTGCAATTTCTTTTGTATCATCCTCTCCAATGCCGATTAACACAACAAAACCTTTTCCTATTTCTCCACGTACTTTTCCGTCGATTGTGACAGAAGCACTGCTGACTCTTTGTATTACAAAACGCATGGTTTCCTCCTTTTTATGCCTTTCTGTTTTCCCGGCATGTGAAATAAATAACCTGATATTCTTTTCCGACTTCCTTCAAAAAGGTAAGCGCATGACGCATTTTTTCGTCGTCCAGATTCACAAAGGAATCGTCAAAAACAAGAAATGGTTTGTCCTTTTCATACATGGCATCTACCATTGCCATACGCGCACAGATTCCGGCGAGGTCTTTGCGTCCCTCACTCAAAAAACGAATTTCCCGCGGCATGCCCATTTCCTCCACAGTCAAATTTACGCCGGCATCAAATCGGTAGTCTTTAGCATCGCCACCATCTACCATTTGGTAATATTTCGTGAATCCTTTCTGCACCGGTTCAATATAACGCGCGGTCAGCGTGTCTTTTGCCTGCTGTAACTTGTCCATTGTTTTTAGCAAAAGTTCGTACTTCTTATTGCCGCTTAAAAAGTGCTCTTTCCGCTCCTCTAACTCAAGACGGATTTCTGCAAGTTCATCAAGTTTTTCCTCCAGTTGCTCTAATTGTTTCTCGTATGCAGCCATATTTTTGCGGTTGGTTTCCTGCTCGGTCATCCACCGTTTTTCACGCTCATGGCTTTCACTCAGCCCTTCGTTTTCCCCGGCCTCCTCTGTCTCGCGAATACGCTCCATATCGTGGTCATTTTCAAACTGTGACAACTTTTTTCCTGCCGTCTGCCATGACTGCTCTGCCACCTGAACCCGGTTAATCGCCCCGGCAATCTTTTGCAGTTCCTCGTCAAACGGCTCTTCAAAAATCAGACCATACTCTTTTCCGCCAAGTACAAGTTCTTCTTTTGCCTGCTCGTATTTCTTTTCTGCTCCCAAAAAACTTTCCAGTTTTTCACAGAGACGACGGTACTGTTTCAGTTCGCTGCGAAGCTTTGACAAGCCAAATGCAAACCGCTCTTCTGAAATTCCCATTTCTACATAACCATCCATGAACTCACGAAGCGATTTTTGAAAAGTCTGATAACGAACCTCATCTTCTTCACTTACCGCCTCGCTCTTTGCCTGATGCGTCTCATAGGCTATCGTATCCATCTGCATCTGCTGAATCACATCGCGGAAATCGCCGGAAATTCCTTCCGGGAAATAGGCTGAAAGCACGAAAGAAATCTTTTCATTTCCCTGCTCTATCTCTCTTTTTGCCCGTTCCATCTCCTGTTCAAGTTCCAAAAGCGGCTGCTCACTTAAATCTTCTTCCTGTTTTTTCCCTTTTTGCTGTACAAAAAGGACCACAGCGACAAGCGCCAGAACAACAAATGCTGCCACGCCGGCAATCACCTGTACGAAGCTAAGCCCCACACCAAGAACCAACGCAAGACAGCCAAGAACAAGTAGAAGCGGTGACGCTTTTTCCGGCTTTTTCTGTGCCGCCACCTGCTTTAATGCACGGGCTGTTGTCTGCGCATTTGCAAGCTGATCTTCTCTATGTCGAACATCTTCACAGATTCGATTTAATTTCAGCAATTCTTCCTTCGCCGGCATCCCATTCGGATAGCGTTTTTTCATAGTTTCCCACTCATTTTGTTCCGCCGGTGTAAACTCTCCTTTGCGAATGGTCTGTTTCAGCGATTCATATTCGGTAAGAGCCTCCTCCATCGACTGCAGTGCTGCATCCTCCGGAATCTCCTGTCCAAACCGCTGTTTGACAGAAGACACAAGTGCATTTTCCTCGCCAGTCAATTGATTTCTCACCATCTGCTCACGGAACTGTTCGCACTCCCGTCTTTGCTTCTGCCATTTTTCCATCTGCTCCATCGAAGGAATTTTATCCTCGTAAGGAAATGCATTTTTACTGTCTTCCCACTGTTTTCCCGCCTGCTCTTTGGCAGACACAAGTGTCTCATACTCTTTTCTATTTACCGCATAGTCCATCGCCTTACTAAGTTTTTCCTGCTTCTTTTGCTCCGCAGCAATCACCTCGGAAAGTTCTTTTTCTTTTTCTTCGCACTGCTTGTAATAAGTTTCCGCCTCTAAAATTCCCTGCCGGATGCTTTCTTCTTCACGAAGTTTCTGCTCTCTTTCTTCGATTTCACGTTTTTCTCTGTTCAGCGAACCGGTTTTTCTTTTTGGCGTCATTTTATTCGTGGTATCTTTCAATTTGTCATACACACTTTGAAAATTGTGGATATCATCCGTCTGCTCAATCAGATTGCCAAGTTTCGCATGAATCCCGTCGGTCGGTGCAGACTCGCAGTCCTTCTGTGAAAAAAATACTGTGCGGCCAAAGGATGCCGCATCAATACCAAATAATTCAACACCGATATTCTCGGAAAAATCCTCGCACGGAAGGTTTGTCGAAAGGTCATAGAGTTCAAAAATATCATCTTTGTCTTTTTTCCCAAACACGCGGTTTAGCTGATAACTTTTTCCCTCTGTTTCGAATTTAACACTTCCGCCATACACGCCTTTCGCACTCTGCCACGGGAAATAACGCTTTCTTTCATTCACCAGTTTGTCCTGTTTATTACCATTTAAAAAACCAAAAAACATAATTCGGATAAAATTCGCAAGCGTACTTTTTCCCCATCCGTTTTCCTCGCAGAATGTATTGACACCCTCTGAAAAGTCAAAGGAGACATCGCTTAATTTACCGAAATTTTCTATTTTACACTGTAATAATTTCACTCGATTTCCTCCCCTTCCAAAGCTCGTATGCCATACTGAATCATCTGCGCCTTTTCCTCGTCAGAAAGTTTCTCATCCGCCTGTACCAGACGAACAAACTCGCCGCGAAGTGACGCATCGTTTTGATAATCTTCATAGTCAATTCGGATTTTTGTTTTGTCCGTCACTTTCACGGTATAATAATCATCCTGAATCCATTGATTCAAATAATCCAAATCTTTTTCACTGGCAAGTGCCATCTCGCCAACTAATACAAATTTCACAAAATCCTCATGTGGCAGATGCTCTTTTTTTGCCGTCTCGTTGATGGCATCCATAATCTCAGCTGTACTCATGCAGTCACTCACATCGACTTCTACATAATGACCGTTTCTAAGGGCAAATGGGATAAATTCACTCGCCACGGTTTTCTCTTCCAAATCCACATCTAAAAGAACAAAGCCATGCTCCCCATATTCATCAAAGCCACGGCATTCTAAACACCCCGGATAGCAATACTCACCTCGGCTATCCAGTGTTTCCTTTTTATAACCATGCACATGTCCAAGTGCCAGATAATCAATGCCCTTGCCACGCAAATCACGCAGCGGCACGACTTCCGCCTTGTCCTGTGCAGCGTATTCCGCTTCCTGTCCGTGAAGCATCACAATATTTACATCCTCACGGTTTAAAGTCAGCGAATTGGCTATCAGCGCATGATTTTCCTCACACAACTCAACGCCGCTAATCACAAGACGGCATCCCTCATCTGCCTGCACATAAGCGGTCCACTCTTCACCAAACAATTTTAAATTTTCAGGACATTCTTTGCCATTTGGCAAAAAAAGACGCACATCATGATTTCCTTTCAGATAATAAAATGTCATCTCAGGGCGTGTCGAAATCGCATGATAAACTGCATTGCGTGCCGTTGCCGAAATATTTTTCCGGTCAAACAAATCACCCGCAATCAAAACCGCCGACACATTTTCCCTGTCGGCATACTCCATCATCCGGTTAAAAGAAGCGAGTAATTCTGCTTTTCGCTCCTTTGCTTTTTCCTTTGTCAAATGCGTCGTCATGCTTGAATCCAAATGCAAATCCGCACAATGAATCAGTTTCATCGCTTCACCCCTTCCTCTTACTCTCTCTCTTTACGGCTCCATCTTCCGCTTGCGCCACACGGCAAAACAAGTCCCTGCTTACCGCGCACCGGCAATCCGATTTCATCTGCTTCAACCGTTCCGCCAAAACGGCTTTTTAATTCCAAATTTAACATATAAGAAAGCACCGCCGGCTGTAATCCTGTTGTATAAGAATTAATCAGGAAAAATAATGGCTTGTCTGCAAGTACCTTCGTACAAAGCTGTACCAGTGGGAAAATTTTTTCTTCTATTTTCCAAATCTCGCCTTTGGGACCTCTTCCATAGGAAGGCGGGTCCATAATAATCGCGTCATAATGATTGCCGCGGCGGATTTCACGCTCCACAAATTTCACGCAGTCATCCACCAGATAGCGAATCGGCGCATTGGCAAGCCCGGACGCTGCCGCATTTTCTTTCGCCCATGTAACCATCCCTTTGGATGCGTCCACATGTGTCACAGCTGCCCCCGCATCGGCGCATGCCACTGTCGCGCCACCCGTGTATGCAAATAAATTCAGCACCTTAATTTCTTTTCCCGGATTTTTCTTCTTTGCCTCGCGAATCAAATTTTCTGCTTCCACACCTTTTCTGTGCTTCGCCGCCGCGTTTCCGTAGTTGACGCACATTGCATCAACGACTGCATCCTTTACGCAGTCCAGCACCTTGGTGGTCGCTGAATTATCAAAA
>ENA-OPSJ01002377-OPSJ01002377.1-human-gut-metagenome-genome-assembly--contig:-NODE-2377-length-12325-cov-2.551834_pt1 | contig 12325 bp, 8 predicted proteins | sample MGYA00241801_ERZ501893 | MGnify/ENA primary metagenome ERZ501893 (study PRJEB25962, sample SAMEA2042219) | human gut metagenome | biome: human gut; feature: human-associated habitat; material: faeces...
GGGGGCAGGGGGATAGGGATAGTAAGTTAGAAGTTTGTTTCAAAAACAGACTTTTTCTACAAGCTGTTGCCCCTGATACAGGGGCATTTATTTATGCCGATATTCGGTACCGACTTATTAAATATCGGTTTATGTATATTTAACTTTAGCTAACAAATCGTGCAACAGTAAAGCGGTGTTAGGCAATTGTTGCTATTAAACTTGCTTTTAACTTACTTTACAGCGCACTTTTGTAGAACTTATGAATGGCAACGATTTCACTCGTTGACAAAATAAGGCAGAGATGATATAATTAATTAAATCATACAAACAGGAGGATTTTATATGAAAAAGCTGTCGTTATAATCATTTGTGCGGCTGTAGTTATCGCTCTCGGTGTTGCAGGACTGATAATATTTATACCCAAAAACGAGAGCATACATTTTGACCGTGAATTTATTAAGCGTGAAAACGGACTTGTAGCGGAAGAAAGCAACACCCCTTACGGAACATCGGAGAATATTTCGATGGATGTCAGTCTGACTGCGGATAAAGATAATTTGTACAAGGCAAACGGCAGTCTGAAAATCGGTAACAGAACTATAAATATCACGAGCGCCACAAAGGTTGAATTCGGATATTATTTAGAAGAAAATGATTCTGCAAACTCCGTTGATGTAATTTATCATGCGAATGATACAAACATAATAACCGTAATAATCCGTGAGGGAGATTATATGGGTGTGTGGTACACCAAAGAGTTTGTTCCCGAGTATCTCAAGGAAAGCTCGGCTGAGTGATTGTACAGGAGGTAATGATGAAAAAGACGATCATAATTATTATATGTGTTTTAGTCTTATTGGGAGCGGTTGCGGCAGGACTTATACTGTTTTTACCGCATAATGAAACGATACATATTGAAAATCCGTTTGTAAAGACACACATTGCCGATGCTGAGGTTCAGGGTGATATGCCGGAGGGCACTAAGCTTGATACCGTTATCGACATAACCGTTACCGTCAATAACGCAGGATTGTGCTGTGCAAGCGGAACGATTAAACTCGGTGAGCAGACTTTTGAGATAAATGATGTTACCGCATCGGCAGACGGCTATACACTCAGCAAAAAAGACAACGGCAGTACCGTTGCCGCATTGTATTGGCACAGAGATGACGAGAAGAATACATCAATTATGATAAACAGCGGCGATTATTACGGCATCTGGTGGTACAGCAAGGATTAAATATAATGGCGGACTGCCCGAAAAAGGACAGTCCGCCTTGTTATATATCCTGTTTTATCAGAGTGTGAAGCTACCGCCGTGGTTTGCCTTTCTCCAGTCAACATACTCTTCGTATGTTCCCTGTCTGTCGTAGCAGCCCTTGTCGGCTATTTCTATTATACGGTTTGCGACCGTCTGTACTATCTCATAGTCGTGAGAAGCGAACAGCACGTTGCCCTTGAAGTCCGAAAGACCGTTGTTTACGGCGGTGATGCTTTCAAGGTCGAGGTGGTTTGTAGGTCTGTCGAGGATAAGAACGTTTGACTGGAACAGCATCATGCGTGAGAACATACAACGTACCTTCTCTCCGCCCGATAAAACGTCGACATTCTTGAATATATCATCGCCCGAGAACAGCATACGTCCTAAGAAGCCACGCAGATATGTTTCGGTTTCGTCCTTTGAATACTGTCTTATCCAGTCAAGGATGGACAGCTTGCAACCGTTGAAGAATGCGCTGTTATCCTGAGGGAAGTAGCTTACGCTTGCGGTGCTTCCCCACTTGATAAAGCCCTCGTCCGGTTCTTCTTCGTCCATCAGTATCTTGAACAGTGTGGTAACGGCAATCTCGTTATCGCCAACAAAAGCAATCTTGTCGTTTCTGCCGACAGTAAAGCTTACATGGTCGAGCACCTTAACGCCGTCAACCGTCTTTGTAAGCCCTTCGACCTGTAAAATATCCTTGCCTATCTCACGCTCCATATCAAAGCTGATAAACGGATAACGTCTGCTTGACGCAGGCAGCTCCTCTACCGTCAGCTTGTCAATGAGCTTCTTTCTCGATGTAGCCTGCTTTGACTTGGACTTATTCGCCGAGAAACGCTGGATAAAGCTCTGTAATTCCTTTATCTTTTCTTCGTTCTTCTTGTTCTGCTGCTTTAACATCTTCTGTATAAGCTGTGAAGATTCATACCAGAACTCGTAGTTTCCGACATACATCTTGATCTTTGTATAGTCTATATCTACCGTGTGGGTACAAACGTTGTTTAAGAAGTGACGGTCGTGCGATACAACGATAACCGTACCGAAATACTCCGCAAGGAAGTCCTCAAGCCAAGCCACAGCGTCAATATCAAGGTGGTTGGTAGGCTCGTCCATAAGGATTATATCAGGATTTCCGAAAAGTGCCTGTGCGAGCAGTACCTTGACCTTTTCATTACCTGCAAGACTGCTCATCTGAGCGTACATAATACTCTCGTCAAGACCAAGACCCTGTACGAGCTTTGATGCGTCACTTTCAGCCTCCCAGCCGCCAAGCTCGGCAAATTCGCCCTCAAGCTCGCTTGCGAGGTTTCCGTCCTCCTCTGTGAAGTCCTCCTTCGCATAAAGAGCGTCCTTCTGCTTCATTACCTCATAAAGACGGGGATTTCCCATTATTACCGTTTCCTGGACTGTGTATTCGTCGTATGCGTAGTGGTCCTGCTTAAGTACCGACATACGCAGACCCTCCTGAACCGTGACCGTACCCGTTGTAGGCTCGAGCGCACCGCAGAGTATCTTTAAGAATGTGGACTTTCCTGCGCCGTTTGCGCCGATAACACCATAGCAGTTGCCGGCTGTGAACAGCAGGTTTACGTCCTTGAACAACATCTGTCCGCCGAATGAAAGACTAACGTCCGATACTGTAATCATTTTTGTTTCCTTTCTCTTTTACACTTTAAATCTTATGATTTCCGTACTTTTTCTGTTTCTCGCTTCGTGTTTTAACCATATAGATTTAAGTATATCATATTGCAAGGAATAATGCAAGCAAAACCGCAGAAATAAAGGAAATTATAGCTTACAGCAGTATTATTGCACGGACAGCTCCATAGTTTCTGTGTCAAGCTCATACGTTGTCACAGAGCCATCGTCATTCTCCGTGCCGATAATAAAGCAGGGCTTGTCTGGGTACTTGTTCTGATTTACGCTGATTACACCGTCTACCGTTATCTGCTTGTCGAGCATTACATTGATAAAAGTCCACGTCTTTTTGCCGCTCTTATTATATGTGTCTGTGATTCCGTACATTCCCGTTCCGTTGCCGAAGCCAAGCATAAAAACGCTTTTCCCTTCTCCCGCCGTATAAGTGTTTACATAGCTCTCCTCCATATCTTCGTCAAGGCTGTACACGCTTAAGCAGTCATATCCGGCATCATAGCAGGTGGCACCGCCGTTGTTTTTATTGCCGTACTTCACAAGCCGCAGAGGGAACACGGCCTTCTTGTTTCTATACGAGTCGATATTTATAAAGCTCACTCGTCCCTCATAGGTATACGTCTTGCCGTTATCAAGATTCACGCAGACAGTTTTATCATCATTACCGTCCGGGTAAGAAATAAGATTTTCCGCAATAAAGCTGAATCTGTCGTCCTCCTTTTCGAACACCTGCTCCTGCGTTATAAGGTCAAATATTCTTACTCCGTTCATATCCAAAACCGCCAGCTTATCGCCGTTTCTGTTAATTCCGATGCCGTCGGCGCTTTTCTCTGTTTCAATATTGCTGAGCAGTATTTTTCCGTGAGCACCGTATATATTATATCTGCCGTCCTCATTGCCATCTCCGATTATATATCCGAAGCTTTGCAATCTGTCAAGCGTCCTGTCGCCTTTCACAAACGGAGTGCCGTCAAGGTTCAGATAGTAATTCACTGTTGCAGAGTTTTTGCCCGTTTCGTCATACATAAGCACGCTGAGCGTCACCGCATTGCCTTCTGTTATGCAAGGGCTCATATAACTCTGATCTACTCTGTTGCTCACATAGTATTCCTCATAATGACGGTTTCCGTACCTGTCTGTATAATAAAGCCTTTCGCCGTCATCTGCAACAAAAATATAATTCTCTATATTTTGCGTTATTTCGGGCGTGCTTTCATAATATGCGGCACCTGCGTAGAAATCAAGCGGCGAATAACCGTTTGCCGCACTGTTGCCGGCATTGCACATTCCGCTTATTCCTTCCATCTCCACCTTGCCGTGGAGATCATTTACCGCTACACCGATAAGCTCGGGTGTATAGCCGTTTTTGTTATTTATGTATGTCTTAGATACAAAATATCCGTCAGGCGACATTGCGCTTACAAATTCGTACTTTGTCTCAAGTGCGACCTTGCCGTCCTTTCCGATAAAGCCCGTTCTGCCGTTCTCAGCCGTCAGATAAGCCATATAGCCGTTTTCCATCGGCTGAATATCATACTTAGTAGTCAGCAGTACGTTCATATCCCTGTCATAGCAGGTGAAGCTGCCGTCATCGTTTCTTATTACCACACTTCCGCTGTTTTCGCTTATTCTCGGCTTGTTTTCATACTGAGCCAACAGCTGGCCGTACTTGTCATAGATATAATACTTGTCATAGTCAAAGCACATCAGCCTGTCGCCGTATGCCTTTGCGTACACGAACTTTCCTATGCTCTTTCCGTATGCCGTGTAATATTCGGCAAGGGAATTACTGTCCTTGGTTTTGTAGAAATCGTTTCCCAAAACCGTAAACGCCCTCTCGTACACCGCATATACATGACCGCTGTTCCTGTCTGCCATAACATACTTTTTCTTAGCTTTGCCCTGCTTGCCCGAATCTTTTTCACGGTCGGAACTGAACGATGCAATATACAGCTTATCACCGTATTCATTCAGATTGAAGCTGACGGAGGATGAAACCGTCAGCACAGGACAAAGCCTGTTATCGTATATCACCGTCTGACTGGGCTTATTGCTTTGTATAAGGTCGCAGGCTGTGTATTCGTTCATTGAATATCTCTCAGACGAGCCTTGCAACACCGCTTTATTACCGAACAGATCTTTTACCGCAGTATGCTCCTCCTCGCAGTATCTTATAATCCTTGCACTGTCCGTATCAATTACCGATGCGTTGACAAGTTCGTTTTCCGTATCGGTACTTATAAGCGTTTCTCCGGGAGCTACTATTCTGCCGCTTAATGTGCGGCTGTTGCAGACGATAAAATATCCGTCATCTATACGGTAATCGCAATACTGCGGATTGTACTTTCTGTATACCTCGTTGTATGATTTTGCGTTTTTTGCTACAGGTATCATATCGCTGTAAATATAATCCCACATATCTTCGTCAAAAGTATTGCCTGCAATTTCGGAGAAATAAAACTCCCCCAAAAACATATTCTCCCCGTCAAACTTTTCAAAGTCCTCAGGGTCGTACCAGCTATGCACGGTATTTGCAAACATCAGCTTGTCGGACGCATAGCTAAGTCTTCCTATTACCGTATTTCCGTTCATATCTATAACGGAATATTCCGTGCCGCTTTTCACATATGCGTAGCCGTCCGCATAATATCCGCTTGCACCGTCAAACTTTGCGTCCGTCACCTTTTCGCCGTTTGTGTTGATATATCCTATTTTAGCATTATCGTAGTAAGGCGCAAGTCCGCAATTGAACGAGCCGAATTGGAAGTTGCTCTCAAACTGCTTTCCGCTTGCGGTATATCCGCAGTATTTTCCCTTTTCATAAACGCAGGCATAGCCGCTCATATCAAATCCGCTTACAATGTGCGAACCCGTTGAACACAGATATATTTCGTTTGCGTTATCGCAAAGCAGAACATCTCTAATAAAGCCCTTATCATCTCTTTTGAGCAGTACCGCACCGCTGTCGTAAGACTTTATATCGGCACCGCACAGATACTCTCCGCCGACCTGTTCAAGCGTATCGGCTTTAAGCAGCTTAGCCTTATACAGTTTGCTGTCGTCATCAATGCCGTCACAGACGATGAGCAGCTTTCCGCTTTTTGCAATGCGGTCGTAGTAGTCGGTAAGTTGTGTACCGTCCGCCGAGAACACAGCGTACTCCCTTGTAAAGTCAAGCGTTGTTTCGTTACTTTCCGCTTGTCTGAAGCCGATATATTTATCATCGTATATCGCCGATATTCCCGTGCCGTTTGCAAGCTCTGTCACTTTTCCGTCGGAACTGAGAAGGCTGTATATTATGTAATAATAGCCCCTTCCGCCCTCAAGTTCCGGCATCATCAAAGTATACGCAAACGCATAACCACTGTCGTTCATATCCGAGGCATAGCTGAACATTATGCCGTCAAACGCTTTTCTTCCCCTGCTGTCGACAAATCCGACATTTCCGTTTTCGTCTGTGACCTTAGCAAGTCCCTTATCCGAAAAGCTCCCTGCGAAGCTGTACTGCGGCTGTGCTACAAACTCGCCGTCCTTTTTTATGTATCCGAACTTTCCGTCAACCGCAACGGGCGCAACGTCATTTGTGTCCTCGTTAAAGGCATAAGCCGCACTGTACTGCGGTTTCAGCGTGGTGTTTCCGCTTTTGTCGGCATAGCCCCACTTCCCGTCAATGCACACGGGTGTCACCGATTGAATGAACAGCTTGTCGCCAGTGCCGTAAAGCGTTTCCGTTTTTTCACCATACATTCCGAATATATCAAACACAAACACCGCAAGGCTTGCCGCTCCGAGCGCCAGCACACCTGCCGCACCGCCTATTATCGCACCGACAGGGCTTTTCTTCTTTTCCTGCGGTGTTTCACCCGTAAAAGCCGCACAGAACGGGCAGAATTTTACGTTTTCGTCTATTTCTCGTTTGCAATTGGGACATATTTTACTCATATTTTTTCTCCGTTATATCTGTCTTAATTTATAGTCTCAGCACACTCTTTGATTTACATATCGTGCGATAGCTTTTCCGTAAGGCTGAAGTACATTCCTGACATACGAAAGACTGTCGCAGTCATTTTATATAAATGTGTCCGATTTTCACGGTGTAAATCATATTTTTCTCCTTATTGCCGAATTTACTCCGACCCGTGCCAAAGCAATATATCCGTATATTCTTCCGATAAGGTATGGGCTTGCACCTCCTGTCAATTTCCCGCTTACCCAAAATATCTTATATAAATATTCTATCACAAACAAAATTTCTTCACAATAGAAAACCTGAAACTGTAACTAATTTGTAACTATTTGTTACCGTTTTGTAACCTTAGGCTCGGATTGTTATGATAAGCCCGTACCCGCCGCTTTGTTGTACTATACTCATAAACAACAAGCCGTTTAAAATAAAATTGACAAAACGCTTGACAAAGGGAAAATTTGATTGTATAATCAATGTGTATGATATTTAAAGGCTGTGACGAGGACAGTAGTGCGGATATAAAGCCAAAGCGAGCCGACGACGGTGAGAGGTCGGTGCAGAGTTACCGTATGAATATCACCTCCAAGCTGCCCGCCGAAATTACCGTTTAAGGTGAGAGTAGAACGGGACGTTTTTCCAACGTTAAAAGGAACGCATTTGACGGAATGACGAAACGGTGGTTATAAAGACTGTTATGAAATTATAGTCCTTATCCTTTTCGGAGGATAGGGGCTTTTTTATTTTCCGCAAACGCAAAGAATAAAATAATATGCAATGGGCTGACCCCCACCCCATATAACTTCCGGCTTTTGCCGAAGAGATTTATATGCCAGGGTGAATTGCAAAAAACAGGAGGAGAAAAAATGTCACTTTATGAAAAAGTACCTGCCTCGGTAAATTTTGTCGAGAGAGAAAAGCAGACAGAGAAGTTCTGGCACGACAACGACATATTCCGCAAGAGCATGGAGCAGAGAAAGGGCGACAAGACCTACACATTCTATGACGGTCCGCCTACAGCCAACGGTAAGCCCCACATCGGTCACGTTCTTACCCGTGTTATCAAGGATATGATTCCGAGATACCGCACAATGAAGGGCTATAACGTTCCCCGTAAGGCAGGCTGGGACACTCACGGACTTCCCGTTGAGCTTGAAGTTGAGAAGATGCTCGGTCTTGACGGTAAGGATCAGATTGAAAAGTACGGACTTGACCCGTTCATAACAAAGTGTAAGGAAAGCGTATGGAAGTACAAGGGTATGTGGGAGAATTTCTCACGCACAGTAGGCTTCTGGGCTGATATGGACGATCCGTATGTAACCTATCACAATAACTTTATCGAGTCAGAGTGGTGGGCATTAAAACAGATATGGGAAAAGGGTCTTTTATACAAGGGCTTCAAGATAGTTCCCTACTGCCCCCGTTGCGGAACTCCGCTTTCAAGCCACGAGGTAGCTCAGGGCTATAAGGATGTAAAGGAACGTTCTGCGGTTGTACGTTTCAAGGTAAAGGACGAGGACGCTTATATCCTTGCGTGGACAACAACTCCCTGGACACTTCCCTCAAACGTTGCACTCTGCGTAAACCCCGATGAAACCTATGTAAAGGTAAAGACAGCAGACGGCTACACATATTATCTTGCAGAGGCTCTGTGCGATAAGGTGCTCGGCGGCGATAAGCCCACAGCCCCCTACGAGATAATCGAGAAATACACAGGCAAAGAGCTTGAGGGCAAGGAGTACGAGCCTTTATTCGACTGTGCCGTTGAGATATGTGAAAAGCAGCACAAGAAGGGCTATTATGTAGTATGCGACAACTATGTAACGCTGACAGACGGTACAGGTGTCGTTCATATCGCTCCCGCATTCGGTGAAGATGACGCTAAGGTCGGCAGAAAGTATGACCTGCCTTTCGTACAGCTTGTTGACGGCAAAGGTAATATGACTGCCGAAACACCTTACGCAGGCGTATTCGTAAAGAAAGCCGATCCTATGGTGCTTAAGGACCTTGACGAAAAGGGCTTGCTGTTTGACGCACCCAAGTTTGAGCATAGCTATCCGCACTGCTGGAGATGCGACACTCCTCTGCTGTACTATGCAAGAGAATCGTGGTTCATCAAGATGACCGCTGTCAAGGACGACCTTATCAGAAACAACGAAACGATAAACTGGATACCCGAAAGCGTCGGCAAGAACCGTTTCGGTGACTGGCTTGAAAACGTTCAGGACTGGGGTCTTTCGAGAAACAGATACTGGGGTACTCCTCTTAATATATGGGAGTGCGAGTGCGGTCACAAGCACGCTATAGGCAGTATCGAGGAGCTTAAGTCAATGTCTGACAACTGCCCCGACGATATAGAGCTTCACCGTCCTTATATTGATGCGGTTACGATAAAATGCCCGCACTGCGGTAAGCAGATGAAGAGAGTTCCCGAGGTTATCGACTGCTGGTTCGATAGCGGTTCTATGCCCTTCGCACAGCATCACTATCCCTTCGAGAACAAGGAAAAGTTTGAACAGCAGTTCCCTGCTGACTTTATCTCCGAGGCAGTTGACCAGACAAGAGGCTGGTTCTACTCACTGCTCGCTATCTCAACGCTTTTATTCAACAAGGCTCCTTACAAGAACGTTATAGTTCTCGGTCTTGTACTCGACAAAGACGGTCAGAAGATGTCAAAGTCAAAGGGCAACGCAGTAGACCCGTTCGAGTCACTGGCTGAACACGGCGCAGATGCTATACGCTGGTACTTCTACACAAACTCTGCTCCGTGGCTTCCCAACAGATTCCACGCAAAAGCAGTAAACGAGGGTCAGAGAAAGTACATCTCTACTCTGTGGAACACTTACGCATTCTACGTTCTGTACGCTAATATAGACAATTTCGATGCTACTAAGTATACGCTTGATGTTGACAAGCTCGGCGTTATGGACAAGTGGCTGTTATCAAGACTTAACACCGTTGTAGGTGCGGTTGACGATAACCTTGCAAACTACCGGATCCCCGAAGCCGCAAGAGCATTACAGGATTTCGTAGACGAGATGAGTAACTGGTATGTCCGCCGCAGCAGAGAACGCTTCTGGTCAAAGGAGCTTACACAGGATAAGATAAACGCATATATGACGCTGTACACAGCGCTCGTAACCATCGCAAAGACATCTGCTCCGATGACTCCTTTCGTATGCGACGATATTTACAGAAACCTTGTCTGCTCGCTCGATAAGAACGCACCCGTAAGCGTACATCTGTGCGACTTCCCCACAGTAGATGAAAAGCTTATCGACAAGCATCTCGAGGAAGAAATGGACACCGTTCTGACCGTTGTAACGCTCGGACGTGCCGCAAGAAATGCCGCCAACATCAAGAACAGACAGCCTATATCAAAGATAATGGTAAAGGGCGACAAGACGCTTGAGCCTATGTATGCTGATATTGTCAAGGATGAGCTTAACATCAAGGAAATCAGCTTTATAGATAACACCGACCACTTCACAAGCTACACCTTCAAGCCCCAGCTTAAGACGCTCGGCGCTCGTTTCGGCAAGCAGATAGGCGAGGTCAGAACAAAGCTTGCTGAGGTTGACGGTCAGAAGGCTATGAACGAGATCCGTGAAACAGGCGCTATGACGCTTACACTTTCAACAGGCGATGTTCAGATTGCAAAGGATGACCTGCTTATAGACGAGCATCAGAAGGAAGGCTATGCGGTAGTGACCGACAGAGGCTACACGGTAGTTCTTGACACAACTCTTACACCCGAGCTTATCGAAGAAGGTAATGTAAGAGAGATTGTGAGCAAGATTCAGACGATGCGTAAGGACGCAGGCTTTGAGGTTATGGATCATATCGTTATCTACTGCGACGGCAGTGACAAGGTAGCCGAGATACTGACACGCAACAAGGACAGCATCTCAGAGGATACTCTTGCTGACGATATAGTGACCGGCAAGACAGACGGATTTACAAAGGAACAGGATATAAACGGCGAGAACGTAACTCTCGGCGTAAAGAAAGTATGAGTTTTAAACAGACGCTGACAAATCTTTTCGGACATAACGCCGTTAAAAAGGCGCTCATATGGGTGCTGGTCGTGGCTGTTGCGGTTATAGTCGTGGTTACGCAGTTTGCTTTTCCCGTAAAGGCACAATATGCGTACACGCGGCTGTACAGCTACAGCGGACAGAGCTTTGACAATATGATAAAAAACGTATACGATAAGCTGAAGGACGGTACTCACCTTGACAGTGGGTCTACAAGCAAGCTGCTGAGCGACACGGATTTTGATATGACAAAACCCGAAAACTATCTGCGTGTTGAGATGGTGTTTGACTTTACAAACATCGGTATGTATAAAATAAGCAACATACAGTTCTCCATTGACGATATACCGTATGACAAACAGGCTTTTGTACTGAAGGAAACAAACATTTCGTCAATAGACCGTTTCAACAGCAGTAAGGTTTCGCTCATATTCGTTATCGACAGGTCGGGACTTACAAACGAGGAAATAACAAAAGCTGTAAGTTCGCTCAGGATAAGCTACAAGTTCGACCGCCCTGAGCTTTTCTCATCGGGCGGAGAAATAACACTGCCCGAAACCGTACTACTGCCGTTTGACGAAGCAAAAACAGGTGGTTGAGTATGGCGGAAATTCTCAGTAAAATATCCCCGAAGCACAAAGGCGTGCTGTGCATTATCAGCTCCGCCTTTTGCTTTGCTTTTATGGGTGCTTTCGTAAGGCTGGCAGGCGATCTGCCGTCTGTACAAAAGAGCTTTTTCAGAAATCTTGTCGCTTTCATATTTGCGGCGGCGATACTGATAAGGCAGAAAGGCTCTTTTCTGCCGCAGAAAAAAAGCAACATCGGCGCACTGCTGATACGCTCGGTGTGCGGTACGCTCGGAATACTCTGCAACTTCTATGCGGTAGATCATCTGGCATTATCCGATGCGGCAATGCTGAACAAAATGTCGCCGTTCTTCGTTATCGTATTTTCCACTCTGCTTCTGGCTCTTCAGACGCAGAATCTCCCGGCGTGCCTGACCTGCCGCCTGCCTTGCTGCAAGCGACGTTTTACTGCGCAGGATTTTCGTGGACAGGCTCTTAAACTGATATTTTAATTTCTTCAGGCTTAAGGAGGTATCCTTTGCCTGCTGCCGCTGCGCTCTTAACGATTCTCCATAACTCTGTGTATTTCCTGTTTTCCCGGAAGGAGCCCCTGCAAGCTCACTCCATGAGGTTTGGACGCTCCTTCGGATATCCCGCATATCCTTCTTTGAAAACAAAGCATTACTGTTCTGCTTCTGTTTCTGTCCCATATAAATATGGGAACTGTTCTGCTCAAAAGGCATATAGGACTTCTGTTGTCTTTGTGTTCCGGCGTTGATTCCTTTCATGTCTGTTTTCCTTCTCCGTGGTACTCTATTATCATGAGATTGAGCTTATATCTTTTTATATAAGGAGGAAC
>ENA-OPSJ01002384-OPSJ01002384.1-human-gut-metagenome-genome-assembly--contig:-NODE-2384-length-12294-cov-3.376746_pt1 | contig 12294 bp, 9 predicted proteins | sample MGYA00241801_ERZ501893 | MGnify/ENA primary metagenome ERZ501893 (study PRJEB25962, sample SAMEA2042219) | human gut metagenome | biome: human gut; feature: human-associated habitat; material: faeces...
CAGGTTGCGTACTTCTGAGCAGGAGTCAGGAAGCTACAGAGGAAGAGATCCACAGCACAAAGGAACATCTCAACCGTGCACTTGGTCAGATCCAGTGTAAGCGCCGTCTGGACAGCGAAATCATGGATAAAAACTGGGATGATTTTACAGACGAAGATTTGGAAAAGATCTTGAACTGCAGGTATGTGGCAGAAGATTATGTGAAAGAATCCTATGCAGAAGGCGGTGGATTTGATTCCCTGTTTTTTATGAATGTTCATAAGAGCGAAGAGGAACTTCGGGAAACAGCAGAAAAGATCTTGAACGACCCGTCCTGCGGAGATGTTTTCCGCGTAAAAGGTTTTCTTAAGAAAGAAGACGGACAGTGGCTGGAGCTGAATGCCACCCGCCATGAGATCTGTATCCAGCCAACGAAACTTGGCCAGGAGATCATGATCGTCATCGGAGAAAAACTGAACAAAGAGGTAATTGATGAATACTGGAAATAATACTGCGGGAAAAACAGCGCCGGAGAGATACGTTTCCGAGAAGGCTTTTGAAGAGTTGCCAGATGCTTTTCAGAAGCTTGCAGAGCTGCTTGGTGAAGATCAGTTTGAACTGGTGGCAGTGAATGATGAGAAAGATCCGCAGGATCAGAAAGCAGGATCAGAAAGTGCTTTTTCGGAAGCAATTGCGGAAAAGTCCGATGACAATATGTACAGAGTGGATTCTTATGTAAAAAACGGCGAAATCCGTCTTGTGTATCTTATGAATGATGCGGTAGAAAGCTTTCTTGTTTTTGGAAATGCCCGTATGACAGGTGTATACAAACCGGATTACGAGGGCGAGATCCTGGCAGATTTAAGCCGGCAGGGGAGAGAATATATCCTTGTGGTCCACCAGGATGATTCGGTGGTGACTTTGTTTTTTGAAACTCTGTCTCTGGAAAAACATCTCTACGATTACAGCCGGATCGGTCATTTCTGGGTAGAAGGGTATGAATACTTACGGCAGCTGGAATATCGCCTGGCGATCCTCCGCGACAAATATGATTATATAGGCGGGGACAGCTGCAACGCTCTGGAGGAGAAGCTTTCTGCACTGGTGGAATTTCCGCCATTGAATTACTGCTGTTATCCGGCTGTTCCGGAAAAGTATATTGTTCCCAGGGAAAATCCGTGGATTCCCTCGGAAAAGGCATTTGAGGTAATGGGAGAGATCGCAAGGCAGGCAGGAGACCGTACCTTTGTCAGGTGGCTTGAAATTTACCGGAAACTTCCGTTTAAATGGGTAGCACGGAACCTGGCAGGAATGCTTCACCGTACAAAACACATCCAGGTAACGATGTGCCTTTCTGAAAAGCTGCGGGAAGCTTCATCCGGATATGGGAATCGTTCTTTTGGAAAAGAAGCCGATGAAGAGCTTAGAGTTCTTACAGAAAAAGCCAGGACAAAGCAGGCAGAGCTGAAAGAGCAGGGGATGGGATCCGAAGTACTCAGGGAAGAACCGTTTACCATTGCCAGAGATTCTCTGGGATTTAAGGTTTATCTCATGAAATGGAACAAAGGAAGAAAAGACTGTACCGTTGAAATTGAAGAAATATGACGAAATATATATAGATCCGCAGAGAATATCTGTGAAGTGTTTTTGCCCGGCGGGGATTGCTTTTTTAAAAACACTGGGGTATAATCTAACGGAAAGAGTTAAGAACAGCCCTTTAATTAAGAAAGGAGATTTTGAAAATGAAAGTAACACATATTACAGATATTGATAAATTTTTTGAGGTAATTGACAGCTGCAAGGGTAGAGTAGAGCTTGTAACAGGAGAGGGAGACAGACTGAACCTGAAATCCAAGCTTTCCCAGTATGTATCTCTTGCAAACATCTTTTCCGCTGGTGAGATCCCGGAGCTTGAGATCGTTGCAGCAGAGAAAGAGGATATCGACAAGCTTATGAACTTTATGATCAACGGCTGATAAGAGGAACGATTTTCAGGGATGTGAGCTTTTCACATCCCTGTCTTAATCTGGATGCAAAACAGAACACGAATGTCTGTTTTACAAATTGGATATAATGATAGCAGAGAAAGAAACACGAATTTTTCTCTGTCATCATGATCATAACAGGATACAACCAGGGGGTATAAACGCTTCCTGGTCAAACTACGTTAAAAGGAGTGTATACAAAATGGTAAAAATTGATATTATCTCCGGTTTCCTTGGCGCCGGAAAAACAACTCTGATTAAAAAACTTCTGAAAGACGGATTTCAGGGTGAGCAGGTCGTGCTGATCGAGAACGAGTTTGGTGAGATCGGTATTGACGGCGGCTTCCTGAAAGAGGCAGGAATTCAGATCCGTGAGATGAACTCCGGATGTATCTGCTGCTCTCTGGTAGGAGATTTCGGTACTTCCCTGAAAGAAGTTGTTACCAAATACAACCCGGACAGAATCCTCATCGAGCCATCCGGAGTTGGTAAACTTTCTGACGTTATCAAAGCTGTACAGGGTGTTCAGGATGAGGTTGACATCAAACTGAACAGCTATACAACTGTTGTTGATGCCAAGAAATGCAAGATGTACATGAAGAACTTCGGTGAGTTCTTTGACAATCAGATCCAGTATGCAGGCGCCATCATCATGAGCCGTACAGATATCGCAACTGAGAAGAAAGTTCAGGAGTCCCTGGAGCTTCTTCGCAGCCTGAATAAAGATGCAGCCATCATCACAACTCCGATCGAGAATCTTGACGGAAAGAAACTGGTAGAGGTTATGGAGCATCCGGTATCTCTGGAGCAGGAGATGCTTGAGGAAGAGCATGAGCATCATCACCATCATCATGATGACGAGTGTGGCTGCGGCCATGATTACGATCATGAAGAGCATGAGCATCATCACCATGATCATGATGAGGAGTGCGGCTGCGGCCATGATCACGATCACGAGGAGCATCATCATCACGACCATGACGAGGAGTGCGGCTGCGGCCATGATCATGATCACGAGGAGCATGAACATCATCATCACGATCATGACGGCGAGTGTGGCTGCGGTCATGACCATGACCATGAGCACCATCATCACCACGACGGCGAGTGCGGCTGTGGACACGACCATCACCACCATCATGCAGATGAGGTCTTCACAAGCTGGGGCCGTGAGACGATTAAGAAATTCACACGTGAGGGACTTGAGAAGATCCTTGAGGCACTTTCCGAGTCTGACAAATATGGTATCATTCTCCGTGCAAAAGGAATGCTTCCGGCAGAGGACGGAACATGGATCTATTTTGATATGGTTCCGGAAGAAACCGAGATCCGTGAGGGCGCACCAGAATATACAGGCCGTCTGTGCGTGATCGGTTCCAAACTTGACGAGCATGCTCTGGAAGAGCTTTTTGGAATCGCATAAAAACAGAACATAAGAGAAATTTTTCAGATTTTATATTACAGTTTTATATTACAGAAAGGAAATGGATACTGTCCGGATTAACGGACAGTATCTTACAGGATAAATTTATGGAAGAGATCAAAGTTCCCATTTATCTGATCACAGGTTTTCTGGAAAGCGGCAAGACCTCTTTCCTGAGCTTTACCCTGCAGCAGGATTATTTCCAGGTTGAGGGAAAAACACTTCTTGTCCTCTGCGAAGAAGGAGAAGAGGAGTATGACGAGGAAGCCCTGAAAAAGAGCAACACCGTTGTGGAGGTTATTGACAGCGAGGAAGAACTGACACCGGAGAGACTTGCGGCAATGGATATCCTGCATCAGCCGGAACGTGTGATTATTGAGTACAATGGCATGTGGCTGGTAAGCAAGTTTGAAGAGATGGAAAAACCGGCAGGCTGGGGAGTGGAACAGCACATTACCTGTGTGGATGCCAGCACATTCCAGGTTTATATGGCAAACATGAAGTCCCTTTTTATGGACATGGTCCGCAATGCAGATATGGTTATCTTTAACCGCTGCCAGGAGGACGATCCGCTTCCTTCCTACAGAAGAAGCATCAAGGTAGTTAACCAGCGTGCGGAGATCATCTTTGAGGATGAGGAAGGCGAGCTTGGCGATCTTTTTGAGGATGAGATGCCATTTGACATTGATGCGCCGGTGATCGATATCCTTCCGGAAGATTATGGTATCTGGTTTGTGGATTCCATGGATCACCCAGACCGTTATGTGGGAAAAACCGTTCATTTCAAGGCACGTGCCCTGAAACCGCGTGGAATGGGAAGCAAATTCTTTGTTCCAGGAAGAACTGCCATGACATGCTGTGCAGATGATACCACATTCCTGGGATATATCTGCAAGAGCGCTTTTGCCCCGAAGATTGCAGAAGGACAGTGGGTGGAAGTTACCGCGAAGGTTGCTTTTGAGAAGAGAATGGAATATCAGGGAGAGGGTATTGTACTTTATGCAGAGCATGTGGAAGTGTGCGAGCCTCTTGCTGATGAGATGGTATATTTCAACTAACTGAGGAGTTTTTATGTATTTAATTGCAGGTTTGGGAAATCCGGGAAAGCAGTATGAGGCTACCCGCCATAACATGGGATTTGACACCATCGACTGCCTTGTGGAGAAGCATAATATCCCACAGGGCGGCGTAAAATTTAATGCCATGTATGGAAAAAGCATCATCGGCGGTGAAAAAGCCATTCTGATGAAACCGCTTTCCTATATGAATTTAAGCGGCGGTCCGATTCAGGAGATGTCCAGCTATTTCAAGATCGATCCGGAGACAGAGCTGATCGTGATCTACGATGATATCGATCTGGAACCGGGACAGCTTCGTATCCGCAAAAAAGGCAGTGCAGGCGGACATAACGGGATCAAGGATATTATCCGTCGTCTTGGAACTGAGAAGTTTATCCGTATCCGTGTTGGTGTTGGTGCGAAACCGAAAGACTGGGATCTGGCAGATTTTGTGCTGGGTCATTTTTCGGACAGCGACCGCAAGCTTGTGGACGAGGGAATTAATGATGCGGCAGAGGCCGTAGAAATGATCCTGTCCGAGGGCGTGGATGCGGCGATGAATAAGTATAACAGGAAAAAGCCTAAGAATTGAGGTTTGTATGGAAGCATTTTTGCAGCCTCTGCAGGGCCTTGCAGAGTTTGAAGAAATAAAAAAGCGCTGTGGCGCAAACCGCGGAATTCTTAATGTTTCCGGATGTATGGAGTCCCAGAAAGTCCATCTGATGTATGGACTTTCCGGGCTTTTTCCATGTCATCTGATCCTTGCGGATGATGAACGTAACGCAAAGGAAATTTATGAGGATTACCGCTTCTATGACAAAAATGTATATTTTTATCCGGCAAAAGATCTTCTGTTTTTTCAGGCAGACATTCATGGAAATCTTCTGATCCGGCAGCGGATGCGTGTGATCCGGGCACTTCTGGAGCAGGAAGAAGTGACGGTGGTTACCAGCATAGACGGATGCATGGATTTTTTGATGCCTCTGGAAAAGATCAAAAGCAGCCTTCTTCATTTTAAAAGTGACAGTGTGATCGATCTGGATCAGCTGAAAGCAGATCTGGTGGATCTGGGATATGAGCGGGTTGGCCAGGTGGAGCTTCCGGGACAGTTTTCCGTGCGGGGAGGGATCATTGATATCTATCCGCTGACGGAGGAGAATCCATGGCGTATTGAACTCTGGGATGATGAGATCGATTCCATCCGGAGTTTTGATGCAGAAAGCCAGAGATCTCTGGAAAATATAGATGAGATCACCATTTATCCGGCTACAGAAAAGATGGACTGCGAGGATATGGTATCTTTCCTGGATTATTTTCCGGAAGAAAAAACACTGCTGTTTCTGGATGAGCTGAACCATCTGGCAGAAAACGGCGAAGGTGTGGAGGAAGAGTACCGTCAGAGCCGCATGCACAGGGAGGAAAAAGGCGAGGCAAATCTTCCGGAACAGTGGCTCTGTGGTTTTCAGGAAGTGCAGAAGAAACTGAACAGACGGAACTGCGTGGCTGTGTCCGCACTTTCTCCGAGACGTTCCGGCTGGAAGATCAATGAGGAATTTGATCTCACGGTGAAATCTGTGGATTCTTACAACAGCAGTTTTGAAATTCTGGTAAAAGATCTTCTCCAGTATAAAAGCCAGGGGTACCGGATCGCCCTGCTTTCCGGTTCCAGGACAAGGGCAGAGCGTCTGGCAAAGGATCTCTCAGAGGAAGGCCTGAATGCTTTTTACAGCCAGGATATAGACCGTATCATAAGCCCCGGCGAGATCATGGTTGTTTATGGCCATGCGCGCCGTGGTTTCCAGTATCCGCTGATCAAATTTGCGGTGATGACGGAAACAGACATTTTCGGCAAAGAGCAGAAGAAGCGCAAAAAGAAGAAAAAGTACAGTGGAAACCGTATCCAGGATTTTGCGGAGCTTTCCATCGGGGATCTTGTTGTCCACGAAAAACATGGACTTGGAATTTATCGTGGAATCGAAAAAGTGGAAGTGGACCGAGTTGTAAAAGATTACATCAAGATTGAGTACCGTGGTGGCAGCAATCTCTACATCCTGGCAACCCAGTTGGATGCTTTGCAGAAATATTCCGGATCTTCCGAAAATGCAAAAACACCCAAGCTGAATAAACTTGGCGGACAGGAGTGGAACAAGACCAAGAGCCGTGTCCGGGGTGCGGTTAAAAATATCGCAAAAGAGTTGGTGGAGCTTTATGCGGTCCGCCAGGAAAAAGAGGGCTATGTCTGTGGCCCGGATACGGTCTGGCAGAAGGAATTTGAAGAAATGTTTCCTTATGAGGAGACAGAGGATCAGCTGGCAGCCATCGAGGATACCAAGAAGGACATGGAAAGTACCAAGATCATGGACCGTCTTGTGTGTGGTGACGTTGGTTACGGTAAGACGGAGGTTGCTTTGAGAGCTGCGTTTAAGGCAGTTCAGGAAAGCCGCCAGGTCGTTTATCTGGTGCCCACTACCATTCTTGCCCAACAGCATTACAACACCTTTGTGCAGCGTATGAAGGAATTTCCGGTGAAAGTGGATCTTCTCTGCCGGTTCCGTACTTCTGCCCAGCAGAAAAAGACCATCGAGGGGATCAAAAAAGGCCAGGTGGACATTGTGATCGGTACTCACAGGGTTCTTTCCAAAGATGTGGAATTTAAGAATCTGGGACTTCTGATCATTGATGAGGAACAGCGTTTCGGTGTCACTCATAAAGAAAAGATCAAGCAGATGAAAAAAGATGTGGATGTGCTGACACTGACTGCAACTCCGATTCCCCGAACTCTTCATATGAGTCTCATTGGCATTCGTGACATGAGTGTTCTGGAAGAGCCGCCTATGGACCGTGTGCCGATCCAGACGTATGTTATGGAATATGATGAGGAGACTGTCCGGGAGGCTATCCGCAGGGAACTTCGACGTGGCGGCCAGGTTTATTATGTATACAATCGGGTTAATGATATTGCGGAGGTAGCTCTTCGCATATCGAAGCTGGTGCCGGAAGCCAGGGTGGATTTTGCCCATGGTCAGATGAGCCAGAGGGAACTGGAGCAGGTGATGTATGATTTTATTAACGGAGATGTGGATGTACTGGTTTCCACTACCATTATTGAGACGGGACTGGATATCTCCAATGTAAATACCATGATCATCCATGATTCCGACCGATATGGTCTTTCTCAGCTGTATCAGCTTCGCGGACGTGTAGGACGTTCTAACCGTACTGCCTATGCGTTTCTGATGTATACGAAGAATAAGATGCTTCAGGAGACAGCGGAAAAGCGACTCAGCGCCATGCGGGAATATTCGGATCTTGGAAGCGGCTTTAAGATCGCCATGAAGGATCTGGAGCTCCGTGGAGCAGGAAATCTTCTTGGAGCTCAGCAGCATGGCCATATGAACGCGGTGGGCTATGACCTTTACTGCAAAATGCTCAGTGAGGCTGTCAAGGAGGCTAAGGGAATCCAGACTATGGATGATTTTGAGACGACCATTGATCTTAATATCGATGCATTTATTCCGGATTCCTACATCAGCAACGAATTTCAGAAACTGGATATTTACAAGCGAATTGCCGGTATTGAGAGTCAGCAGGAGTATGACGATATGCTGGAAGAGCTGATCGACCGTTTTGGTGAGCCGACGAAAGCAGTACTGAATCTTCTTGCCATTGCAAGACTGAAGGCCCTTGCTCATCAGGGATATGTGACGGAGATCAAGCAGCTTGGAAAAGATGTCCGGATCACGCTCTATGAAAAGGCTAAGCTGGATCCCGCAGGTATCCCGGCTATTATGGCGCAGTACCGGAGAGGTTTGCAGTTTAAGGCTGATCATGAGCCGAAATTTATCCTGACACCACAGGGAAGGCTGATCGAAGAGTTGATGAAGTTTGCGGGGGAGTTGGCAAAACTGGCAGAGCCACTGGAGTAAAGGGAAGAATCAGCTAAGCTTAGGGTTATCCACGGGAAAAAACATCCGGTCTGTGGATACCGGATATTTTCCCGGAAAGACTTGTGGATAATTTGTGAAATGTCGTGTAAGTTCGTGAAATTCCTTGCTCTTAAAGGTGAAAACGTTTATAATCAAGTATTATGGAATAAGAGCCGGACCGTGATTTTTATGGACGGATAGATGGAGGATGAAATGAAAAATTCAGTAAAAAAAGCGGCAGTTACCGCTCTTGTCTGCGTTACAGCAGCAGGAATGATGGCAGGCTGCGGAAATAAAAAACTCGACGGCACAAAGACTGCAGTGACAGTGAATAAGCAGGAGATCCCGCTTGGTGTTGTAAGTCTTGCGGCACGTATGCAGCAGGCACAGGCTGAGGCTATGTACAGGATGTATCTTGGCGGCGGAAGCGACATGTCTATCTGGAGTACCAAGATGGGTGATGATTCCGATGAGACTTACGGTGAGAATGCGGTAACAACATCCGTTGAGACTGTTGAGAAAATGTGCCTGGAGAAAGAGCACGCTTCCGAGTATAATGTGGAGATCTCCGAGGATGAGCAGAAGGCTCTTGAGGAAGCTGCCAAGAACTTTATTGCAGCAAACTCTGATGAGACAATTGCAGAGCTTGCAGTTGATGAAGATATGGTGAAAACTTTCCTGGAGCTTGAGACTTACGATGTGAAAATGAAAGACGCCATTGAGGCCAAGGCAGACGTGAAGCTGGATGAGAAAGAATATCAGCAGATGTCTTTCAGCTATGCAAGCGCGAAGGTCAGCGGAGATGATCTTTCTGATGATGATATCAAGACAAATAAAGAGAATCTCCAGAAATTCTTTGACAAGGTTAAAGAAGATCCTACTGCAGACTTCAATACTCTTGGAGATGAGATTTCTAAAGATATGACAGCAACAACCGGTACCTGTCCGACTTATGAGGAAGGCGATGACAGTGCGGCTAACGGAACTACTTATCCGGATGAGGTCCGTACCGCATTAAGAAAACTGGATGAAGGTGCACTGAACGAGGAGATTATCAAGACAGATTCCGTATGGTATGTGGTAAGACTGGATTCCAAGAATGATGAAACAGCAACAGAGAGTAAGAAAGAGTCTCTGACAAATACCAAGAAGGATGATTTTTATAACGATACTACAGATGGATGGAAGAAAAAAGCCGACATCAAAGAAGAGAAAAAACTGATCAAGAAGATTAAGATCACAGATAATCACAGCTTTACAATCCAGACTCCGACACCTACACCGGATCCGAATGTGACAGAGACACCGGCAGCTGAGGACTCCGCAGCAGCAGATTCCACAGCAGTAACCGAAACACCGGCAGCATCTGAGACCGAAACAAAGGCAACGGAGACACCGGCGGCTGAGGAGAGTGAGACTACGGTTGCAGCAGAGGATGAGACTGCAGAGACAGATACTGAGGCGGAGACTACAGCTACACCTGAGGCAGAGAAATAAAATACGGAATATGACAAGATAAAAGAACGGGAAGTGTACGATTTATAGTACACTTCCCGTTTTGCGTTCATGAGCGGGATGTAATTATCAGATCAGATTCAGATGCTCTAATGCATGATAAATGCCATCTTTATCAACTGCGCTTGTCTGCCAGGTGCAGTCTTTTTCGATGCCCCCATAAGCATTTCCCATGGCGACGCTGATACCGGCTGCTTTCAGCATGGGGAGATCGTTTGGGCTGTCTCCGAATGCATAGCAGTTTTCTTTCGGGATGGAAAAACGATCCAGGAGAAATTCCATTCCGGTTGCCTTGCTGGTGCCTTTCTGGGTTACTTCCCAGATGCCATCTTCATGATCAAAAACAGTATAATGATCGTTACAGAATTTACGGAATTTTTCTACGTCAGAGTCCGGCAGCATATGTGCGAGGAATTTATCATAGGAATATGTGCAGGCGTCCTCACGGTTAAATTTGGTGATGTCAGTCATTGGAATCTCTTTTCGCATTCTGGCTCCGAATTCGGACTGTGCGGGAGAGGCTCCGTCATACAGGATCGCAGTGTTGGATTCGAACATTGCCTCGATCTTACATTTTCGGAGAAGATCTACGGTCTCCTTGCACAGAAGGTTGGGGACTGTACGGAAAAAAAGAAGTTTGTTATCCATGTAAATGTGGGTTCCACAGCCATATACATAGCCATCAAAATGGAGTTCGGAAATTTCTTCCGGCATCATGGCTTTGGTGCGGCCGGTGTTGATGAAGAGAAGATGGCCGTTTTCGTGTGCTTTTTTGAGAGCGAGCTTTGTACTTTCCGGAACTGTGAAAGGATGTGGAGTGAGCAGAGTTCCATCTATGTCGAAGAATAAGATTTTTTTATTGTTCATAAGATCCTCCTTATGGTCAAGCGGATATTCGCAATCCGCTTCGCTATGTAGCTCTACACCAAATAACTGCTCCGCAGTTTATCAGGAGGAGCTTCTTGCACTCCTCCTGATACAAGCAAGTCCCCACCCACTGCTTATTGCTTTTCGCAACCCCGCAGGGGACTTACTTGATTTGGTTAAAAAGGTATTTCTTCTGATTCGTTTTCAGCGTTGGAGAGAGAGATGTCAGAAATTTCTTCCGGCGGATTCAGTGCGCTGACACGGATTCCATTGAGCTCTACCTCACTTTCCATTGGGATGACCAGGCATTTCCGTCCGTCAATGATGCGGGTCTCGACCAGGTCTGCACGGTCAGGTGCTACGTGGATCACGACATCCGGAGTTTTGATCTCGAATTTTCTGGTGTTGGTGATGTTGGAAGCTACCAGAGAAGATTTTTCCCCGGCGGCAAGCTCGTATTGTTCGTCAAAATTCTGAAGCTTGTCGTCCTCCACACCGCATTCTTCAAAGAGACGCTTTACTTCGGACTTGGTGAGAACAACTGGTTCCGGTTCGTCTTTTTGGGATTCAATGAGATCGTTGAGCTTTTCGTGGATCTCAAGAACTGTATCGTAGGCACAGTCATCGCCAAGGGTTTCTTCTACCAGAGCATTGAAGGAGTCACGCTGGGTTGCTGCGGACAGTGGTGTGGTGCAGCCGAAGACTTCTTCCATCATGGTGGAACGGAGGTTTTCGGCGTTTTTGGTGTAGTAGAGGAGCCCGTGGATGTCGGTGCTGCGGTCGTTGAACTGCGGGAAAAGGAATCCCCAGTCAGGCATTTCCACCAGCCAGTCACGGATACGGTCTTCGATATTGTTGGTCTCTGCGTTGTAGTGCAGGCCTGCCTTGGAGAGCTTGACCGGGCAGATGCTGCAGAGGATATGGTCGTAGATCTCATCGGAGGCGTCGAACATTTCGGCTCCGTCGGAGGATTTGCCGGGAATATCGTAGACTGCGTGGATGAGGATGATGTAGTAGTTTTCACCATAGTCGTAGTTTTCGATGATTTTGTCGTAGAAGGCTTCGGTGAGGGTGTCGTCGGTGAGTTTGCTTTCACGAAGCTTCATAAGGAAGTTCTGGGTTCCGCCTTCCGCTTCCTGGTCCAGAGGAAATTCCATGTTGATGAGGTTTTTTCCGATGGTGCCGGTGAGGGTTTTTCGGAAGATGTCGAAGTATTTGAAAGTTTCTTCTTCTGATAAGGATAAAAAGGCTTCTTTGAGTTCGGTTTTTTTGTTTTTTTCGCCGTCTACGTAACAGCCGCAGATGCGGGTGATGGAACATCGGTCGGGGGTGAACTGTTTTTTTATTTCTGCGATTTCTTTTTTATTCATGTGTGGTTTACCTCGGTTTTTTGATTAGTTTGATTATAGCACAGGTGTTTGGTGGGGGCAAGGTGACGCAGACGGACGTGTGAGATTTGCAGCAGAAGTCCAGGTGCTTTGGAGTGAGCCTTGGTTCATACTTAGCGTGTGAGGTGGCTCACGGAGAGGTACCCGGCAGCC
>ENA-OPSJ01002395-OPSJ01002395.1-human-gut-metagenome-genome-assembly--contig:-NODE-2395-length-12244-cov-1.899664_pt1 | contig 12244 bp, 8 predicted proteins | sample MGYA00241801_ERZ501893 | MGnify/ENA primary metagenome ERZ501893 (study PRJEB25962, sample SAMEA2042219) | human gut metagenome | biome: human gut; feature: human-associated habitat; material: faeces...
TGGGTTGTCCCAGGAACGGAATACGGCTTTGATCGCACCTACCAGCTGCTCCTTCGGATCAGTTGGGAAATCAGAACCGATTTTGGATTTATACTCAGCTTTGAACTGGTCAGCAAGCTCATGCAGGTCAGCAGCTGTAAGCTCAACGTCCTGCTTAACACCTCTCTTAGCTTTCATCTCATCGATGAGCTCCTCGAAGTATTTCTTACCAACTTCCATAACTACGTCAGAATACATCTGGATGAATCTTCTGTAGCAGTCCCAAGCCCAACGCTCATTGCCGGATTTCTCAGCAAGAGTGTTAACAACTTCTTCATTTAAACCAAGGTTGAGGATTGTGTCCATCATACCAGGCATAGATGCTCTCGCACCAGAACGAACGGATACAAGCAGAGGATTTTCTTTGTCACCGAATTTCTTACCGGTAACTCCTTCCATCTTGGTAATTGCTTCCATGATCTGAGCCATGATCTCATCGTTGATGGATCTGCCATCCTCGTAGTACTGTGTGCAGGCCTCTGTTGTGATTGTGAAGCCCTGCGGTACAGGAAGACCGAGGTTTGTCATCTCAGCAAGGTTGGCACCTTTGCCGCCCAGAAGATTTCTCATAGTAGCATTACCTTCTGTAAACATGTAAACCCATTTTGCCATTTTACATTTTCCTCCTAATTATTGTTCTTTAAAACATAAAAAATGTATGTTTTCTACGCACATAATTATTTTATAGATTTATCCTTCATTAGTCAAGGTTATTCTTCCAAAAAACAGCAATTTCTCTTGTGAAATATGACAGATTTTCCAGTTATATTTTTCACAGATTGTATTTTTCTCGTTATCATCTGAAAAATGTGCTAAAATAGAAAAAAACATGCAGCAATTCCGAGGTAATATTACCCGAATGCTGTCATACAGGAGGTTTATCATGACACGAACGATTGAAAACAGCTTTCTTAAGATTTCCGTTTCCGATCACGGTGCTGAACTCACCGGCATCTATGACAAGACTAATGACAGGGAGATCCTCTGGCAGGCAGATCCGGCTTACTGGAAACGCCATGCGCCTGTACTTTTTCCCAACGTGGGACGTAACTACAAAGATATCTGGCGTCTGAACGGAAAGGAATATCCTTCCAGCCAGCACGGCTTTGCAAGGGACAGCGATTTTATCTGCACGGATATCACCGATACTTCCCTTTCCTTTGTCCTTAAGTCCTCTGAAGAAACCTTGAATGTTTATCCGTTTGCTTTCGCTCTGAAGATCACCTACACTCTGAAGAAGCACGACCTGGAAGTATGCTGGGAAGTAGTTAATAATGATTCTGAAACTATGTATTTTACCATCGGCGGCCATCCGGCATTCCGTGTTCCGGTACGTGAAGGCGAATCCCAGAGTGATTACCGTCTTGCTTTTGAAGGCCTGGACACTCTTACCTATCTCCTTATCGATACGTCTGTAGGAACAGTCCTTGCTGACGAACCACATACACTTTCCCTTGAAAACGGAACCTGTTCCATTGCTCCTCATATGTTTGATAAAGACGCTCTTGTTTTTGATAACGGCCAGATCCAAAAGGCCGGTATCCTCTTCCCGGACGGAACTCCATATCTGACACTTACCAGTGAGGGCTTCCCGAATTTCGGTATCTGGTCCGTACCCGGTGCTCCCTTCGTATGCCTGGAGCCGTGGATGGGACGCTGTGATGACTGTGGTTTTGAAAAGCCTCTTTCCGAAAAAGCAAATATCAATGTGCTGAAACCGGATGAGGAATTTATCAAGAGCTATCAGATCACCGTACACTGAGCTATGATAAAAAAGATCCGCCATACATCGGCTTTTTCAGCTGTCTGTATGACGGATCCTTTTATTTATCTTACTGTCTCAATACGCTCTTATTCTCTCACAAAATGATACTGATAAGCTCTGTACTCCCCAAACTCTGCAGGAAGCGGCATTCCACCATGCATCAGAGCAGCTCCGGAATAGATCCTGCCGGTAGTCTGTTCCTTATAAAGTGCACTCTCATCAAGGCCGCGAAGCTGCACATAATTCACAGTCATATTTCCATGGATCTCCTCCATGACAACATTGAGCAGAACTTCTTCCTGAGAATTTCCAACGATCTCCCATGCACAGACCTCACTCTTAAACGGATCTGTCAGGCGATAGTACCGTCCGTTCTGGATCAGTGGCGCATATTTACGGAATTCCCCGATCTGGCTGCGGACCTCGTCTTTTTCTTCCTCAGTCAACTTCAGAAGATCCAGCTCGTAGCCGAAGGTTCCGGACATTGCAACCACACCTCTGGTATGTAACGGGGTGATCCTTCCTGTCTGATGGTTCGGCACTGCAGACACATGTGCTCCCATGGCCGATACCGGATATCCGAAGGAAGTGCCATACTGGATCCGAAGCCTGTCAATAGCATCAGAGTTGTCGCTGCACCAGATCTGCGGTGTGTAATACAGCATGCCTGCGTCAAATCTTCCACCACCGCCGCTGCAGCCCTCGATCAGAAGATCCGGATAACGGTTCACCATACGGTCCAGAAAATCGTACAATCCCAGGACATAATCATACATTACACGTCCCTGTTCCTTTGTCATTACGGAAAATACATCCATCAGGCTTCGATTCATGTCCCATTTAACGTACTCAATATTGGCATTATCCAATACCGCACTGATCTGTCCGAAGATTCCGTCTACAACTTCTTTTCTGGAAAAATCAAGTACCAGCTGATTTCTGGATCTCACTGGTTTTCTTCCCGGAATCGTAAGTGCCCAGTCCGGATGCTCACGGTAAAGATCACTGTCCTCAGAGATCATCTCCGGCTCGATCCAGATACCGAATTTCACGCCGGCATCTTTAGCGACCTGCACCAGATGAGGAATGCCGTTTGGCAACTTATCGTGTGTAACCTCCCAATCGCCCAATCCGGCCTTATCGTTTTGACGAGGGTATTTATTAGCGAACCAACCATCATCCAGCAAAAACATATCTACACCTAGATGCTTGGCTTCTTTCATTAGTTCCTCCAATTTCTTCTCGTTGAAATTGAAACCAGTCGATTCCCAGTTGTTCAGTAGGGTAAGTCGATCGCCTTTACCATCCTTGATCTGGTAATTACGTGCCCAATCATGGATATCACGACTGGCTTTTCCGGTTCCTTGGTTACTCAACGTAAAGATAAACTCAGGGGTGACGAACCATTCGTTCGGCTTCAATTCATAGGCGGACGCATAGGGATTGATGCCGGAGATGACACGAAGGTTACCGGCGTTGTCTACCTCGAACGTAAAGCGGTAGTTTCCAGTCCAACCGATCGTTCCCATTAAAACATCTCCTGTATTCTCGCTGGCCGGGGCACCTAACCCAATCTCAAAAAACGGGTAAGCGTGCATGGCGGCACGGGAGCCTAGTTTCGTATCGATAATCTTTTTCCCGAATTTCAAGTCTTGGCTGCTCATCTGTACTTCCTTGGCCCAGTCACCGCTAAACTCGGTCAATACATAGCGAGGACTCTCGAAATAAAGCATATTGGAAGCGTATTGGGTAATCGTGACCGGTTTTTTCTCCATATGACGAATCTCGGTCCAAGCCTTGATGACGTTTTCTTTAGCGAAAGTTACATAATGCAATTTAGCCTCCACTGGGTATACGTCGTCTTTCAGGGAGATGATTGTCTCCGTAACGTTATTGTCTAGTTTCTTAGATTCGCTGGAAACATACTTGAATATACTGGTCATGTTCCCGTCGTTATGCTGGATGGCGAAAGCCGGTTCGAAATAATCCTCCGCTCCTGAACAAGGATACACTTCCCATCCACGGGTTGATACGCTGCCATCCGTTCCGGCTTGGATATTCCATGAGAGGTTCTCAAATTCGGATTCGTTTACTAATTTATTTCCCAGATAAGTTTGGTAGAGCCGTCCGTTGGGGGCTACTTGTAAAATCAAGTCCGTCTCATTGGTTGAGATTAAGATCATCTTTTGATCGGCGGCTTTTACGAATGGCAAACAAAAACACAAAAGGATAACTGTAAGTAATAGATTTTTCATGGTAAATTATTTGAATGTGTAAATAGTAGAGACGTAGCGTGCCACGCCTCTACTAGAATACATATTGTAATTAATTCTGCTCTTTCAGGATCACGTCGTGAGCGCCACCCTCAACGATACTCGTAGAGGAGACAAGCGTGATCTTGGCATGCTGCTGCAACTCTTGGATAGAGATGGAACCACAGCTACACATCGTAGCGATCATCTTACCCAATGTTACGTTTAAATTATCTTTCAATTTTCCGGCATACGGTACATAGCTGTCCACGCCTTCCTCGAATTTCAAGGATTCGTTCCCACCCATGTCATAGCGCTGCCAGTTCTTCGCACGGTTAGAGCCCTCACCCCAATACTCCTTCACGAAGTTGTTTCCGATTTTCATCTTCTTCGTAGGAGACTCGTCGAAGCGGGCGAAATAACGGCCCATCATCAGGAAGTCGGCACCCATAGCCAACGCTAATACCATATGGTAATCGTGTACCAGACCACCATCGCTACAGATAGGGATATAAACGCCGTGTCTTTTGAAATACTCGTCACGAGCTTTCGCTACGTCGATCAAGGCGGTAGCCTGTCCGCGACCGATACCTTTCTGCTCACGGGTGATACAGATGGAACCACCACCGATACCTACCTTGATGAAATCCGCTCCGGCGTCAGCCAAGTAGTTGAAACCATCTTGGTCAACCACGTTTCCGGCTCCAACCAGTACCTTGTCTCCGTAGGTATCCTTGATCCAGTGCAAGGTCTCGTACTGCCATTCGGAATAGCCGTCGGAAGAGTCGATACACAATACGTCAACGCCAGCCTCTACCAATGCCGGAACACGTTCCTTATAGTCGCGGGTGTTGATACCGGCACCTACTAATAATTTCTTATCACCGCCGGATAACTCTTTCGGGTTCTCACGGTGGCTATCGTAGTCCTTGCGGAATACGAAGTATTGAAGCTTCTGATCCTTGTCGATGATTGGCAATGTATTCAACTTATGATCCCAGATAATCTGGTTCGCCTCTTTCAAGGTCATGCCTAGCTCGCCAACGATTAGTTTAGCGAACGGGGTCATGAAATCTTTCACCTTCATGTCGATCGGGTCTTTGCCTTCACGGTAATCGCGACTGGTTACCATACCTAGCAATTTGCCGTTAGGCGTACCATCATCTGTCACACCAATCGTAGAATGTTCTGTCCGGCGGACTAGCTCAAGCACGTCGGCCAAGGTATTCTCGGGCGTAAGGTTAGAGTCGCTGATAACGAATCCGGCCTTGAATTTCTTTACTTTGCGAACCATATCCGCTTGGCTCTCGATCGGTTGCGAGCCGAAGATGAAGGAAAGTCCTCCGTTGCGAGCCAACTCGATTGCCAGTTTAGGGCCGGAAACCGATTGCATGATCGCGGAAACGAAAGGAATATTTAATTCAATAGCGGATTTCTCGCCAGACTTGAATTTCACAAGCGGCGTTTTCAATGAAACGTTTGCGGGAATACATTCTTTGGTGGTTAAACCGGGAATAAGTAAATACTCACCAAATGTTCTCGATACATCGTTTAAGTAGATTGCCATAAGATTTTATATTTACAGGATGAGTTTTTTTAATTGCGCAAAAGTAGCGATTTCTGTTCATATATGAATCACATGTTTACATGAAATGTTCGAAATATGCGTCCCGCAACATTTATAGTTATGGATTTGTTATTAATGTAGATTTAAAAAGGAGGAAAATATGAGAGTTGTAGTTGATAAGGCTCAATCCAGAGGGTATGCGAATCACGGTTGGTTGAAAACACATCACACGTTTAGTTTTGCTAATTATTACAATCCGGAAAGGGTTCATTTCGGGATGCTACGTGTATTGAATGATGATTCCGTGGCGCCGGGTGAGGGATTCGATATGCATCCACATAAGAATATGGAGGTTATCTCCATCCCGTTAAAGGGATATTTACGCCATGGGGATAGCATAAAGAATAGCGAGGTGATTACGCCGGGAGATATTCAGGTGATGAGCGCCGGTACCGGTATCGTGCATAGTGAGTTTAACGACAGCGGTAATGAACAATTGGAGTTCTTGCAAATATGGGTATTTCCCCGTGAGGAGAATACCAAGCCTCATTATGCCAGTTATGACGTGCGTCCGGTTACTTCGGAAAAGAATAAGTTGTCCTTGATCATCGCTCCGGATGGTAGCGCTCCTGCGTCGATCAACCAAGACGCTTGGTTCTCTTTAGGAAACCTAGATGCCGGTCAAGTAAAGGAGTATAAGCTACATAGTAAAAATAATGGAGTTTATTTATTCGTGATCGACGGAGAGGTGGAGGTAAGTAATACGATCCTGTCTAAGCGTGACGGGGCCGGATTCTGGGAAACCGATAGCATTACGATAGAAGTCTTGAAGCACGCAAAAGTTCTTTTGATAGAAATTCCGATGATGAAATAAATGTTGATAGGTTAGTGCTGGCGGGTATCTTAATAGTTGATGTAACAAAGCTATTAGGGTACCCGCTCTTTCCTTGTTAATGTTTTATCGGTTTATCCGTGAAGTAATCGATCATCTTTAAGATCGCCCGGCTACAAGCTGGACAGAATGGAGCGTAATCACGCATCATACAGTGATCCATCGGGCGATAAATGCCTTTAGCGATGTAACCGCCTCCCTCGAATACGCCTGCCTTATCTTTATGAGCGTCATCTAATGGGGTAGGTATCGGTGTATTAGTCGGTAGAAGATCTTTCCATTTAGCATCGAAGTTAACCAAGGTCGTGATGTTCGGTTCCCAAGGCTCGTACTTCAAATTATAAAAATCTTGATAAGCGACCTCGGAACTGAAATATTCATCGGCTAGACCAGCGAAACTATGTCCGAACTCGTGAACGAATACGACCGGGGTACGTGGGTTATCGGCGGTTCCCATGGCATAAAAATTATACATCCCGCCACCACCATAAGCGTCCGTGTTTACCAAGATGAAGATTGCGTCGCAAGGAGCGTTCCATACGGCGTCACGTATAGACTTCATATCCGGGGTGGTTAAATAGCGATCTACCCCAAACGTATAATAGCCGGAATTCAATGCGGTATTCTTGAATATACCTTTACCGGATACATCTGTTCCCGATTCTTCCGAAACGGCATCTACCGCCCAAATATTGAAATCTTCCCGGCGAGTGTCATAAGGCGGGGTTTTAAACAATGCCTCCGTAAAACGTTTGGCATCAGCTACGAATTTCTCTTGCTCATCCGCCGTATAACCTTCCGCCAAAAATACGAGGTCTACTTTCCCGGAGGAATCCCCGTTATATTGGATTTTTGTGATCCGGTTTTCCTTGAGTTTTCCCCGGTCAATAAAAATACTGGCCGGATCAATCTCTTGTTTCAATAAAAGATGGAACTGCATGTCGGCCTTGTCTCTTGCCGTAATCTCAATGATGACAGGAGCTTTCGGATAGGGGATAGAGATGCTATTTGTCCAAGATTGTGTCTCGGTCTTCGCTTGCTCCGTACTTCTCCATTCTTCGAATAACGTATTGAATCCTCGTGAGTAGATCAACTCTTTACCGGCTTTATCATATACATTAATATAATACCCTCCATAACCAAACGGATCGATCAAGTTTTTGACCGGCCCTGCCCAGACGGGTTCTTCCCGGAGTTGTTGTATAGCGGCGGCTTGGAAATCCCAATTCCCGCTCAATGCGAAATCAATCCGGAGACTTTTCTTCGTGAAGTGTTTTTCAAAATTAGTTTGTGCCAGACAAGTGAAACTGAAAAGAATGGCGAATAATAATAATAAGGTTATTCTTGCTCTCATAGATCTATAATATTTATCATGTGTCAACTTTATGACGCAAATGTATATTATTTTTTTATAGATTTGCCACGATTAGTGTATTATACTCGTTTATAAATAAATTAGACCTATGTTTAGAGAGATCAGACGAAAAGACCGGATTTTGGATAATGAGTTGGCAATTCGTTTATTGGAGGAGGCGGAATATGGTTTTTTGGCCATGTCGGGGATAAATGGGTATGGGTATGGAATCCCGATCAATTATGTAAAGGAAGGGGATTCTATTTATTTCCATTGCGCTCCGGAAGGGTATAAGCTGGAATGTCTACGAGAAAACCCGAAAGTGAGTTTCACGGTAGTTGGCGCTACACAAATCGTTCCGGGAAAATTCACGACAGGTTACGAGAGCACTATCGCTTTTGGAGAGATGCATTTGGATTTGCCGGAAGAAGAGCGTCGGTATGCCTTGCGGCTACTCGTGAATAAATATTCATCGGCGTTTAAGGAGATCGGCGAAAAGTATATTGAGAAATCTTTTTACCGGACTAATATCTTACGTCTAGATATCTCGCATATCTCGGGAAAGTGTAAACGATTGTCTCAATTAGTATAAAAAAAGGGGGCCTAACCCCCTTTCCTGCAATATATCAATGATGGCTTAAATAATTAGAGACTCCTGCGTTTGTCGCTTTCATGGCGTCTTTTCCTTTGGACCAATTTGCCGGGCAAACCTCGCCATATTCTTCGAAGTGCTGTAAGGCATCGACCATACGGAGAGCCTCGTCTACGTTACGGCCTAATGGTAAATCGTTGATTACATAATGACGGATCAAGCCCTCTTTGTCAATCAGGAACAGACCCCGGTAAGCGACCGGATTTCCTCTGGAGATAAGTTCTCCACTTTCGTTTGTAATATAATCAGCGGCTAATACGCCAAAGTTTTCAGAGATGGTTTTGGAAAAATCGGATACGAGTGGATAAGTCACCCCATGGATACCTCCTTTATTCTTATCTTGGTTTAACCATGCGAAATGAGAAAATTGAGAATCGACGGAGCAACCAACCACCGCTACGTTACGTCTTTCGAATTCCTGTAACTTTTGTTGGAAGGCATGTAATTCTGTCGGGCAAACGAATGTAAAGTCCATCGGATAGAAAAACATGACTACATACTTCTTGCCTACATATTGTTCCAAAGAGAAATCCTCGATGATCTCATTGCCATTCACTACTGCCGGAGCGTGGAATTCCGGTGCCTTTTTACCTATTAATGCTTTCATATTATAATTAATTTGTTTGTTAAGTAACAAGCGTAAGTGAAGGTTTGTTGTTGCTTTTTTAGTAAAGAGACTGATTTTCTTGTGAAATAGACCTAAAGTTTATGCTTTAAAATTTCTCTGATTTTCAAAGATTTTATTTCTTTGTAACTTATTGATGTTAATAAAGAAAGTATATGGAGGTTTCCGAGGTAAAACAGCGTTTGCTGACAGATTTTTTTACATATTATCCCATGGGAGGTGCTCTGTATGATAAAAACGGTGCGCTAATTGATATAAATAAGTCCTTAAACGAGAAATTTCCTTTTACGAATGAAGCGGACTTCTTATTAAATAATCTTTTTCGTACAGATTTGTTGACCGATCTTCAAAAACAATATCTGCGTGGGGGAAGCGTGGTTTCCGGTTCTTTGCCTGTACCGTATTCTATCATCCCCTCAATGAAAGAGAATAGAGAGATTCTTGGATATACCTTATTATTAACGGGTAATCCGGCGGTCGGGCAGGAGGCAGCCGGTTATGACCGGGAATTGAAGGAATTGACGGACATGTCGCAAAAGATGGCGGAAGCGGTTCCAGATACGATCCTTTTGGTAAACAAGCAATTGATCGTAGAGCGGATTATCGCTTATGCTGTGGAGACTTGTATAACGCCGGAGTCGATCAATCGGCGTATCGATGATCTTCCGGGTTTCATTTATCCGGATGAGACTAAGCGTCGTGTGGCCGCGATTGTGCAAAGTTGCTTGAATAAGTCGGAGATCATGAATTTAGATTTATCGATTCCGGGACATAACGCTCCGGTCGTTTATTTTAAACTACGGTTGGTACCGGTACATGACCGGTATGTGATTATTTATATACGGAATGTATCGGAGCTCGTTGAGCAGGAGAAAGCGAATGAGGCGTTAAGCAGTAAGTTGTCCGAAAGTCGGATGATGATGGAGCTTGCTTTGCAGAATAGCAAGATTACGACTTATTCTTTTAATTTCAGCCGGTTTAAGTCTTGCGATAAAGTACATTGTAACCGTTGTTTCCAGTTTTATGGCACGACCAATAGTTTATTGAAACGTAATCAGTTCATCTGTCAGGCTTTGCCGCAACTTCGTCACCCGGACGATTCTGGCGACTTTTTCTATCTATTCAATACGATCCGTGCGAATAAATTGGATGAATATAAAATAGATTTTCGTCTAAAGAACGATGATAATACCTATCGGATCTATGAGGTGATCGGTAAGACGCATGAGAAGGATGAAAATGGTTTCCCGAATTTGATTGTTGGCTGTATGATCGATGATCAAGAACGATTGGAGTTTGAGGAAGACTTGATCTCAGCCAAGGAAAAAGCGGAGGAGGCGGATATGCTTAAGTCGACTTTCTTAGCGAATATGACCCATGAGATCCGTACACCATTGAACGCTATTGTCGGCTTCTCTGATTTGTTAGGAGTGGAGGAGGATTTGGAATTGCGTCAAAATTATATTAGCTTGATCAAGATGAACAATGATTTACTTTTAAGTATAGTCAATGATGTTTTGGATATTTCCAGAATCGAGTCTGATATGATGACATTTACTTATATGGATGTTTATTTACCTTCCTTTATGAAAGATCTATATAACTCCATACAATTACGTAAGCCGGAAGGGGTGGAAATAACCTTGGATGCATGTCCCGATATCATATTTAATATAGATCGAAATCGATTATGGCAAATCTGCATGAATTTATTGACGAATGCGGTTAAGCATACCAAGAAAGGTAGTATCTGGTTTGGGTATACGCTTGAGGCTGAGGAGAAAATGATTAAGTTTTATGTTTCGGATACAGGCTGTGGCATTCCCAAAGATGAATTGGATAATATCTTTGCTCGGTTCGTGCAATTAAGCGATTTTGAGCAAGGAATCGGATTGGGATTAGCAATTTGTAAAGGTCTGGTATTAAAAATGGGCGGTAATATTTCAGTGATGTCCGAAGAAGGATTTGGTTCTACATTTATTTTCACTTTACCTATGAAAAGACCCAATAGTTGGAAAAACTAGTGAACAATACTCTTTGAAATTCGGTTGTCTATATAAGAGATGATTTAGGTTGTAGTCAATTTCCATAATAAGCATTAACTTATATATGCTTTTGGTTTATGTTTTGCCATAAGAAATTCTGGACTTATGGCCTAATCTTTTTGTATCATACCTGTAATCAAAGATTTTATATGACGAAAATAGAAATAAAGAATTTATCTATTCTTTTCGGCCCGGAGAAAATGCGTGCGAAAAGAATGCTAGTAGCGGGAAAAAGTAAACAAGACATTTTGAAAGAAACGGGTTGCACGGTAGCTGTACGTAATGCGAACCTAAAAATTGAGGAAGGGGAGTTATTTGTGATAATGGGACTTTCCGGAAGTGGAAAATCTACGCTGTTACGTTGTATTAACCGATTGAACGAGCCCTCTTTGGGAGAAGTCTTTATCAACGGAAAAAACATAACGACTTCCTCGGATAAAGAATTATTGGATATACGGCGTAAGGAAATGGCTATGGTTTTCCAGCATTTTGGATTGCTGCCCCATCGCACGGTATTGAGTAATATCGCTTTTGGCTTGGAGTTACAAGGGGTTCCTAAAAAAGAAAGAGACCAGAAAGCTGTGGAAAGTGTAGCCCTAGTAGGGTTAAAAGGATACGAGAACCAGAAGGTTAGCGAGTTGTCTGGAGGTATGCAGCAACGTGTCGGATTGGCCCGTGCGATCGCGAATGATCCCGAGGTGCTCTTAATGGATGAGGCTTTTTCTGCCTTAGACCCATTGATCCGTGTACAGATGCAGGATGAGCTATTGAAACTACAAGAGAAGATGCAAAAAACGATCATCTTTATTACGCATGATCTTGACGAGGCGATTAAGTTGGGGGATCGTATCGCCATTATGAAAGACGGGGAGGTCGTGCAAGTAGGTACCCCTGAGGAGATCTTGACAGATCCGGCCAATCATTATGTCTCTAGATTTACGGAAAATGTAGATCGTGGACGTATCGTTACAGCCTCATCGATAATGATAACCCAGCCGGTTGTCGCTCGTATCCGTAAAGATGGCCCGGAGACCGTGTTGAGGAAAATGAAAG
>ENA-OPSJ01002396-OPSJ01002396.1-human-gut-metagenome-genome-assembly--contig:-NODE-2396-length-12238-cov-1.754740_pt1 | contig 12238 bp, 8 predicted proteins | sample MGYA00241801_ERZ501893 | MGnify/ENA primary metagenome ERZ501893 (study PRJEB25962, sample SAMEA2042219) | human gut metagenome | biome: human gut; feature: human-associated habitat; material: faeces...
CACCAGCCGCTTTGGCGCAAACCACTTCCTTCCCGTTTTTCTCGGCGATTCGCACCTCGGCACAGTCACCGCCGTGGGTCATTACCTCGACCCGCACGCAAGCGGGTGCGACAGACAACGTTGTGACACGCACGCCGTATCGTTCCATATAGGCGTCCTCACCCACCAGCAGATGCACCGGGCGGTAAATACCGCCGCCCGTGTACCAACGATTATGACCGTCCTGCGGCACATGGGCGGTGACTTTAATTGTATTGTCGCCTTCGCGCAGAAGTCCATCCAGTTCCACCGTAAATGGCGTGTACCCGTAAGCTTTTTCGGCGGCGGGGCGGTCATTCACTGTCACCGTCGTCATGCAGTATACACCCTCAAATTCCAGTACAAGGTGCTTATTTATAAGTTCCGACGTGATGTGCAGATTCTTTGTATAGGTATAATCGTTGCCGCGCCAGCCTGCCAGCAGGAACCATGTAAACCCCGGCTCGGTATTGCGCGGGGTGTTGAGCATGGCGTCATGCGGCAGGGTCACATCAAAATCGCGGCCATCGGGGCAGCTGAAATGCCAGCCGGTGTTAAAATCCAATCTTTGCATTGTCAATTTACCTTTACATGATTTTTGTGTCAGCTACAAAGCTGCGATTTTTGCCATCGGGATAAGCATCTCCCACAATCATAAACTCCGCTTTCCCGCGAATATCCTCAGAGGATGCCCCGACCATCAGCTCGACTTTCCCGTGTTCGACTTTCCAACGCATATCGGCATCCAGAAAAGCCAGTTGGCTCATTGGCAGGGAAAGACAGACCGTTTTTTCTTCACCCGGCTGCAGATCCACTTTGGCAAACCCCACCAGTTCTTTAACGGGACGCACCATGCTTGCCGCCACATCATGCACATAAAACTGCACGATTTCTGTGCCGGCTTTATTTCCTGCGTTGCGCACATGCAGCCGCCCTTTCAGTACACCGTCGGCCTGAATAGCGTCTTTTTCCAACCGCAATGTATCGTACTCGTATTTTGTATAACTCAGTCCATGACCAAAGCAGTAGCGTGGCGTGTGCGCTCCATCGATATAGGCGTTTTTCGGCGTGCCTCCTGTCATACTGTAACAGGTATTTGTCGGGTGGTTGTAGTACACAGGAATCTGCCCCTCATGGCGTGCCACTGTACAGGGCAGCTTGCCGCAGGGGTTTGCCGCTCCGGTCAGCAGCGCGGCAATGGCCTCACCGCCCTGCGCACCGGGAGCCCATGCCTCCAGTATCGCGTTGCATACGCGGTCTGCCGTATCGCTGCTGATGGGGTGACCGTCAAAGTGAACGCCGACAACCGGCTTGTGCAGCGATTCCAATTTTTCTAAAAAGCGTTCCTGACAGACCGGCAGTCCAATGTGCATGGCATCAATACCCTCGCCCGTTGTGCAGGACGCATTCCAGCCATAATGACCGCCCAAAGTGCAAATCACCAAATCGGCATCTTTTGCGATCTGCAGTGCCGCATCATGACCGCTTTCCTCATTGCCGGCATAGGGGTATCCCTGTGCATACAGAAACTCTGTATGCGGGGCAGCAAGGCGCAATGCCCCCAGCATACTATACGCATCGGGATAGCAGCGCCGTGCCAGCGGCTCGACACCGGGGTTTTCCATAACGACTTCGCTTCCCGGATATGTCTTCTGCACCGCATTTTCTGCAGCCGGAGAATCCGCATCGGCCTGGATGCCGGCCATGCTCATCTTAACGCCCAGCGTATTTTCTTTCATTGCCAGTGCCGAATATCCGCCGAATAAGGCACGGACACTGTCAGCGTGCCAGCCGATAACAGCCACCTTTTTTACGCTCTTTGCCAGTGGCAAGACACCGTCGTTTTTCAGCAGGATCATTGACTCCTGCGCGATTTTGCGGTTCAGCGCCGTATCTGCGGGAGTGATTTCCGCCTGTACATTTTCAGCGGGGAAGGGGTTTTCAAACAGACCCAAACGGAATTTCATCGTCAGAATACGCAGCACCGCTTCGTCCAGCAGCGATTCCTGCACAACACCGCTGCGAATGTTTTCTTTCAGTTCATCGTTATAAGCCGCAATGGTCGGAAGCTCTTGATCCATACCCGCTTCCAGCGCAAGGCGTCCTGCATCGGCAGGACTCTCAGCCAGATGATAAATCGATTCCAGCTGTTCCACAGCACTGTAATCCGACACAGTTACACCGTTAAAGCCCATCTCACCGCGCAGCAGATCACGCAGAATTGCCTTGCTGCCTGCCGGGACCTGCCCATCAATGGCAGCATAGGAGTTCATTACGCTGTCAAGTTTTCCATCTGTAATGGCTGCCTGAAACGGCTTGGCATAAACCTCACGCAGTTCACGCGGGGAAACGACTGCCTGTGCCGTATGGATTCCACCCTGTCCTGCCATAAACCCAAGAAAATGTTTGCTGCAGGCACTCATACGATGTTTATCCTGTAAGCCTTTCACATAGGCTGTCCCCATCGCAGCGGCAAGGGTCGGGTCCTCACCGTAGGTTTCTCCCATACGACCAAAGCGCGGGTCACGGCAGATATCGAACACAGGAGCCAGCGCATGACTGATTCCCATAGCGCGTCCCTGTCGGGCAATGCAGGCTGCCATTTTCTGCTGCTGCTCCGGGTCCCATGTGGAAGCCTGCCCCAGCCCGCAGGGAAAAGAAGTCGCCGCTGTCACCATCACACCCGTTAATGTCTCGATATGGAAAATTGCGGGGATATGATGTTTGCCGGACTCCATGATTTGTTTCTGCAGCCTTGCAATAAGTCCCGCTGCGCTGCCCACATCGTCCAGCATAGTCGCAATCAAAATGCAAACCTGACCGACACCGTAGGGGTTCTGCTTCTCCACCGATTTGCCAAGGAAAGAATCAATGGCATTGTAGCATTGAATCTGACCAAATTTTTCATCCAAATCCATCCGTGCCAGCAGGTCACTGGCACGTTCTTCCGGGGAAAGACTGCTATCTTGGTATTTCTGCATCATCGTATTTCCTTTACTCGTAATCTTCCAGTTTCCAGCTGTCCCGCCATTCGATCTTCACAGTATCGCCGTCAAAAAGGATGGGAAGCCAAACGTAGTCGGCATTGCGCGTATCCTCTTGCGGCAAATTGGCAAGCAGCGCCCAATCCGCAGGCGTTTTCTCCACGTCCGGATCAAAGAGTCTGTCGTAAAGCGGACCATAATGCGTGTAGTCGTAATCCGGTGCATTCGGCATCCAGCGGTCGGCACAGGCAATGTACAAGTCCTTTTTGTTCGGAACCTTGAATACCGACGAGATCTGGCTGTGAAAACTCGTTTTTGTCTTGTCACCAATATGCGGGTCACCCTGTACCGTATAAGGACCGTGCCATGTATCAGCCATGGCTGCCTCTGACGGATTCGGGAAATACCCGGTTGTGCCGGAAGTCAACAAATAGTGTTTTCCATGCCGTATAAAATGAGCCGTAGCCTCCCGCACATGGGGCGGTCCTTTGTGGGGAAAATGCGTGGAGTAATAGCCGGTCACATCGGTGTAATCCTCCGTCAAATCGGCGATGATCGTCTCAGAATGTACGCGTTCAAAGAAATAATACGCTTTTCCGTCCGGTGCTACAGCCAAGTCAAAGTCACCCGCACTCATACCAAGTGGGCGCAGTTTTTCCCTCACAATGGTATACGGACCAAAGAAGGAGTCTGCCGTAAGCACTGTTTCGGTCTGCGTCTGGTCTTTCTCCATAATTTTCAGCCAACAGACATATTTTTGGGTCCGTGCATTATAAATGATGTGCGGACGATCCATCATAGAAGTGGGGTGCAGCGAGCTGTTCGGGTCATCCGTCACGGGCGGGATGAGCAGACCTCGATCCTCCCAGTTATACAAATCTGTAGATGCGTAATAACGAACGCCCCAGTGCCAGATGCCCGCAGCCTTGTCCGTTTTTTCCTTGTTTTCGCCGTACCAGTAGTACACACCATCGAGATAAATCAGTGAGCCGCCATGTGCTTGAATGCGGTTCCCATTTGTATCCAGCCACACTTGACCGGGATAAAATGCATCGTACATTACTCATATTCCCTTCTAAAAAGCGGGCAGAGAAGATTCCCTGCCCGCAAAAATAGTGTATTATTCAGCGGCTGCTTCCGTGGTCGCAGCGGCACGAGCCTCAAGATCCTGTTTGATTTGGGGCATCTGCTTATCTACGGTGTAGAGGCGCAGAATCGCAGCAACAACAAGCATGAGAGCCAGCGGAGCAACGGATGCAAGTACGCGAATCATCATAATGGCAGAATCGGCCTGCACAGCAGCACCACCGACATAGCCGGAAGCGCTCATCAAAACGCCCATCAGGAAGCCGCCAAATGCACTGCCAATCTTGCCGGAAAGACCGGTCAGGCTGCCCATCGTGCCTTCCATACGCTTAAGGCCTTTCCATTCGTTGTAGTCAGCTACATCGGCAATAAACATATTGAACATCATATTCAGCGGCACGGCACCGGCAGAAACGAGCAGAGCCGCCACAATAAAGAATACCATGTTGCCGCCTGCAAAGAACGTTGCAAGGTAGCCGATGCAGCCTACCAAAATACCGATGACAGACATACCGGCCATACCAAATTTTTTGCGCAGTCCGGGCAGGGCAAAAGCCAGCGGCAATACCAGAATCGTGGTCACCGAGGCAATGCCCATCATGCCAAGGTTTCCGATGATGTACTGCCAGTAGTAAGTGGCGACACCCAAGCCCGTGGCAATGTTCTGTACAAAACGAACCAGGCAGATAATAAGAACCGGGCGGCTTTCCTTCAGCAGAGGCAGCAGGTCTTTAAGATGTGTCTGTTCGCCATTTTTCTCAGAGACGGGGGTGAATTTTTCAGGAATGGTAAGGATGCGCAGCATACCGATTACGGTCAACGGGATAGCGATCATACCGACCAGACGGCTCCAGCCGACGGCATCGGTTCCGACCTTTGCCATTGCCGTGGGGAACAGGACATTAAATACCATGGCACCGGCCATCGTAAAAATACTGCCGTAACCAACGATTTTAGACTGCTGTTCCTTGTTTTCGAAGGCGCGAACCATGTACACAACATTGTTGGCGTTCAGGAACGTAACGCAGATGGAGTTCATAAAGGTGTACATACAGAAGATCCAGATGCACTTGGCCGCGGTAGCAAAGCTCGTCGGGCAGCTGAACAGCAGCCATGTGGACAGCCACAGGAACAGCATAAAAATCTCATACGGGCGACCCTTACCCCAGCGGGTTTGCGTGCGGTCGACAATAAAGCCCGCAACGATATCGGTAAAGCTGTCAAAAATTTTGCTGACCATGAACAGTGTGCCCACCAGAGCAGGGGCAAGCTGCAGTACATCGGTACAATAGAACGTGGCATAGCCAAGCATCAGTGTGGACAATGCTACGGAACAGGAACTGGAGTTCCACAAAAGCAGCTTGCCCAAACCGACTTTTTCGGCCTTGCGCTGCTGCTTGCGCGCCAGCTTTTCTTCTTTTGTCATAATGATTTCTCCTTCAACTTGTGTGGTAGAGGCTTACCGTGTCAATCGATTGTGGTCTTATTGTATCAGAGGATTCGTCATCTTAACAGACAAAAATTGGCGCAAGAGAAATATATTTGGCTTCGTTTGCCGGAAAACGCCAATTATCTTCTGCAAACGCTAAATAACTATTTCTAATGCGGCTGCGTTCTGCTATAATACCAGTAGTAGAAATGCAAAAGGAGGTCTCGCAGTGGACCATGTCTTAACGATCGCCGAAGAACGGCTCAATTTGTTTGCCCACATGGTGAGCAGCGCTTGCGGACTGAGCTTATGGTGCTTTGGGATGAAAAAACAGCTGTACACCTGCACCTGCCCGGCTGAGAAGGAGTTCCGCTTATTTCTGGATTTAGGGCAGTGCCTCGACTATGCTATTGCTCATGGTCCCGAAAGCCATACTCCCATTTTGATGAGCGACCCTATCGGTATGCTTTGGGTCGCTGAGTGCGTATTGCACGGCGATGATGCCGGCTATCTAGTAATATTGGGACCCGTGTTTGATGCCGCAGCTTCTTGGCAGACGCTTCAAAATTGCTTGCGCGGTATGAATCTGTCGGTGTCCTTGACCGCAACCATTATGGCAAAATTGGAACAGGTTCCGATTTTGCCTTTATCTACGCTGCATCAATATATCAAAATGCTGCATTGGGTTCTCTATGAGGAAACTCTGGATGTAGGGAGTATCCGTCTGCAAAATCGAAGCAACATAATTCCCGATAAGGAAAAGTCCCCCTACCCTTGGGACCCGGACCGTGCCCGCGTGGTGGAAGCACAAATCATGCAGCGAATCCGCGAGGGAGACATTTACTATCCGGATAATCGGAACGGCATGGAACGTTTTGCTGATAAAGATGCCTATAATTTGGGCAATCCCCTGAGGGAAAGCAAAGATACCGCGATTATTTTCACGGCGCTTTGTGCCCGTGCTGCTATGGAGGGCGGGCTTTCCCCCCGCATTGCGAAACAGCTGGAGGTGCAGTACATCCGTGCGATTGAACAATGTACCGACGTAGGGCTGATTGAAGTCAACAGCGCAATGGTATCGGACTTCGTTCACCGCGTCCATGACTGCCGTATGAATCCGGCTCTATCCGATGCTGTTCAGGAAATTTGTGCCTATGTGCATAGCCATCTGACCGATGACATTTTGCTGGATGACATAGCCGCTGCGGTGGGTTACACTTCCTACTATCTGACAAAGAAATTTTACCGCGAGACAGGACAGCGGATGACAGATTACATCAATCACGCCAAAATACAATACGCCTGTGTTCAATTAACAGGAACAGACAAAACGCTGCAACAAATCAGTGAGGAACTGCATTACAGTTCCCGCAGCTATTTTACCGCCGTATTCCGCAAGGTAATAGGATGCAGCCCCACGGAGTACCGCAATAACGGAGGAAACAAACCATGACCTTGACCAGCCATACAGATTTTGCCGCTTTTCTGGAGGCGGTACAGCAATGCCGTGGGGAGGTACTGTTTTGTACCCGGGAAGGCGACAAGCTGAATCTGAAATCCACCCTCTCCAAATATCTGTTCGCCGCGTTAGCCGGGAATGAGGAACTGCTGAGAAAGGGAAAAATCGTCTGCCAGTTTCCGCAGGACGAGGAAAAATTGACACACATCCTTTCCGCCTCGATGTAAAAGCAAACAGGGAATAAAGGCAGCACCGCACAATTCCCGCCTTACGGCTTAAGCAGCGCTTCGGCGCTTAGAATTATGCAGTATTGCCAAAAAAATGGCGTTTGCGTATTTTGTTTGGCTTTTTTACCAAAGAAAGTCGAATTAGTATACGTAAACGCCATTTATTTTGTTTTCTGCGCGGAAGCAGCACTTTATACTGTAGGGTATACAATACAGAAAGATGGGTGCTTCCTATGAATCTCTATGCCCTTTCCGTGAATCATCGTGTGAACCCTCTCGGCATCAACTCTGCCGAGCAGCCCTATTTTGGTTGGAAACTGAAAAGTGAAAAGCCGAACACAATGCAAGCCGCCTATCGCTTACGGATCTATGCAGACGATACGGTTTGCTTCGACAGTGGGCGGGTGGAAACAGCATGCAACGCTTTTGTTTGCGGTCCCGATCTTCTGCGACCGCAAACCTTCTACCGCTGGGCAGTGACTGTATGGGATAATCATGGCGAAAATCCCACCGCCGAAAGCAGCTTTGAAACCTCACTGTCTGCCAAGGAATGGAAAGCCGATTGGATGCGCACACCCCGCGCCTATGTGCAGCGCAAAAAAGGGTTCGGCACACAGCCGCCGGCCACGCTGTTTCGTCGCGCGTTTACTCTTAGCGCTGCACCCCGCCGTGCGCGGCTATATGCCACCTGCCTTGGAGTTTACCGCCTGACCGTAAACGGAAAACGCCCCGATATGCGGGAGTTTGCCCCGGAACACACATCTTACAAGGGTTTGTTGTGCTTTCAGACTTACGATTTAACGGCACTTTTGCATATCGGCGAAAATGTACTGGGCATGGAAGTCGGCGACGGCTGGTATTGCTGCCCGCAGACGCAGCCGCCCATTGATGGCTTGCAGCCCGACCATACGGTGTTGTTCCAACTTGAAATTGAAAATGCCGATGGCACACACACCCGTATTTGCTCCGACGAAAGCGTGCTGACACACGAGAGCGCTGTGCGTGCCTCGGATATTTTTGATGGAGAACTCTATGACGCGCGTCTGGCTTTGCCCGGATGGGATATGCCCGGTTTTACTGCTGCTGACTGGCTGCCCGCTATCAAAGATACAAAGCAGAACGATTCCGTTTTATACCCGCAGTTTGACGACCCGGTGATCTGCGTAAAAGAATTGCCCGCACAGTGTGTTTATACCAGCCCCAAGGGCGAGACGATCGTGGATTTTGGACAGGTCGTCGCAGGTCGCGCCCGTGTGACTGTGGATTTGCCGACAGGTGCCGCAGTGACGGTAGAACATTTTGAAGCAGTTGACGCAAAGGGAAACTATTTCAACAACATCGACAGTGCAATGGGCGTAACCGAGCAAAAAGACGTGTTCATTTCCGACGGTACGCCGCAAACATTTGAGGCGCGGTTCACTTTTCACGGATTCCGTTATCTGCGTGTCAGCGGGGTGGAAAATCCGATTGCCGCGCAATTTGTGGCTGTCGTTCTTTCTACCGAAAAAACAAATGCCGGAACCTTTGCATGTTCCAATGCAGATTTAAACCGCTTATACCAAAACACGCGCTGGAGCCAGTGTGCGAATATGCTGTCCATTCCCACCGACTGTCCCCAACGCGAAAAGGCGGGATGGACCGGCGATATCTCTTTGTATGCCAAAACCGCCTTGCTGAATGAGGATGTCACGCCGTTTCTGACCCAGTGGCTGCAATCCCTGTGTGTGGACCAGCGCGAAAACGGCTCAATTCCCTTTACGGTTCCGGATGTGTCTATCTACCACTATGCCGGCATTCAGATGGGGGAGCAAACCGGATGCGGCGGTCCCGTGTGCAGTGCCGGTTGGGGTGATGCTGCCGTGACGGTGCCGATGGCCATGTACGAAGTCACCGGCAATACCCGCATCCTTGAAAAGCAGTATGACAGCATGAAGGGCTGGTGCGACTATGTTATCAGCCGTGCCCGTATTCACGCACCGAACAGCACCCTGCCCGATGAAGTGGAAGAACATCTGTGGGACACCGGATTCCAGTTTGGTGAGTGGCTGGTGCCCAGCCTTGCCGGAGCACCTCAAGAGCAGTTATTCGCCACAATGGCTATAACTTCTGCCTATACAACGCCGATTTTCGGCTGGCTGGTTGTCCACAAAATGGCACAGGCTGCCGCCGTTTTAGGGCGCGAAGAGGATGCTGTTTGGTATCAGGAAGAAGCCGACAAGATGAAACACGCGATCCGGGCAGCACTTATTACGGCAGACGGTGTTTTAAGGTATGAACGGCAGGGTGCTTATGTGCTGATGTTGGTCTTTGGGCTTGTGCCGGATGCATGGGTGGACAAATTCGGTGCAAAACTGGCAGAAATCATTCACGCAAACGGCGACCGCCTTGACACAGGATTTTTGCCCACGCCCTATTTGCTGGATGCGCTCTGCATCGGCGGGCAGCGCGAACTCGCCTATACGCTTTTGTACCAGACAGAGTCTCCGTCGTGGCTGGCGCAGGTAAAGCGCGGTGCCACTACAATTTGGGAAAGCTGGGAGATGTATCAGCCCGATGGAACGCCTAAAAAAGAGAGCTTCAATCATTATACCTACGGCACGGTAGACGATTGGATTTTCCGCACCATCGGCGGCGTAGACCAAGAGGATACAGGCTATCGGCGGCTTATGATTCATCCTCAGCCGGACAAAAGCTTGACGTGGGCCAAGCGCAGCTTTGAAACGGAGAATGGAACCGTATATGTGTCTTGGAAACGTGAAGGCGGACAATTCATCTTAACCGCCGACATTCCCTGTAATACCACCGCCAGAATCATTCTGCCGGATGGCACACAGCATACGGTCGGCAGCGGTCACTATACATTGAATTGTTAAGGCAGCACCGCACGGTAACCACGGTGCGCCCGCCATGATCCAACAGCTGAACGCCGCATTGAACAAAATCAAGAAAGAGGGATGAACCATGAAGAAGGTTGCGCTTTCACTTGATAGCTCGTTCAAAGAGATTTTTACCTATGAAGAAAGCCGTGCCGCGTTTGACAAATTCCTGCCCGGTATGCGCACGATGGCAGAAAAGCAGCCCGCAGCGCTGGGCTTCTCCGTTCGTAAAATCCTGCAATTTTCGGGCGGAGCTATCCCCGACGAAGCTGCCGACGCACTGGACGCAGCCCTGTGTGCGCTCGAACTGTACAGTGCCGAGCCGGAAATGTCCGACACGCCGCTGACCCCCGACGGGGCTGAGGTCGTGCCGGAACCGCCCCGCGACGCCATCTACCCCGGCAAGGTCTGGCGCGACACCAACGGTCGCCGCATACAAGCCCACGGCGGCGCGCTGTATTACGACGACGGCGTCTACTACTGGTATGGCGAAAACAAGGATCACACCGACGGCAAATGCCCGGTCTGGACATGGGGAATGCGCGCCTACCGATCCACCGACTTGTGTAACTGGGAAGATTTGGGCTTGTTCATCCAGCCCGACCTGACCGACAAGGATGCGCCGCTGTATCCCACGTCCCGCGCTGACCGCCCGCATATTGTCAAATGCGCGTACACGGGCAAGTATGTCTGTTGGATCAAGCACTGCGGTGCCGATGCCTGCTTTACGGTCTTGCAGGCCGACAAATTCTTAGGTCCCTATGAAATTGTCAAAGCCCACTACCGCCCGTTTGACTGCGAGGTCGGTGACTTTGACATTGCCGTTTGCGGCGATACGGCGTACCTCTATATGGACGCAAACCACAACGGTCAGCTGACGATGCGCCTGACGCGGGACTTCTTGGAGGCGGAAGAAAAAATCTGCTGGCAGTACGAGGGTCTGCACGCACCGTTCAGCCGCGAAGCGCCGGCTGTGTTTGAGCATGGCGGCAAGTGGTATATGCTGACCTCCGGCATGACCGGGTATGTGCCGAACAAGAGCGACAGCGCCGTGTCCGACGCGCCCGACCGGCCGTTTGTGAGCATCGGTGACCCGCACGCAGATGACGCGAGCCATGCGTCCTTCAACAGCCAAATCTCGCAGGTGTTCAAAGTTCCCGGTAAGCGCGACCTCTACATTGCGCTGGCTGACCGCTGGGTGCCGGACTACCCCGTGGATGCCAAACTGGCGGATCTGGTGGAGCGCTGCACCGCACAACGCTTTGACCCCGAACACTACAAGGCAACACCCGAAGAAATGCAAACCATGATGCAAAGCCCGATGCTGACCAGCGCCAATACTTCCCGCGCCAATTACGTCTGGCTGCCCATCACATTTGAGGAAGGCAAGCCGAAGATCCACTGGCGCGACAGCTGGAAATTAAGCGATTTTGAATAAGGAGTTTTGTATGCGCAGCACATTGAATTTTAATTCCCATTGGCAGTTCACAAAACCCGGCGCGGCACCGGTGGCTGTGACCCTGCCCCACACCTGGAACGCCGCCGACGGCACCGACGGCGGCAACGATTACTTCCGCGGGATTTGCACCTATACCAAGGAATTTGCCGCCCCCGCACACGCCGACGATGAGGAGGTCTGGCTGGAATTTGAGGGTGCCGCCATGACGGCAGTCGTCACCTTGAACGACCAGGAGCTGACGCGCCACGCGGGCGGCTATTCCACCTTCCGCGTCAACCTAACCCACGCGCTGGCTGCGCAGAACACGCTGACTGTGACCGTGGACAACAGCGCCAACCGCACGGTCTACCCGCAGAAAGCGGACTTTACCTTCTATGGCGGGCTGTACCGCGATGTACATATCCTTATTGTAGTCACTTTGCGCTGGATAACCACGGTGCGCCCGCCCTGCGCGTGACGCCGGAGGTGTCTGACGACCTGCACAGTGCCGCCGTCACGGTGGAAGCCGCCTGTGAGAACACCCCAGACGGCACCGAGGTTCTATTTGCCATCGAGGGCGTTGGGGAACAGACCGCCGCCGTGCAGGGCGGCAAGGCTGTGACCGTGTTCCACATCGAAAATGTCCACCTGTGGGACGGCGTGGCGGACCCGTATCTGTACAGCATCGCCGCTTCTCTGCCCTGCGGTGACGCCGTGGCGG
>ENA-OPSJ01002398-OPSJ01002398.1-human-gut-metagenome-genome-assembly--contig:-NODE-2398-length-12219-cov-2.154308_pt1 | contig 12219 bp, 9 predicted proteins | sample MGYA00241801_ERZ501893 | MGnify/ENA primary metagenome ERZ501893 (study PRJEB25962, sample SAMEA2042219) | human gut metagenome | biome: human gut; feature: human-associated habitat; material: faeces...
CACACCGTTGACAAACACCACGCGTTCCGTCCAGTTGCCGCAACTGTCGGTTTTCACTTCCTTGATTTCCGCGTCCTTGTATTCCCAACTTTTACCACCGTAACCGAACCTGAAACTCATGGCCGAAGGAAGCGATCCGTCTTGCCTGTAACGATAGGTTATGTCATACCTTTCGCCATCCCCGAAATCCACGAAAGGAGGTGCGTTCCGGCTATGGGTAATATTGAAGGGAACGCCGTTCATGTTCAAGGCATAATCACACTCTATAAGGCCGTGTCCGCTTTCTCCGTCCTCATAACTTCCCCGGTAAGTGATGCCGAATTTCCCCTCCTTACGTGTGTAGGCAGCACGGAAAGGCTGTCCATTCCGTTCACCTTCCGCCAAAACATCGCTACCGTCCGAGGCAAATATGTATTTCTCTATGAGTTTCATGTTCCCGTCGTAATTCTCATAAACAGCCAGATTGCCGTCCGGCGAGAAACACAATGACTTGAACATATTGCGCAACGGATGGGAACCATTTGTGTCTTTGTCCATGGTTTTCAGGAAATCGTCCCTATATGCACGCACATATCCCACTTCCTTGACATTCCCCCGGAGTTGGAAAAGATTCCGCTCGGCCACAGGCACATCCTCACGGTGCGGACTTTGCTGCACCTCAAGCAGACGGTCGTAAGCACGCAGCACGCCTCCTTCGGCCACCACAAACTCGTACGGTTCCCTCAACGGACGGCTTCCTTCCACCTGTAAAGCCAGAGATTCATTGCTGATGTATGGATAAAGGTTGTGCGTGAACGTGACACCATTGTTACGGGGCACGCCGACATACACATAACTCGCCTGACTGCCTTGACCGCCTTGGCTGTCCGGCTCGACAAAATCAGTAAGTTGCAATACCACATATCCCTCCTTTTCGGACAACGTGGCCGTGGAATAAGACACGGGAGCCGGTGCCTTGCCGATATAATCGCCCAACATGGCACGTGAAAATTCCCCTTGAGCCGTTTTCCGTAGATACTTTGCAGGCACACACCCCGAGACAACCGGGGTCTTAAACTCCATCCATCCGTCACCTGCCTCCCATGCCGTGAAACTATTCATGGTACCAACCTTCCCGACCACCTCACCCGCAGCCGGATATTGGTACACATCGATATTCTCTTTCGTAACCACATAATAATCTTGCGCCCGAAGCGGGACGGCAACAACAAGAAGCATCCCCAAAATTATTTTCGTCTTCATATCTCACATCAGCTCCACATAAATTTGTTTATCCGAATAAAGGAAACATTGTGGCAAACGTGCCAACCCCATCGTGCCGACAAGGATTCAAACCATCACGACCACGCTCCCAAAGGTTAAAGTTACAGAGATTTATCATACGGCAGACTGCTTTCCGGGAAAAAATGCGCTTCCAAGGGAAAATATTCGGTTAGAACCGAAGAAACTAACCGAATATTTTCGCTTGGTTACGCCAACATACATTAAAGTCCCCACTTATAAATCTACCGTACCAACGAATAGCCTTTCATGCTCACCGAATAAGAGGGGAAGAAAGTGATACCGATGTTCACGTTCATGTCCGTGGCAAAACCGCCTTTCGTACCAGGCTTCATGGACGGCATTCTACGCACAAACGCAAGGGCGGCCTCATCCAGATGTTGGAGGACACGCTTCTTCAAACTTACATTCGTCACCTGTCCCGAAGACGAAATCCTCGCCGTCACGATGATTTCACCATAGCCCGCCGTGGCAATGGCCGGTCGGCGGGGGCGCGGATTCCGTTGAAGATAACGTTTGCCCTCGTCGGTCAACATCGGCGGTTCTATCACATTCGACAACCGCTCCCGCTCGTCATATTCGGCTTTGACCGTGTGATACAAATCTTTGGCAGGCTCGTACCCCTTGGCCACAAGGCGATCCAAGATAATGAGGGCATCGGTGATGCTTGCACGTCCGCTTTCCCCATCCTTATAATAATAGGTGTTGTATTTGCTGCTCCTCTGCATCTTCTTCACATCGTCTTCACCCGTACCCCGCCCGTAATAATACAGTTCAGCAAGCGTCAAAAGTTCGGATTCGGTATACTTGGCCTCGTCCTTCGTAAGGTAATCGAAAGCCTTGCCGTAATCCACCGGCACCACTTTACCTTCGGCGTATATCGTGCCCAATGTGCCTGCCATGGCATTCACACCGTTATTGTAAATCAAGTCCATCCCGTACACCGACATTTCATATTGTCCCGATTTCCAATGATAAACCGTTGTCAGCCATAGAGCATACATGCAATCGGAATCCATTTGGAAGGCTTTCTGGTATTCGGCCATCGCTTCTTCTCCCTTTCCTTCCCTTTGGTACATTTCGCCGCGATAGCAGTGTGCCAACGGACACTTGGCCTGTATGCCCTTGGCGAACATGTTCATGGCTATCCGGCGGTCGGCTTTCACGCCGCGCCCGTGGGCGTACAAGTCGCCAAGCACGGCCATGGCCAAGCCTTCGCCTTGCTTGGCAGCCCGCTGGAATTTGGGTACAGCGTCCTCATAGTTCTTCAAAAGGCAATCTGCGAGTCCCATATTCAAGTCGAAGTTTTTCGTGTCATATCCTATCAATTCGGAATAAGCTTCCGGATAGACGAACGACATGGGGAGGTTCTCTCCTTCTTCCTGTGCCACGCTCTTTCCCACTAACAGCATGCACATCAAAAGCGTCAGGCACAGCCTTGTCCTTATTCTCAAAGTTTTCATGGTCATTTCCTAATTATAATGTGAATACCTTCATTGTCCGAACTCAATTCATAGGTGTAACCATCCCGGGCTACCTTGTTTTTCCCTTCCGCACCGAAAACTTTTTTGACGGCCTCGAACAGCAAGGGCTGCTTGTTTTTCTTCCCATAGTCGCTGATGGCTACCGTACACACAAAGCTCGTGGGACGCCGTTTCTTGTCTATCACCTTCACATATCCCCACCATCCGTCAGAGACGGAATCGAAGAAATCGCCCTTCATCTCCAGTCGTAAACTTGCCGCAGCAAGCCACGAAGGATCATAAAACAGCCGGGTCGTGCCGGATTCGCTACGGCTGACCCTATCTTCGTCCAGCCCGGCCTTCGTCATAATGTCGCCCACTGTCATGCCAAGCGTATAGCCGTTCATGCCGCCGTCCTTCACCGCATCTTTGAGTTTGCCCGCGATGTAGGACGCGTCGAAGAAATCGCTCTCCACATGGTCTACCCCCGGAATGCCGTAATAAACCTCTATCACGGAAGGGTCTACTCCGTCGAATTGCGGGTTCGCCTTGTACTTGCCGTCCGTGTCTATAAACCCGAATTTGTCGCCCACCCGCACAATGGCTATCCCACCGGCAAAGGGACTGGCATAGTCGAACTGCGGATTGATGACAAAGTGCCCGGTCCTGTCCACGTAACCGACTTTCTCTCCGTCCAATGATGCCGGAGCCAAATTCCCGTCAAAGAAAAGGGTGAGGTTTTTAAACTGGGGATTCACTATGATTTTACCATCCTGATTGCAACGCCCGTAGAGTTCCGTCCCGGAAAAGCTGCACGTCAGTTCATCCCCGTCCTGCATCAGACTGCCGAATTGCGGCGTGATGAGATAATGTCCGTCCCGGTCTATCACTCCGTCCCCCCATCCGTTGTCCCCGTTGATGGAGACCACGGCCTTGCCATTCTTCTCGAAGTGCCTTGCGTATGCAAACTGGTAAGGAATCACCAACGCACCGCTTTTGTCGATGTATCCGTGTTCCATCCTATTTTTCTCTTCGTTCGTCCGCGCCACGGCCGCCCTGCCCTCCGAGAACGCGCCCACACTCTCAAACTGCGGCTTTATGGCCCATTTTCCTTTGCCGTCGAGATAACCGTAAAGCGTGCGCCCCGTCTTCTCGTCTTTCACCGAAGCCATGGCCAAACCTTCCGTATAGGAATACACGCGCACCGCTTCTCTTGCTTCGGAAAGCTTGTTTCCTTTCGTGTCTATCAATATAGGAGCCGTGTTCTCGGCTACGACCCACGCTTTCCCGCCAGAAAAACGGGTAGCCCCTTTGTACCACGCATCATTCATGATTTTACCGTCAGTATCCGTAAAACCATATTCCCCGTTTTCACGTTGAACGACTGCCCAACCTTCGTGGAACGCATCCGCACTCTCAAACTGCGGGTTGATGAGCCACTTCCCTTCGCTGTCCACGTATCCCCACTTCTCACCCGACTTCACCGGAATGCAGTCCATCGCCTTTTTATCGCCTCCTCCGCACGCCGCACAAAGTAGCACAACCATACAGGCCGTCAAGTACGCCCCAAGCCCAATTCTCTGTCTTTTTGTTTTCATACCACTTAGATTTCCGTTCTCCCCAAACGGATATACTCTTTCTCTTTTAAAAGGTTGAACATGAAAAAGGCGTAGGGAGGTACTTTCGCCTATCCCATGGTCTCAGGCTCTCGCATTGCCCCCATCCCTCAGGATAGGCAACGCAGCCAGCCCACGCCATGATATATCATATAAACCGGGAGAATTTTCCCCGAGTGAATACAATACAACCAACGTGGACGTTTCCCGTTGCCTAATCTTTCAGGATGGATTCAAATTTGCGAGATTTGAGACCTAAAGATTACGTCCGTAAACGCCCTTTTCCCATAAAATGCCCGCCAGTCCCTCATGGACAGGCTGAGTCAAAAACAAAATTAATACTTTTTCGGATATATTCAAAGAAAATAAATAACTTTCTCACCGTTTCTTTTATTATATCCCTACCTTTGCATATAAATTAAACATGAACGTAAAATGAGAATAGCCACATTCTTCCTATTCCTCGGATTGTTCTTGCAAGTACAAGCACAAATGAAACAACCCGACCCCACGGTATTCATATTCGTAGGAGACTCTATTTTCCCGATGAACACCATAACCAGCCAGACCGAACTTAAAAAAGGTTGGGACATACAAGGCATCAATGTAGGGCGAAAAATAAAAAGATACTTCTCGGGGGCGCAGGCAAGGCAAACCACCGGTCGCCAACCTAAATTTGCCATTTACCCCAAAACGCAGGATTTGAACGACTACGCCTTGATTCGACTGAAAGAAAGACGAGGCTTCCGCTATTTGCCGGCCTCTGAATTTAAAGACTGCGACTATACCCGTGTGGAATTAGGGCTTTTCAACATTGAGAACCTTCCGGGATTAGGCTTTGCCGTAACACCGCTCACACCGCTCTTCCCCGGGGAATACATATTGGTGGATCTTTCTCAAAAGCCCGTCAACCCATACGGAGATGTCAAAGCATTCGATTTCACGGTGGAAGAATAACCATTCCCATCTGCAAAATTATCAGTCTGCTTGGAATGTCTCCCGACAAAAAGCAATGCATCCAACGTATCCCGTTCCAACTATTTTTTATCTCTAAACGAAAAAAACTGTGATTTTATTTGCCAGTTCAGGGATTCTACATATATTTGCAAGCGAAAACAAGAATTTAAAAGACTAAAGCAATAATGTTCTCAAATAAAAATACATATTGGTGGTGGCGCAACTCAAGACCGGAAAAGTCGTGAGGAGCAAGCCTTATATGTATTATCTACATTTACCCTAAAAGAAACATGGAGGCCTGTCGTACTTACGGCAGGTCTCTTTTTTTATACCCTTTTCCCCAAGAACAAACAAACGAACCAAAATACAAATGAAGATGAAAACTTATCATGTAAATGAAGAAGGCTATTACGGTAATTTCGGCGGCGCATACGTCCCCGAGATTCTGTATAAAACCGTAGAAGATTTGCGTAAGGCATATCTTCCCATCCTTGAGAGCGAAGCATTCCGCAAAGAGTACCATGCGCTGCTGAAAGATTATGTAGGCCGCCCCTCGCCTCTCTACCATGCACGGAGACTGAGTGAAAAATACGGTTGTAAACTCTACTTGAAACGGGAAGACCTCAACCACACCGGCGCTCACAAAATCAATAATGCCATCGGACAAATCCTTTTGGCACGGAAAATGGGCAAAACGCGTATCATTGCCGAGACCGGTGCCGGGCAACACGGTGTGGCCACCGCTACGGTCTGTGCCCTGATGAACATGCCCTGCCGAGTCTACATGGGAGCGACGGACGTGGCAAGGCAACACGTCAACATAGAACGCATGAAGATGTTGGGTGCCGAGGTTTATCCGGTAGAAAGTGGTAACAAAACATTGAAAGATGCCACGAATGAGGCCATCCGCGACTGGTGCTGTCATCCGCAAGACACCTTCTACATCATCGGTTCCACTGTAGGCCCACACCCCTATCCCGACATGGTGGCCCGCTTGCAAAGCGTCATCAGCCGTGAAATCAAGGAACAGCTCTTGGAAAAAGAAGGACGCGATTATCCGGACTACCTGATGGCTTGTGTCGGCGGGGGGTCGAACGCTGCCGGTACCATCTACCACTATATCGACGACGAACGGGTCAAAATATACCTCGGCGAGGCCGGAGGCCACGGTATCGACAGCGGAGAGACCGCAGCCACGATACATTGCGGTTCATTGGGCATCATCCATGGAAGCCGCACGTTGGTCATGCAGGACGAAGACGGGCAAATCATCGAACCCTATTCCATCTCTGCCGGTTTGGATTATCCGGGTATCGGCCCGTTACATGCCAACTTGGCACAAGAGCACCGGGCCACAGTCATGGCTGTCAACGACGAAGAAGCTTTACGGGCCGCATACGAACTCACCCGCCTGGAGGGTATTATTCCGGCCTTGGAATCGGCACACGCACTCGGCATGCTCCCACGAATAAAATTCAGGAAAGAGGATGTGGTCGTGCTGACGGTCAGCGGACGGGGCGACAAAGACTTAGACACCTATCTGACCCACCGCTACGACGAGAATTTAGAATAATAAGGCATCTCATACAAATCCATAAGAAACTCTATGAATACATTTCATTACAGCACGGCTTGCCGACAAATCCTCGGCGACCTCTATACACCGGTCAGCACCTATTTGAAAGTGCGCGACCTTTATCCACAAAGTGCCCTGATGGAGAGTTCCGATTACCATAGCCATGACAACAGCCGTTCGTTCATCGCCCTGAACCCGATAGCCAGCATCGACATCAGCCATGGCACCGCGACCGCCCAATATCCGGACGGTACGCAGGAATCCCGCGAAATCAATGAAAACTATCCGGCCGAACAAGCCTTCAACGACTTTTTATCACGCTTCACCGTGACAGGCGACAAACAGGAGTTTTGCGGCCTCTATGGTTACACGTCCTTCAATGCGGTCCGGTATTTCGAACACATAGAAATAAAAGATTGCATGCAGGAAAAGAACGACGCACCGGACATCCTTTACATCTTATATAAGTATGTTATTGCTTTCGACCACTTCAACAATACCATGACGTTAATCGAACTGGTGGAAAATCATGAACCGGATACTCTCGACGAACTGGAACGCGTCATCCGAAACCACAACTTCGCCACCTACGATTTCCGTCCTGTTGGTGAAACCTTCAGCACGCTCACGGACGATGAACATAAAGCCAACATCCGCCAAGGCATTGCCCACTGCTTACGGGGCGACGTGTTCCAAATCGTATTGAGCCGCCGTTTCGTACAACGGTATGAAGGAGACGACTTCAAGCTCTACCGCGCCCTGCGCAGCATCAATCCCAGCCCCTACCTGTTTTATTTCGACTTCGGGGGATTCCGCATTTTCGGTTCCTCACCCGAAACACATTGCCGCATAGAAGGACGCCACGCTTATATCGACCCGATTGCAGGCACGACAAAACGTACCGGCAACGCCGATACGGATGCACAAAATGCAAACTACCTGAAAAACGACCCGAAAGAAAACGCCGAACACGTCATGTTGGTAGACCTGGCGCGGAACGACCTGAGCCGGAACTGCCACGACGTGAAAATGGACTTCTACAAAGACATGCAATATTATAGCCATGTCATCCATTTGGTGAGCCGTGTAAGCGGTACGCTGGATGACGAAGCCGATCCTGTCAAGACGTTCATCGACACCTTCCCGGCCGGTACGCTCTCCGGCGCACCCAAGGTCCGCGCCATGCAACTTATCAGTGAACTGGAGCCGCACAACCGAGGAGCATACGGCGGTTGCATCGGGTTCATCGGATTGGACGGTTCCCTGAACCAAGCCATCACCATCCGTACGTTTGTAAGCCGTAACAACGAGTTATGGTTTCAAGCCGGAGGAGGCATTGTGGCCAAGAGCGACGAAGATTACGAGTTACAGGAAGTCAATAACAAACTGGGAGCTTTGCGCCATGCCATCCAAATGGCAGAACGCTTGTGAAGCTTTCCGCATACATTCAGAATTATGAAAGCAGTCATCATTGATAATTACGATTCTTTTACCTACAATTTATATCATCTGATACGTGAAACCGGCACGGATACTACGGTGCTGCGCAATGACGCATTCGACTTGAAAGATATTGAGGCATACGACAAAATCATTTTAAGTCCGGGCCCCGGCATTCCGGAAGAAGCCGGACTGCTATTAGACGTCATCCATACTTATGCCGGACGAAAGCCGATACTTGGCGTATGCCTCGGACATCAAGCCATCGGCCAGGCTTTTGGTGCACAGCTCGTCAACCTGTCCGATGTGTTCCACGGCGTACAGACTCCTTGTTTCCAAACGGAAAAAGACTATATTTTTCAAGGCATCCCCAAGCAATTCCCCGTGGGACGTTACCATTCGTGGGTAGTGTCGGACGACGGTCTGCCTTCCTGCCTTGAAGTGACGGCGGTCAGCCCAGAAGGACAAATCATGGCACTGCGCCACCGCGAATACGATATCCACGGCATACAGTTCCATCCGGAATCCGTACTCACCCCGAATGGACGAGCCATCGTGGAAAACTTCCTCGGGCACACCTTGTGTCCATAAATGATGTTTTACGACATGTTTCCATTTATTTCATGTGCCAAATATTTGTAGTTTACTTATTACTACATATATTTGGCACAAGTATACATATGTACGACTGACTAATATAGAATAAAACAAAAAACAAACGACATTGAATCCCAAGAATGTTACTCACAATGAACTTAAAGCATTATTTCATAGCAATAACACTTTGCATCCTGTACATATTAAACTTGATGGGGTGCAAGAACCAGCAAGACGCGAACGAAAAGGACTTACTTACCATCCACATCGAGGATTACGAGAATAAAATCATTCCGCGTCCTGCCGTCATATCAAGTATCGACACCATTGCTTTAAACACCTGCGGTAATTTCATGGGAGACATCAAAACCGTATGCATTTCAGACTCCATGGTGTATGTGTTGGACAGAGCCAATGCCGTATGGGCTTTCAAATTCCCTACGGGCGATTTCGTCAAACGCATCCGGAACGTGGGACATGGAAACGGAGAATACGTTTCTGCCTGGGCCATGACTTTGGGAGATAGCCTTTTGTTCTTAATGGACTTTGACACAAAAAGCATATTGGCCTATGATGCAGTCCTCAATTACAAGTCGTCATTCCGCTATGGATTCCCTGCCATGGATTTCATAAAAGTCAAAGACGGCTTCCTTTTCCTGAACTTGTTAGCGACTGAGAAGTTGCATCGCATTGTGCATACCAACAATCTGGGGGAAGTACAACAAAGCTATTTGCCATCCAAAATGAGTTTGGACATGATTTACAATGAAACCTCTTTTGTCCGGGATAAAAACGGGGAGGTTTACATCTTCCCTCCGTTTTCCAATGAAATATACCGTTGGACTTCCGGAGGACCAAAACCGGCATTCCGAACAGATTTCGGTAGAAATACGGCCAAAGACAATGTGAAATCAAGTTATGACATCACGGAATCCGAAAGAGCCTTCAACACCGGCTTCTTCATTGTAGACCACCATATAATAAATAACTTTTACCACTCAGGGAAAACTTATTACTCATTCTACAACATGAAAGATGGAAGACAAGACCAAGGATATGCAGACACGACAGAGGTCATACCGTTTGTACCCCGATGGCAATCCTCCAATGGTCTGATAGGCTACATACTTACCAATGACTATGACAAGTGGAAGCCTCAAAAGGACTCTTGTGATGCCGCATTGTTCGTTTTCCATTTGAAGTAACACGATTGAGCCAAAGATGGTTTGCAAAGTGTCTTCCAGCAAGACAAAACAGACAAACAATATTTGAAACATGTTTCCACATTTTCTTGCGAAACTATATACTTTATTGTACCAAGCATTGTGTATAACATCTGCTTGCTCGAAAGTATATAGTTGCGAAACTTTTTGGGCAAGCTACAACCTTATGCAGACAGACTACAAGTATATTTCATTTTCCGTCCACTTTCAGAATCCATCGGTTCGTTCCGCCTCACCCTGAAAAGCATGACACTTCCTTATTCTATTTATATGGACACCACAGGCGTCTTCCGCCGGACCAACCCCCAACTGCCCTCCAATCCCATGTTGCACACTTTCCTTTTGGACGAAAACAACGAGGTGTTGGTAGTAGGAAACCCTTTAGAAAATGAGAAAATAGACCGGATGTTCTGGAGAACCGTGAAGGAAAAGTTAGGAACTGGACAAAAAGAAAAAGCCAATGATTAATGCTCCACACGCATAAAATTCAGCTTTTCATCCGAAAAAACTGTGATTTTGTTTGCATACAAAGAAATTCTCTGTATATTTGCAACCATAAAACAAAACAAGAAACGAACCGAACGATGTTCTTAAATAAAAATACATATTGGTGGTGGCGCAACTCAAGACCCGAAAAGTCGTGAGGAGATAGCCTTATATGTATCAGCAACCACATACCAATGTGAAGACATGGAGGCCTGTCGTACTTACGGCAGGTCTCCTTTTTTATACCCATTCCCTTGCAAACCACATACCAATAAAACTTAAATACATCACAAGCATGAAACAAATACTCACAAAAATTACAAACGGCGAGGTGCTGACCCGGGAACAGACCTGCCAGATCGTCCGTCATATTGCAGACGGGGAATACAACGACGTGCAAATCAGCGCCTTGCTCACCGGGCTGATTATGCGGGGCATCAAGGTGGACGAAGTGCTCGGCCTGCGCGACGGGCTTATAGAAACCGGCCAGCCCGTGGATTTCTCCCCTTATCGGGTCATTGACATCGTGGGGACAGGCGGTGACAATAAAAACACGTTCAACATCTCCACCTGCGCCTGTTTCGTAGTGGCAGCCGGTTACAAAGTAGCCAAACACGGTAATTACGCCGCCACCTCGACTTCGGGAGCAAGCAATGTCATAGAGCATCATGGCGTGCGGTTCACGGCCGACAGCAACCTGTTGCGCCGCAGCATGGAGGCTTGTAACTTTGCCTACCTGCATGCCCCGCTGTTCGCCCACGGGATGAAAGCCGTGGCCCCCGTACGCAAAATGCTTCAGATACCAACCTGTTTCAACCTTCTCGGTCCGCTGGTCAATCCTTGCCGCCCGGCCTATCAATTATTAGGTGTGGCCAACCTGAACCAAATGCGGCTGTACAGCAGCGTGTATGAGAAGTTGGGTATCGGTTACGGTATCGTGAACAGCATAGACGGATATGACGAAATCTCGCTGACGGGTAATTTCAAAGTCAAGACCAACACCATGGAGAAAATCTTCCGGCCTGCCGACCTCGGCCTGCCGACTATCCACCCGGAAGAACTCTACGGCGGTGCAACCCCGGACGAGGCTGCGGAAATTTTCGACAGCGTACTCGAAAACCGCAGCACGGAAAGCCGGAAAAACGTGGTATTGGCCAATGCGGCCTTTGCCATCAAAGTCATCGAACGGGACAAGGACATCGCCGAATGCCTCGCCATCGCCCGCGAATCGCTGGAAAGCGGACGTGCCTTGGCTTGCCTGAAAACATACGTGGAACTTAACAGTAAAAACTTATGAAAGACATATTAGAAGAAATATTGGCATACAAACGCAAGGAAGTGGAACGGGAGAAAGCTGAGTTACCTCCCGAACAGCTCTTCGCCCTCGTAGAAGGCAGATGGAGAAACGCCCATGACGGGACTGCCCGCCACGGCAAAGTCCCGGCATACATGACCGACGCACGGAAGCACCGCTCCATGCGCGAGAGTCTGGCAGCCTCGCGTTCCGGCATCATCGCGGAATTCAAACGGAAATCCCCTTCCAAAGGGTGGATTAAAGAAGAAGGACGGGCGGACGTCAT
>ENA-OPSJ01002414-OPSJ01002414.1-human-gut-metagenome-genome-assembly--contig:-NODE-2414-length-12165-cov-2.430718_pt1 | contig 12165 bp, 10 predicted proteins | sample MGYA00241801_ERZ501893 | MGnify/ENA primary metagenome ERZ501893 (study PRJEB25962, sample SAMEA2042219) | human gut metagenome | biome: human gut; feature: human-associated habitat; material: faeces...
GGTTCAGGACTTCAAGGACGGGGCGGAAACCGACGCTCGGGTTGGAGTACGCAGCATTGACGCTGATCCAGTAGCGGGCCGAATCGCACCCGCGAACCGCACGGTACGACGCGCCGCCAGAAAAAGCATCCTGTCCCCACGAATACATTCCATTCCAGTTTTGGATATATCCGCTGTCCTTATTCAGCATCGTGTCCCATTCGTTGCTTTGGGGCACGCCGCGTTGGGAATCGCCCGAACCTGTAGCGTTACTTCCCACAGACGGTGCGCGCAGGGTATAGTCCACGCCGCCGCTGGCATAATTTTTGCCGAAAATCAGACCTTCGTCATTCAGGCCACCCCAGCTAATCGTATGCGTTACGGCATAGTCCGCCACAAACAGGCTGTGGGGATATTTGTTCTGCTGTGCATACTCCTCGGTGGTTGCCGTCGCAGACGTGAGCTTGTAGGCTTCTATTGTTCCCGCATAGGTAAAGGGAACATAGTGCAGGGTTCTGTCCGGCAGACCACCGTTTACCGTTCCGGGGATGTTTGCGCCGGAGAGGTCAAAGTAATAGGTGTCGCCGGGTTTGAGGGAAAACTGTTCTGATAAAGCAAACTGCGCCGTGAGCTTGGTAACGTCCGCCGGAACACTGGCACCGGGGGCATAGAGCTTGCCGTCGCTGCCAAGCCACATAAAGTAACTGCCTGTATCTCCGTCCGGGCGGGGCAGGCCCTCGGCAGCGGGAGCTTTGAAGCTCTCGCCTTTTTTCACGATGATGTTGATGCAGTTATAAGTCTCGCCGGGCATATAACCCTTCGTGGACAACTCAACAACCTTCAGACTGTCGGCGGCAAGATCTGTCGGCAGCTCAAGAACGGGGCGGAAACCAAGGTCCTCAATAGAATCGGTTGCAGGATGACCGTAGCAGAAGTGCGCCGAAGTGTACCCGCGGAACGTACGACTCTGCGTAGCATTGCTCCAGGTGTCCTGCCCCCAGGAAGACATCGGCCACCAGTTTTTGATATAACCGGTTGTGTTGTCATTTGAATCCTGACCGGATTTTTTCAAAATCGTGTCCCATTCATTATTGGCGGGAATACCGCTTCCGCCATAGGGGCCGTTATAGGCGGTTCCTGCAGACGGGGCGCGCATGGTATAGTCGATGCTTCCGCTTGAGTAAGTCTTTCCGAAGATCAGCCCTTGTTGGTCCAGTGCATCCCAACTCACGAAATGGGTCACGTTGTAATTCGCAATGAACAGGCTGTGTTCGTAGGAGGTGGTATCGGTGTCAGCTGCACTATCCAGCGAATAAGAGTCCACCGTCCCCACGTAGGTGAAGGGCACATAGTGCAGGGTGCCGTCTGTTTGGGTGCCGCCGTCAAGGGTGCTGTTCACCGTGCCGGGAATGCTCGCGCCGGAGAGGTCAAAGTAATATCTGCCGCCGGGGGTGAGGGAAAACTGCTCGTCAGGCGAATCATTAGCCAATAGCATTGGCGCAGCCAGCGCCCCCAATGCAGCGGCAGCTTCCGCATATCGGGTCATATCCAGCTCATCGATTTCCTCGTCGGAGAGCTTCTCCTTCGCCTCGTCGATGGCGTCAAGCTGCGCCTTGACTTCCTCAGCGTTCTCCTCTGTAATTGCCTCGGCACTCGGTAAAGCGTTGATCATGGCCTGTACCTGATCTGCGGCACTCAGCTCTATGGGACCATTCGGATCATCGGCTCCCTCGGTGCTGCTGTTTTCGCCGGTTCGGTCCTCAACAGGGATGTATTGACCGCAGTTCTGCGGTATGGCATTCTCCGCGCCGCAGACGGGGCATTCCTTGTTCATGTTGTCCGCCGTGCAGGCTGTTTCACAGCTGCATGGGGAAACATCTTCTCCTCTTTTCTCGTCATCTGCGAATGCTGTTGTGGGGATCAGGGTCAAGCACAGAGCAAATGCGGCAAGTAAGCTAAAGAATCTTTTATTCATCGTGATCCCTCCATGATGAAAGTCATTTGGTTCCTCCTTTGGAGGAACCAAGGGGATATCCCCTTGCCAAAAATTTATTTTTCCGTCAGGGCTTCAAAGCCCTTTTCCGCCTGTTGGACGGTCTTTTGGATGATGCTTGCTGCCATCGCGTGCAAATCCAACTGCAAAACGGCTGCTGTGATCGCCGCGCGCTTCTCCTTCGGTACGTCATAGAGTTTCAATGAACAGTCCAAAAAGCGGGAGATCTTGGCCTCCATCGTGAAATACACATCACAGGGAACCGACATGAAGCCCCGCATGATACTGCCCGACGCGATCTCCATTTCGTAGAAGTCCTTGGGCTGCGCCTCCGGCAGATAGGGTCCGAAAATAACTTGCAGCCGTTTCGTTGTGCTTTTGTAAAGATATGCCGCGATGGAGGGCAGGGAGTATGCCATCACATACAGCTCCCGCAGCGGCTCGGTCAGTTCAGCGATGTGGAGCTGGAGGGCCGTTTCCACGGCGTACAGGAGTACAGGGTCTTGTTCCCCGCTGTGCTGTCCCGCCAGAGCGAATTGCCCGCTGAACATCCGCTTTACCAGCTCCAGCAGCAGCGCCTCCTTACTGGGAAAAACATGGAAGAACGAGCTCTGTCCGATGCCCGCCGCCTTTGCGATCTCGCCGGTGGTGGTTCTGGTGTAGCCCTTTTCCAGGAACAGCGTTACCGCTCCCCGCAATACCTTCTGCTGCGTCACCAGACCGTTTAACAGTTTTCCTCTTGGCAAAATGATCAGCTCCTAACACCATGCTTGCGATTGCACTTTTATAATAACATACCCAAGTTTATGGTGCAAGCAAAAGCTCATTGTGATTGCGTTTTCAGAATAATGTGCAAAGCTCGTTGGCATTATATGGTAAGAATAGCAATGAGGTTTGCGTTTGAGGAGGGTGGATGCAATACGTGTGAGCTGATTTTTGCCCAGAAAGCAGAATTAGGTATTCTGGCACGAGTAAAGCTCCAATGGTATTCTGACTCTGTACTTATTAGATTTCATCTCTGTTATGGAGCTTCATAAGCTGTGAGCCAACACATTCTGGCATTTCTGGGCGGACAATTTGTTTCGCCGCTCTCTTTGCGCTTTGATTTGAGTTTTCGGATCAGAGCGCTCTTTTTTTGTCCAAATTCCGCATTGCGGGTTTGAGAAATATTTATTTGAAAGGTGGAACAAGCAAATGATGGAAAGCAAAGTATTCGCGGACAACTTCAGTCGTAGCTTCAGCGAGTCGGGGGACTTCTTTCAGTTCCTCAGTACTCGGCAGGCCCGTAGCAAGTGGATGACAGCCCCGTCAAAGGAACTCCGGTTTGAGCCGGTGGAACGGGGATCCACGCTTGGAAATCTGTATATGCAGATCTACGACCACAACGGCGATGCAGATGTTCTGGAGGACACGATGGAGAATACCAGCCTCCTGTTGAAGGTGGATGGTAAGGACTACCCGGTCCGTTCCTGTGCTCTCAAGACCGTTCTGGAGCGTGCCCGCATCTCCGGTCACGCCCTCAACAAAGTCTCCAAAAGCGTATTCGCTGAGATTCTCAACTACTGCATGGGCGTTGCCTCCGGCGACAGCCTGATCAAAGTCGCAGATGAGAAGGTATCGGCAGTACACGGTGGAGATCCCAAGGACTACACGGTCATGGAGATGCTGCCCCTATTCAAAGCGACCAATGACTTCCTCAATCGAGAGTATCCCGGTAATCGCTTCATGACCGCCCACTTCGATCACTCTATCGCAACCGCTATCTGGTGCCTGGATGGCCAGGCAGACAAACTCCTTGATACATACCACCGGGAGATTGCCGCCAAAGGCCTGCGTGCCGACAAACTGGTTCCCGCACTGCGTTTCTCCACCTCCGATGTCGGCATGAGTGGAGCGAACCTCTATCCGATCTTCCTGGCCGGCGCAGAGTCCCGGATTATCCCACTGGGATATCCCATCCGCACCGAGCACAAGAACGGATCTGGCATGGAGTACTTCGAGGAGCAGCTTGGTCTGGTCTATGCGCAGTTCGAGAAAGCAGTCGATAAGCAGGTTCAGCTCATGAACATCGAGATCCGCTATCCCGTTACTACCTTAATGCGGGTGCTGAAGCGGATCAAGGCGCCCAAGAAGGCTTCCTATGAGGCGATGGACTACTTTATGGCCATTCACGGTGATGCGCCCTGTACGGCGTATGACCTGTTCATGCAGATGAGCGATGTTATCTTCTCTGCCCAGTGTGACGGCGCATCCGGTATGCGCATTGCACAGCTTGAGGAGATCGTATCTCGGGCGCTGAATGTGAACTGGCACGAGTATGATCACCCTGGCGACTTCAAGTGGTGATTGCGATGGCCAAAGCTGTTTACTACCCGAAGGGTGAGAGGCAAAAGACCATCATCAAGCTTTTGAACTCTCTGGAAGGGCGCTATTCCAGGTGGGATATTTGGCAGGATTTCATTGTCCTGTCTGCCGTCAGCATTGCCAATGCTTTCGGTGGCCCATACAGAGAGCAACGCGAAGCGATGTATCTGGAGCGTAGCAAAAAATACTCAACCTCCGAGCTGGAAGTCTTAGCGCAGATGCTCGCCGAAGTTGTCGATGAGATGGAGCAAAATCCAGATCAGGATATGCTTGGCGAGCTGTTCATGGCATTGGGCCTTGCGAATGAGTGGAAGGGGCAGTTCTTTACACCCTATGACATCTGCAGAGCGATGGCAGCCATGAATCTGGGTGAGGATCTGAAAAGTCAGATAGAGGAAAAAGGCTGGGTATCTGTGAGTGATCCCGCCTGTGGGGCCGGCGCATTACTGCTTGCCTTCGCAAACGAGTGCAAAAGGAACCACATCAACTATCAGACTTCCGTTTTCTTTGTCGCGCAAGACATTGACTTCTTGGCGGGCTGCATGTGCTACATCCAGATGAGCCTACTCGGCTGTCCCGGCTATGTGGTCATTGACGATTCCATCCTCCATCCGGCGCAGAGCTACGATGAGGACGGACTTATCCCCAAGAACAGCCCCAATGTCTGGCTCACCCCGATGTATTTCAGGGATGTCTGGCATTGGCGGAGAATTTTCGCACAGCTGGACCTAATTACTCAGACAAAGGAGAGAACGCATGGAAAACCTGACATGTAAGGGACTGAGTGCCGCTCATCGGAGAATGCTGATCAAATGCATTACCGAAGAGATTGGCAGCATTCCTGAACCGGTGGAAATCGAGTTCATGGAGCCCATTCGACGGAAACAGTATTCATCGCTATGGTACGGCGGCCAGATCGCTGCCATTCGGGTTCACGGTTGCGTTTTTGAGGTCCATGCATTAGGCGATGTCTACGCATGGCTCTATGACAAGAGCGACCGCGATCGCGAACTGCTCTATGTGAAGGACAAGAACAACTCCGGCCGATTTGGATCGGATATCCAGCCTTATCTCAAGACTGACCGTGCTTTGGTAGCAGCAATCTGCAGGAAGCACAATCGGTATTGGATCGATATGGAGCATAACAACTGGTGGGAATGCTCTGTCTATACACCGGATGGAGTTTTCCATGATTTGATGTGGGTGCTGGATAGCGACCACATTTTCGCTGGAATCAGGGAGGTGTTCTGTCACATGGACGCAGTTCTGAAGGATCTCGGTGTCCCGGCGGGAAACGAGGGTTCGGAGGTGTCATCATGAGCAGTTTTCGAATTCCCTTGGTTTGGCAGATGTACGGGCATGTGGATGTAGAGGCTGATACCCTGGACGACGCTATCGAATACGCCTTGGGGCCGGATTGCCCGCTTCCTGAAGGCGAGTATGTAGATGACTCGATCCAGGTGGACGATCTGGTTTTGAACCAGGAGGCAACCCATGAAAGCCATCAATGAGCACTTTGAAGTTGGGCAGCAATACTATGCTCTCGTCAGTAAAGAGGTGTTGGTGGTGTCTGAAGTTTTGCAGCCTGGAATGTACCCGTCAGGCTCCGGAGGATACCATACGCTCCGGTCGCCGATGGTTCGGTTCAGAAGTGAGAAGACTGGCTTAGTGCATACCTGCAGCCTTGAGCTGGCCAAGCATCTGCTGCTTGCCAAGCGACAGACAGCAAAAGAAAAAGGAGTTGGTTGATCATGAATAAGGCACGACGCTTCGTCATTGAGACTCCGCTTGGAAAGCTTGAGGTCTATGCCAAGCACGATAAGAGCGATTGTGCGGAAGACTATCCCGGCGTCTTTATCGACTTTGTACGCGAGGATGGCGCCACGGTCGTGCTGGCTTGTGTGGAGTATGATCCGGACAAAGATTTGCTCCAGACAGTCGTCTATGGCGATTGCGCATCGGACGAGCCAACAGCGATTGTTGAACACTACAACACTGATTTTGAAGAATGAGGAGGATCGATTATGCCTAATTGGGCGTTTGGAACTGTTAAGGTGACTGGTACTCGCGAGGGTGTCAAGTCCTTTGTGGAGCGTTTCATCAGCAGCGATGATCAATCAACTGTCCCCGGAAAGCGGTTTTTTGCCCGAAGCTTTTCCGAGCAGAAGCGAGAGCAGAGCGTCAAGGATGCCATGGAAGAATTCGAAGGGAAAGCAGATAACGAAACTGCTGAGCATTCCTTCCTCATCATGTTTGCCTGGTCTGTTTGGTCCTGCATGATTGATGGTTACCCCCAGCGAAATGATGCCGAGTGCATCACGCTGAGTGAGGCCTGTATGGAGGATCATGTAGCTGTTGAAATCCGCTCTACGGAGACCGGAATGTGCTTTGAGGAACATGTCACCTGCGACGAGGACGGCAATCTTAACCATGCTGAACGAGACCTGAGCCGCTGCAAGTGTCGCAACTGCGGCGAGATCAGCCTCTTCGGATCCTTTGAGGATCTGGACGATGCTGAGTGCTCGGAATGCGGTGAACGTGGTTTCGACCGTTGTGAGGAGGAGTGAATTATGGCGCTGAATTTGAATTACAAACCCAATAAGCTGGTCGATATCACCACCCTCACTGAGGATCAGTGGTTGGACTGGCGGCGCAAAGGGATTGGCGGCAGCGATGTAGCTGTCGCCCTTAATTCCTCTCCGTATCGCACGGCCAGAGAGCTCTACTATGACAAGATCGGAGTGGTCATGGCAGATGAAGGCCCGGATAAGAGCATCACTTTCCAAATTGGGCATCTGCTCGAGGATGTGGTGGCTCAGATCTTCGCCAAGAAGACCGGCCTGTCTGTCTTTGAAGACCACTGGATGTACCAGCATCCTATTTTCCCGTTCCTGATTGCCGATGTAGACCGGTTCGTTATGCTTCCGGATGGTCGAAAGGCCATCCTCGAATGCAAAACCGCGCACTATGATATGCAGTTCAAGTGGGCGAATGGCTCTGTGCCACGCCATTATGAGCTGCAGGTGCGACACTACATGGCCGTCATGAACATCGATGTCGCCTTTATCGCATGCCTGTTTTCCAACAATGAGAACGACTTCGTATGGCAGAAGATTGAGCGCGACCTCGATGAGGAGGAGAATACGATTATGGAGCTGGAGGCGTTCTGGTGCAATCATGTTCTGGCTCGTGTTGAACCGCCTCTGGTAGAAAAGCCGGATGCAGTGCTGGAGTCCCTTCGTCGTTATTTCGGGCCGGCCGATAAGTCTGAGCCGAGTGTTGATTTGGACTGCAAGTTCCTTGGCAGCCTGAAAGAAATTCTGAACCTGAAGGAGGAAAAGAAGGTGATCGATGCGCAGTCCAAAGCATTGGAGACACGCATCAAGTCGCTCTACGCCCCCATTGTCGAGCAAATGGGGACTGCCTGTAAGGCGTCCTGTGAGCACGGCAGTGAGTGCTTCAGAGTAACCTACAATCCTCAATACAGGGAAGGGATCAACAAGGACAGGCTGTCAGCGCTGAGAGCCCAGTATCCGGAAATCTACGACGAGTTCGTCGATCAGACAGAATTGAGAATTTTCAAGGTGGTCAAGACGGCCATCGCATAAGGAGTGATCGAATGCTATGTCGATATGAGCGCACCATCTTCAAGTCGGATAAGGGCTTCTGCATCTTCTCCTACAGCACCGAGGATCAGTCAGTTCCCAAGGAAGCGCATAACCGATCGTTCTACCACGACGACAAGATCCACTTCACGGCAATCGGCTATCACCTTGTAGCCTCAAATGCCGTGGAAGTAGAACTTGATGGCACCTGGGAGAACTCGAAACATGGTCTTCAGCTATCGGTCTCAATGTGTAAGGAGATTGTTCCTACAAATCAGGCTGGTATCCTCGCATACCTGAGTAGTGGTGTGATTAAGGGCGTTGGCCCGGAGATTGCCAAAGCCATTGTTGCAAGGTTTGGGGATAAGACCATGGAGGTGCTGGACAAGGAGCCACAGAAGCTGCTGAGCATCAAGGGAATCGCCCAGAGGAAGCTCAAGGCCATCATCGCCTCCTATGAGGAGACAAAGGCCCTGAGCGACCTTATGATCTACTTGGCGCCGTTTGGTGTTTCAATGAAGAAGGCTGCGATGATCAAAGAAGAGTTCGGCGACAACAGCCTGAAGATCGTGAAGTCGGATCCCTTCCAGCTTTGTAAGATCAAAGGGTTTGGCTTTATGACCGTGGACTCGATTGCCCGCAAAACCAAGGTAAGCCTAAAGCATCCTATGCGATACTCCGGCGCAATCAATTATGTGCTGGATGAGGCCAGGGTATCTGGGCATCTCTTTCTCACCGTTGATGAGACCGTGGGTCAGTGCTATGACCTGCTCAACTCGGATTGTGAAGAAGAGGTGGTCTCCGAGGAGGAGATCCGACAGGCCATCACCAACGAGCGTGTTGAGTCCCGTGTCTATGTTGAAGGATCTCGTGTGTACCTGAGCTATGAGCGTATGTGTGAGGTCAAAGCTGCTAAGCGGATTGTGTCCATGCTCCTCCAGGAAGGGTTCGATGAGATCCGTGACCTGGATGAAAAGATCGATCGGGCGGAGAAAAACTTGCATCAGAGACTGGCCCCTTCTCAGCGCAATGCTGTGAAGCTATGCTTGTCCTATCCCATATCCATCATGACTGGTGGACCGGGCAGCGGCAAGACGACGACGCTAAGGTTTATCTTGGACATCTACCAGGCAGCGTTCCCGTCAAACGAGATCCTTTTGGCTGCGCCCACCGGTAGAGCCAGTCGGCGAATGTCGGAGCAAACGGGCAAATATGCCTCCACGCTTCACTCTGCTCTTGGTCTGGTCACCGAAGAGGACAGTCCACTCAACGATACGGAAATGCTTTCTGCAGATCTTATCGTGGTGGATGAGTTCTCTATGGTGGATATGCGCCTTGCGTATGTGCTGCTGGAGCGAATCAAGCCAGGAGCCCAATTGATCATCGTAGGTGATGCTGACCAGCTTCCATCTGTCGGTGCCGGCAATGTGTTACGGGAGATGATCCGTAGCGAGAAGGTGCCAACGGCAGTTTTGGAAACGGTATTCCGGCAGGCATCCAATAGTCGGATCATCACCAATGCCCATGCAATCAATCATAATGACACACATCTACAGTATGGGGATGACTTCCAGATGCTCGAAGTGCAAAACTCGGAAGAGGCAGCGCGGCTGGTCCTTAAAAACTATCTGCGCGAAGTTGCAATTCATGGCATAGAGAATGTTCAGATCCTATCGCCGTTTCGGAAGCGTGGCGCTGTGGCGTCCAATGCATTGAACGAGACAATACGGGATCTCGTCAACCCTCCGAACAACCTGAAAAAGGAAGTGAAGTGTGGCAGCCGGGTCTTCCGTGTGGGCGATCGCATTATGCAGACTGTAAACAGGATCAATGTGTCAAATGGCGATGTCGGTATCATAACCGACGTGGAGACAGAGGATGATGATACGATTGCGCGTGTCAAGCTTCTGGATGGGCGTGAGCTGAGCTATACGCAGGAAATGTTGGAGGACCTTGAGTTTTCCTACTGTACGACCATCCATAAGAGCCAAGGACAAGAGTATCCGGTCATCATCGTTCCTCTTCTGAAGGAGCACTATATCATGTTGCGGCGAAACCTGCTCTATACAGCGGTGACCAGAGCCAAGGCAAAGGTCATTCTGATTGGGCAGAAACAAGCCGTATTTATTGCGATCCACAAATGTGATGTGGGTCAACGGAACACCGTCCTCGCTGATCGAATCGTGGCCTACTACAACCGCGAGCTCAGCAATCAAGTGACTTGATTTTTGGGAAGCGGGGTGGTCAGAAGCCACCTCGTTTCTACATTTATTATGAAGGGAAGACTCAACATGAGTGAATTGAACACGAACGTGATCCCGGCCATCAATGCCGTTGAAGGATTTAACCCTGCTGACTTTGTGCGTAACACCGTTGGAGAAGAAGGTGAAAGCGATCTCTATTTGGATGTCAAGTACCGACTCCTCTGGTTCCGGCTGCATTGCCCGAATGGCAAGATTGATCCGGAGCTTGTACATCTAGACGAGAAGAGCGCTGTTGTCTGCTGCAAGGTCTACGCAGACAAGGCTGACCCTGCTGACCAGTTCATTGGGAAAGCCTACTCTCAGCGCTTTCCTACTGAGGAGCGTTTTGGAGATCGCTTTCTGGAGATTGCAGAAACGGTGGCAAAAGGGCGCGCGCTGGCCGATGCCGGCTATGGTACGCAGTTCTGCATGAATGGAGAAACCCTGGCGAGCATCATCGCTGACGCTCCCATCAAAATGCCGCCTGATGAAGACGCCGGACATCCGGGAAATGTAGCGGCCAGCTTTACTGCGCAGCCGATGCCTCCTGCAGTTCCGGCTCAGAGTGCTCCGGTGTCTCAGCCACCTCAGCAGACGCAGCCTCAGACACCCGCACAGCAGCCGAAAGCAGCTGCGCCTGAACCGCCCAAGACGGTTGATGAGTATATGAGAGTCATGACCATCGAGCAGGCCAAGGCCGTTAAGGTTGATTTCGGCCGCTTTAACGGTTGGACCCTGGGCGATATTGCTATGAAGAACCCCGGAGATTTGGCATGGTATGTGAAGAACTATTCTGGCCATAACCTTGCACTCAAGGCAGGTGCCACAAAGCTGCTGGAAGCTGTTGGTCAGATGGCCAGCTGATTGGGCCCCTCACCGAGGGAGGTGATTGATGATGGGCAGAAAACCAGATCTGCCATGTGACATCGAACAGGTAGTTGATTTGCTTGGAATTGAAGTGATCAGAGATACCGGCACGCAACTACATTGTAGGTGTCCATTCTGTGCAGATCGAAAAGCTCATATGAATGTGAAGATCCGAGACAATGTGTTTCGGTGCAACCGCTGCGGCAAAGGTGGGGGCATCCTCCACCTTTACGCAGAGTTTTGCGAAGTCACCCTCCATACGGCCTATGAGGAGCTTTGTAAGATATTCGGTCCCGACAGCAATGAAAAACCGCGCGAGTATAAGAGAAGGCGGAAGATAATTGAGACAGCGGAACTGCCGATAGCCTCAGCTGAGGTGCGAGATAACACCTATTCAAATCTGCTCTCACTTTTGACCCTGTGCCCCACACATCAAGCATCGCTGAAGGAACGAGGCCTGACCCGAGATGAGATTGACTGGCTTGGCTATCGAACAACCCCCACGACACGCCTGAGACGGATCGTGACTGAGTTGCTGGAGCGCGGTTGTGTCCTTGATGGTGTTCCTGGTTTCTATTGCCAGAAAGATACCGGGCAGTGGACGCTCGACATCAGAGGTTCTGGAATCATGCTTCCGGATCGAAATCTTAATGGGCAAATTGAGGCCATTCAGGTTCGACTCGATAAGGTTTATAACCAGAAGTTCTATAACCTAACGAGCATCGATCAGTACTATGGGACACAGTCCAAGTGCTGTCCACATTATGTCGGGGTTCACGAAGGCGACGAGGTAGTCTGTCTCACAGAAGGCGTGATGAAGGCAGATATTGCCTACAGTTTTGCACTTGGCACCTCATATGAAAGTGGTTTTGTCGGCCTTACCGGAGTGCCAAGCTATTCCCAGTTCGAGCGTGCGCTTGAAGAGCTTAACTCTATCGGCGTGGTACGAATCAACATTATGGTTGACTCGGACTACCAGGTCAAAGAAGAGGTCCGAAAGGCGCGTGATCGCTATATCGAAATGGGGGTTGCTGCTGGCTTTGAGGTGGCTCCGATTACCTGGACACAAAAGCAAAAGGGTGTGGATGACCTTTACAAGCACCTTTTCCGAGAC
>ENA-OPSJ01002415-OPSJ01002415.1-human-gut-metagenome-genome-assembly--contig:-NODE-2415-length-12163-cov-4.133053_pt1 | contig 12163 bp, 15 predicted proteins | sample MGYA00241801_ERZ501893 | MGnify/ENA primary metagenome ERZ501893 (study PRJEB25962, sample SAMEA2042219) | human gut metagenome | biome: human gut; feature: human-associated habitat; material: faeces...
AGGTGCTCAAAAAATTTTTCTCGTAACTGTGTTGCACTTGTATTGACAATCTATCTTATACATTTACTTTTTGGATTTGTCAATATACCTGGAACCAATAGCACTAAGCATGTAACGAATAATGCACGAACATGAAACGAAAACCCGTTCGTTCCATGTTTGCGCTTTTGCTTGGGCAATTCTGTTCAGTTAACATATTTTATTCCATCAGCTTTTTCAGATACATCATTATTGCTTTTTCGCCGACTGTCTTTTCTACCGAGAAATTCGTTTCCGATATATCGAACAGAAGGCAGCCGCAGTGTCCCTTGAACGTAGGGAAGCAGACTATCCGCAGGTATTTGTCTACCTCCGGGCTGTAATCGACTATTTCAAGAGTCTCGCCATACAGCACGGAATGCTCGTAGCTGCGCAGCCATTTTGAATCCATGTTGGGAAAAATGCTTCCGAATGTGTTGCCGATAAGTACATCCAGCGGACATTCCTCCAGCCTGGCAAGCGCTTCGTTTCCATAGCGGAATATCCAGTCCACCGCCTGACTTTCTTCGTTGAATATCATTTCGATGTCGGTGAACGCAATGGGAATGTTGTCAAAGCATTTGTAGTGCTGATGGTATTCCTCGATATCAGTGGGATTGTCGTTGTCGGCAAGCAAATCTATGATCGAATGCTGTTTCGCATGGAATTTCTCCAATATCTCCCTGCGGTGCTGCGTGGCATATTCCAGCGATTCGCCGTTTGACAGAGTAATAAGCTTGCCTACGCTGTGGATAGCCATTGCTGAAACAAGGCACCCGCGGGTTATTCTTATAAAATTTGCGCTGAGCGTATGCTGTATCTTAGCAAATGTCATGCGCGTCTTGAGCACGCTTCCGTCCGAAGTGTGGATAAACGCGTCCTGCTTATTCATAGAAATATACAATATACTGCTTTCGGGTATGTCGTAATGCTTGCGGTCGGATATGAATGAGATGGTTTTTTCGTTGTTCATTTGTTAGCTCCTTTATTGTGTGATATTAACGATATGTCGATAAGTGCAAAGCTGTCATGACGGGTAATGTATGTGCGTATAATAAACGCCCTGCATTTATTATACCATATTTTTTCTATGTGTACAAGTACGCAGTATATTTTGTTTAGAATCTCACTCGGTTTCATATACTCCGCATATTCATAAGCGCTGTCTGCATACAAGCACTGGGGGGAATATCGTCTGTCGGTCAGCGCCTCTGTCACTTCGTGACACCTCCCCTCGCAAGGGGAGACCGCCTAATCATCTTCTGATTTGATATTTCCACTTGACATATAATTACCATTGTGGTATCATAGCTATAAAGATGATGTTGTATATGAGTGAGCAATGAGGAATTAATTTTCCAATTGTTCACAATAATATCTCGTGCTGATCCGAAGTTACGGAATAACTTGCAGCTTTTTTATTACATTTGAGGTGGTTTATGAAAAAAATAATAGCAACCGTTCTGACGGCCTTTCTTTTGTTATCAGTTGTTGCTTGCGAAAACGTTTCCGATGAAAGTTATGTACAGACAGAACATCCTACGGCAGAAAGCAGCATTACCGCTGCGGCAGAAGAAACAGTTCAAGCCACCCCGTCTGGCGCTGATGAACCTTCACTGTCGCTTCTGAGTTGTCGTGCAGACGAGGATGGAACTTATTGCATAGACCAAACCACATGGAAGTCATCAGACGATTATGAGCTGTTTCGGAAATACTTTTTTGGCACGTGGGAAGGCAGCTTCCGCTTTCCCGAATATCCCGAACAGAAGCGTCTTGTTATTGACGACACTGAGAAATCGTTTGTCATGACTGAAACGGGTATTCGAATGCTTGGATTTTACGAAGCGGGAGTTCACGCATTAGCTTTTATGATTGGAAGCGACAGCGGTAGCGCAATAATTTGGATAAGCCCCGACGAGCCAGATACGATTTACATGACATGGGGTGGAATGACCTCGCCGCTGTGGTCACGGAATGAAAGTGGAGAATATTCGACTGCGCCTGTTGTGTATACCCTGAGAAAAACCAATGAGCCTCTCAACGAACCGGAGGGTAATTTCATGAGTATATTCAGGCTTCGTGAAATGGCGCGGGAATACGGAATCGATACTGATCTTCTTGTCAACATAGAATATGAAAGCGATGGGACGACACTTTATCACAATGATTGGTACCAGCTTTACCCTATGTACCTTGTTTCCGAAGCCGTGGATAAAATCGTAATCAGAACGTCAGTCGGCAATGTTAGCGATATCGACCTAAAACCAGTTGATGTAATATGCACATTTGAAAAGGCAGAGGGCGAATGGAACAGGAGCGTTGAGTTATTTTGACACCTTTTGGGTCTGAAAAAAGAACTGTGTAGATGCGAATAATCCCGAAAAACGTACCAAAGCCACCACTACGGCGAGGACAGGAACGGTCAGAGGGGGCTCTACTCATTAGACCTTTCCGATGAATCCGACGGAACCCGTAAGCTGATGGCGCTTGCACCGACAATAGAATCAGCCCTGCGAACAGGCGGAATATTGCTTGTGGACGAGCTGTAGCGTGAGCTTCACCCCATGCTTGTGAATTTCATCATATCCAAGTTCCATAGCAAGAAGTCAAACCCAGACGGAGCGCAGTTAGTATTAACAACGCACGACACCGAGCTTATGAGCATGGAGCTTCTCCGCAAGGATCAGCTTTATTTCGCCGACAAGGATACCGCTGATGGTTCCTCTGAGCTGTACAGCATAAGCGAGTTCTCCACCCGCACGACCGATAATATCCGCAAGGGATATCTGGCAGGCAAGTATGGTGCAACTCCTGATATTGAGCTTGAGGAGGTGGAATAATGCCCGCCGTGTCAAAAGGGAAAAGCCGTACATCATCGTATTCTGCGAGGGTGAGAGCGAGCAGGCTTACGCAGACTTCCTTAAGCGTGAGTTTCGTGATGTTGCCGTGATTCAGCGTCCGAAATCCACCGGAACATTCGGCGAAGCAGACCGCAGATTCCGCAACGACCATAAATACCTCAACAATGCTGAGGTTACGGACGAGATCTGGTTCTTCTTTGACGTGGAAACCGTTGACATTCCGAAGCGGAGCGACAGGCTGCGGATAATCAGCAGGCTTAGAAAGCTGAGGAAGAAGCCCGGAATACGCATACGATTACTTGTGACGATCGGTGTATTGAATACTGGCTCATGCTACACTATGAGTATCTGGCACCGCCTATCCGCACAGTTGCGGACAAGGAGCGTATGCTGAGCAGGATCGTAACAAAAGAGCCGACCTACAAAAAGGGTGATATGGACGCTATTTCGAGAATAGCGGAGAACTATCCCACAGCGGTTGTGAACGCCAGGAAAACCGTGAACAACCTATTGTCGCAGGGGCTCCCGGACTTGACAATACAGACAAGCGAAACGAATGGTTGTGTACGCAGTGCCTGACATTCTCAGCGGTTTATGAGGCAATCGAGTTTCTGGAGAGCCTGAAATCATAAAAGAAACAGCAGCACCAAAATCGTGCTGCTGTTATGCGTTTTAGAAAAAATCAATCGTGAAGCAGAAATTTTAGAAAAATTTTAGAAATGCTCTGAAATTATAAGGATATTCATTTCCGACTACAAACGTTTGCAGTAAATCAAAAGAGCGGCTCCGCACTCGCAAAGCCACTCCGTAAGCCATATATCGCCAATAAAACAAAAAACCGCTCCTCTTTCGAGAAGCGGTCATTTGGTCTGAGTGACAGGATTTGAACCTGCGGCCTCTACCACCCCAAAAATGACCGCTATATTATGTTTCGTATCGTTTAATATTTTTTGGTATATCATGCCAGAAAAAGGCAAAATACGATGCGAAATATAATCAAATAGTCAAGGTTTTCCAAATATATCTATTCGGAATTTGATTTGTAGATGTTGTGTAGATGATATACACCAGGTACCTATTTCTTTCACAACAATTGAACATATTCAAGTGTCTGAAGGAATAGAGATAGCTTTACCATAAACTGATCTTGCAGTCACGAAAGTGGCTGCTTTTTTATTGGTTACCACTTTGATACAGAATTTTATTCTGCGTCAAGTTATGATAACAGGCATAGATAGGAACGATCAACCGAACGGCGGCATGGTCAGGGTTCGTGCCGCCATCTATGCTATATCTCTCAGACATAACCCTGAACTGATTGATTGGAGAACCGCAATGACCTACAATTCAATTCTCGTCTACCGGTGCTGTAAGGAAGCGAGGCTCTCATGAACCCGTTCTACCTTGTACTCAATCCGGATAACACAATCTCGTTCAACCGCCCTCTTGCCCATGCAATAGGACTCAGCGAAACGATTATCTATGGCGCGCTTGTCGCCAAATGGTATTACTATTCCGAGCGTGAAATGCTCGATGATGACGGTTGGTTCTACTCTACCGTCCCTGATTTGCAGGAAAGCACTTCACTTTCAGAAAAACAGCAGAAACGCTGTATCAAGGCGCTTGTTGACCTCAATCTCATAAAGTGTGAAACGCGCGGTATGCCTGCCCGAAGATGTTTCTACCTCATCGATGATTTTGAGAAAATACTTTCTCTTATTGAAATGGGCAAGAGCATTTCTGAAGAAATCAAGCCTGCCGCTTATGAGAAAAATCAGCTCAAAGTAATGGCGCGTGAGGAACGGAAAAGCACTGTTGAAAGTGTTGAAAACCCTATTCAAACTGAAAATGAAATTTCTTCTTTCAGCAATTCTGCATTCCCCTTTTCAGCTCAATCTCAGAAAAATCCAAGCAATTTTTCCGGAGAAAACGGCAGCAAATGCGCGGAAACCGTAGAAGAAAACCGCTCTCAGACCGCATGGCTGACCAGTTCCGCCGAAAGGTCGGAACAAGTTCTGCCAAAAGGTCAGAACAAGTCCCGCCCAAAAGTCGGAACAAGTTCCGCCGAAAAGTCAGAACAGGTTCCGCCAAAAGGTCAGAACAAGTTCTGCCAAAACGACGGAACAAGTTCCGCCCAAAGGGAGGACAAATCTAAATATAATCAATCAAAAAGAAAAAATCTTTATATGATTGAAAGGTCCACACCTGCTGAAAATTCAGCCGAACAGTTTGTTGAAAACTCGGAAGAACTGGCTGAAAAGGTTCGTTCTTCTATCGGGTATTATGGAATAATCCCTATTACCGGTCCAAACTTTGCAGATTGTGCCGTCAAGGCAATATGCGAACTGTTGACAACGGACAAGCCCGTTAAATTAGGCTCCTGCGAGGTCGCACCGAATGTGATCAAGAAAACGATCAGCTATGTCAACCGTGATATCATCATGCAGGTATCCGACAAGGTTTACAAGAAACGCGGAAAGATACATAGCCTGCCGGCATATCTGAAAACCGCAATATTCCAGCAAACCTGTGAATATCTCATGCTTCCGCAGAACGAGTTTGGTTTTGAGGGATATGCAGAGATGAGAGATTTTTGTAAGACATATCTCAGTATATAGGTTGATTATCTTAACAAATAGAAATTGAGGTGCTTATCGTGATTATGACAAAACAGCAAAAGGAACAGTTCATCTCATTAGTATGTATGTTCCTTGAAAGCATTATTAAAACGCCAGACGACATAAGCAAATCGTCCGATAGTACAATTCCGGAAATGCTTACCATTCAGGAATGTTCATCGTTGGTACATGGGATTTCGCAATATACAATTCGTAAACTTATTCGAAGTGGTGACATTCCCAGTGTCCGCTCTGGTTCAGGTCCTCATGGGAAATTGCTAATCCCTAAAAAAGCTGTTCTTGAATACTTCAATAACATGAACTCAAAGAACACCTAGGCTATATGCTCCCAAGAGCTTTAGCAAACGCATAGACGGACTAGCTACCCGACAGGCGGTGTCGGCGGTCAGCCGTGTCTTCCTCGCCGCCTTTCTATGCGTATATAACCACAAAGGAAGAACAACGATTTTAGGAGGAAACCACAATGAAAATAATCGCAGTTGCAAACCAGAAAGGCGGAGTCGGCAAAACCACTACCGTTGTTAATATCGCAGCAGCTATTGCTGAAAAAGGAAAGAAAGTGCTTTGCCTAGACACTGACCCGCAGGCTAATCTTTCAGATTATCTCGGATATGATTTCGAACCTAATCGCCGCACACTGCTCCACATACTCAAGGGCGAATGCGAGCCGCATGACTGCATAATCAGCAATGTAGACGAACATATCGACTACATACCCGCTGACATCATGCTCTCCAGTGCGGAGATGTTCCTTGCGCAGATGATGTGCAGAGAGCAGATACAGATACTTCGCAATGCTCTAAAGAATGATAGTTCGCTTGAAATCTACGACTACATTCTCATCGACTGCCCTCCCTCTCTCGGAATGCTTGTCCACAACGCGCTTGCGGCAGCGGACGGCATAATCGTCCCTGTTCAAACTCAGATGTTCAGCGTGAACGGTTTGATACAGTTTGAGCAGGTCGTCAACGCTATCCGAAAGAATACCAACAAAAATCTGACGATATGCGGAATAGTCGAAACAATGGTCGATAACACCAAAATGACCAAAGAGGTAGACGAAGTGCTTTCCAAAGAATACTCCGATCTGGTTTATTCCATAAAAATTCCACGCCGTATCGAGGCGGCGTACAGCTCTGCTAACAGGAAATCACTTATCCGCAGCAAGAGCAGCAGTATCGGAAAGAAGTACAAAGAACTTGTCGTCGAGATACTCGCAAGGGAGGGAGAATAATGCTGAACTTATCACGCAACAGCGGAACTTACGACGGAGCCGCGTTCTTTCAGGACGATTCCGGGATTGCTGAAAAGAAAATACCGCTGAACCGCCTTGTTTCATGGGAAAATCAGCCGTTCCAGCCATACACGGACGAGGCGCTTGAAAGCCTTGCGGCTTCCATTGAAGAAAATGGTCTGCTCTCCCCGATAATCGTCACTCCCGCCGGCGAGAAGTACCGTATTATCGCGGGACATAACCGCGTGAGAGCCTGCGAAAAGCTCGGCTGGACTGAAATCAATGCGGTAATCAAGGAAACCGACGAGGATCATGCACAGCTGATGATGCTTGATACGAAACTCTGCCAGCGGCACAGTCTGTCGGTGGTGGAGCTGATAAAAGCATACAAAATGCAGTACGACGTCCTCGGCAGAATAGTCGGAAAGAAAAACGGCTACGGCGTCAAGAAAATCATGGCTGAACAGTACGGGCTGTCACGCAAGACCATTGAGCGCTATATCAGGTGCGCAAGGCTTGAGGAATGCCTGCTTGAGCAGCTAAATGACGGCAGGTTCAATATTATGACTGCCGTTTACCTCGCTGACCTCTCCGCAGGTAATCAATCCGTACTTGCCGACTGGCTTAAAGATAATCCGAAAGCAACGATAAATGAAAAAGCGGCGCAGCGGCTTATCTCCCGGAACGGTTTCGGATTTGATGAGGACGAAATCTCCGGAATCATATCCGGCAAAGTTCCGAAAGCCAAGCCACAGCCGGTCGAAGAACCCGAGAATAACGCGAGCGAACCGGAAACATCTGAGAAATTCGTTATTCCCGCTGAACCTCCAACCTCTGACAGCCATGTTCCAAAGTATGAGGTCGAATACGATGACCTGCCCGATGTTTCCGTCAGCTTTGACCGTGAAACGATACGCAGAACTATCGGCAAGGTCGATGACAGTACGGTGCAGGAATATCTGAACTTCTGCTTGCAGCAGGAGGATTTGTTCATCAAGTTTCTTGGCATATATAAACAAAGCTGAACAGTTCCACTTGACGAACAATCTGATTTGTGATAAAATATAATTAGGACAGCATGGAGGTTCTATTATGGATGAAAATACCCATGAACTCAAACGGGCAAAGATAATCAGCAAAATCAAGGAAATGCGTCTTATGGACGATGACTTTATGACTGCCGTTCTTTCCGACAAGGCTTGCGCGGAACTGGTTATAAGAATTATTCTCGACAGGGACGACATAACCGTTAAGGAAACCAAGACGCAGTACACGATAAACAGCCTCAGAACTCATTCGGTCAGGCTTGACGTGTATGCCGAGGACACAAACGGCACCAAGTACGACATTGAGATACAGCGCAGCGATAGCGGAGCAAATCCCCAGCGCGCACGTTATATCAGCAGTATGATCGACTCTGATACTCTGCTGGTCGGCGAGGATTATTCCAAACTGCCGGAAAGTTTCGTGATATTTATTACGGAAAGCGACGTGCTCAAAGGAAATCAGCCTTTGTACATCATCGACCGCATGATAAACGGAACGGCGGATAAATTTAACGACGGCTCACATATTATATATGTAAACAGCCAGATTCAAAACGACACCAAGCTCGGAAAGCTGATGAGGGACTTCACCTGTGTTGACCCCGATGCTATCAGCTACAAGGTCCTTGCGGACAGAGCCGGCTACTATAAGAATTCAAAGGAGGGCGTACAGACTATGTGCAGAATTGTTGAAGAATTAGTTAAAGAAGATAGGATCGAAACTGCTCTCAGAATGCTTGCAAAGAAAGTCTATTCCATTAAGGAGATAGCAGAAATACTGGATCTTGACGAAGAAGAAGTAAAGGAACTTGCCAAAAAGACTTCCGCATAATCAAGACTACAACTGAACATTAAAAAGCCGATTGCAGAAATGCAGTCGGCTTTTTGCGTTATAGAAAGGAAACCCAAATGCCCGAAATCCAAAATGAACTGCATTTAAGTGGTTCACAGCCTGACATTGAGAAGCTGATAAACAGCGTTGTGACGCCGAATTATCCGATGATGGATTTTGCAAAAATCCTCCCTGTGCCGGACGAATTAGCCTCTCTTCCCGCAGGTATGTCGCGGGTAAAGATAGACTGCTATCTTACGGCGGTAAATCCCGGTACAGCAGACCATCACCTTGAAAAGCTGTCTAGCGATGAATATGACAGGCTGTTCAGGCTTGTCAAGGAATATTACAGCAACAATGACGGTTTCAACCACTGTATCACCGGCAACTATCCCTATCCCGACGTCGGCTATTTTGCTGACGGAAAAAGAATGATAGAATGTCTGCAAAAGTACGGAGCGCCGAATTGGAGTGACTGGTGCGATCAGAACTGGGGACAGTTGACTAACTCCCATATCTACGAAATTGAATACAACAAATGGAGGTTCGTCACAACGGCCAATCCGTCAATAAAGGTGATTAGAAAGCTCGCTGAACTTAATCCCGCCGTTAGAATATATCATCGCTGGGCTAGTCTGGGTGGAAGAATCGCCGGTTCATGCTTGTACGAAAATGGGCAGCTTATTGCCGAACAGGAGTGCGCTACGTTTTCAGAGGACGCTATAAGCATGGAGGAAGCGCTGTTCCCCGAAAGCAGGGCTGACTATTGTGAGCAGCAGGAGCCGTAGCAACGGAAAATCACCGAGCGCAGTTCCCGGTGATTTTATAGACTGTTCGACAAACGGGATTTTTAATTACTTTTTATACGGTTTATAATGTGGATTTTCGGAATGATTTTTCCAAAATGCCTCTATACCGTATTCTTTAATTTGTTGATTTCCTTCCAGCCACTGCCTGTATACTATTTCTTCAAACAATCCCTGCGTTTTTTTACAAGGGAACTCATTGCACTCTCCACAAAAATCAACGCCATGGTTCTTTGTACACTCAAGCAAAAAACATCCTTCGATGCTACAACCATTATGTTCTGTGCTGCGGCAACCTGAACAAGAAGCGCCCGCATATATGCTAAGTACTCCCTCAAAGTTGTTATAGCTTTCTACGTCATCGGGCATATGTACCTCATAAAATTCTTTTATGCCATCTAAATATTTTAATAATGTTTTAGCCGACACACAAATTAAACCATCATTATATGCCGAACAAGTGTGGCACATTAAAGAACATGGTGCAACCTTTTTAATAATTTCAGTTTTTTGTACTCCTCCACTAAATCACGATTTATCGAGCAGCTTCGCCCGACATACTTTCAAATGTATTATATCATAATTAAGCGAATTTTTCAATAAAAAAAGCAAAGCCGCCATATTATCATACAGCGGCTTTACAAATGTCTGATTTTCGGAGGGAAAATCACCGTTTCTGTTTTGGAGCAGATTTAGTGATTTCCTCGGTTTGGGCAGGAGAATCGCGTTCCTGCTCATCGTCCATAATGACGTCCTCTCCCTTGCCGACCTCCAGTTCACGGTTGAGTTGCTCCAGCCTTGCGGACTTTTCAGCAAGCTCGGCAGCGTGTTCAAACGGCTTGCCTTTAGCAGCTACGGCTTCGATAAGGTCAGTCTGCATACGGGCGAGCTTATCCGTCATACTGTCGAGCTTTCGTTCTAACCCCTTACTGAACAGATTTTCAAGGCGGGTGACGTTGCCTATGTCGCCCGAAATATCCATTTCTGTCGTATAGGTCAGTTCCTTGTGCAGAGAGATTCCTGCGCTGACGTTAAAGCCGTTGTGGATTTTCTCAATCGCCAGCTCAAACCCGCAGTATGTACCAATCGGCTTGTGAGAGGTCTGGCTTGCTTCAGCCATGAACTTGATTGCGGCTTTCTGCAATACTTCTCCGGCAGGCTTGCGTTCCGTATAGACCCTGCCGCCTATCTCCACTCTGAAATCATCTTCGTTTGGCTGATGAGCCGCTGCAAATTCCATGTCACGCTTGGCAGATTCAATGCTCACGGAATAGTTGTGTATGCACTTTTCACAGTTGCATATAGTATCGTCAAGGCGGTACTGAGCGTTGTAATGCTCGCTTTCAAGCAGGCGCAGGCAAGCGACATCGCCGTCCAGCTCGATTTTCTCCTTAATACGCTCGTCACCAGTAGCGAGAGCCTGCATTTCGGAGTAGTTCAGCACAGCCTCGTCCACGTCCTCGCAGCTTCTGGCGGTTGCGTTGCCACTCATTAGCTGAGAAATGAAACGCTGCTTTGTCACGATTATGTTCATGAGATATGCGTCGAACGTGTTTTCGGTGACGTAATTGTACACGCCTACCTCACCGAAAGTGTTGCCCTGACGGATTATTCGACCGTTGCGCTGCTCGATGTCTGTTGAACTTACTCAACGGAACATAGGGACAACCGATATTTCGACAAACAGTAACCCCGCCGCAGATGCATAAACGGCGGGATTGCTATATTCAGTTACCTTTCCCTATGACATGGAAATTATGTAATACACGCCTACCGTTGTCAAAATCGATGATAATCCAGATATCGTTATTGGAGACTAATGTGTTAGAATATTAGGTTTTTACATCTGTACCTAGTCTTCACGGATAGCATTAATAGTGTATATATTATTTATAGTAATCTCTCAACAACATTTATTGATAATTGACCAACCTAACTCATTTGCAAAAGGTCTTCTAAATTATCCGTCTATGCAATGGAGTATAAAATGTCGCTCATCATCAGGGTCGCAGAGAGTTGTGTACTTTTTTGTATTACCTTCTATATCTGTGATTGAGAAACAATTATTGTCAGTATCAACTCCTATTCTGCTGTCAGCAGGAATTTCGGGATAAAAATATCCATCTCCTAACATCTGAAGTGTCGTATTATCAAAATAAAAAAGAGATACAACGTGAGATTTAAGCCCGGAAAGAGAGTTTGTCTTCGGTACTCTGACTGCTGCAATACCCCATTCTGCAAAATCTAACACTTCAAATTCTATTGGTGCTTCAATTTCGGCAAGACCGTCAAAGCTCATGGCAGGCTGATAGACAGGACTCAGCACTTCGCAGGAATGTTTTTTCCCCTGAGAGTCAGTGTATTCAACAAAGTTATGTGCGGATATTTTTTGCTTGTTTTCGCTGTATTTATATACAGTATACGAAAAGTTAAGCTCACCATTGTGTGTGCTGTACTCCTCTTTGAAGGTTTCTGCCGAATAATCCGCTAAACGCAGATAATATGCTTCGTAATAATCATCGTATACAACGGTGTATCGCTCACTATTACCTTCAGAGTCCACAAATGAAAAGCAGTTATTTTCAGTATCTGCTTCAATAATGCTGCCGGCAGGTAGCATGGGTTTGAACAGGTTATTGCCAAGGAGCTGAACAATGCTGTCATTGAAATAAGGTAACCTCTAAAAACCCCTATGAAAAAGAAGAAAAAAGTGATATAATAAGGATA
>ENA-OPSJ01002418-OPSJ01002418.1-human-gut-metagenome-genome-assembly--contig:-NODE-2418-length-12153-cov-2.160440_pt1 | contig 12153 bp, 9 predicted proteins | sample MGYA00241801_ERZ501893 | MGnify/ENA primary metagenome ERZ501893 (study PRJEB25962, sample SAMEA2042219) | human gut metagenome | biome: human gut; feature: human-associated habitat; material: faeces...
TGTAGGTATGGGTGGTGCAGGTTTCCCTACCAGAGTAAAGCTTTCACCGAAGGAACCGGAAAAGATTGATTATATCATTGCAAACTGTGCAGAGTGTGAGCCATATATCACCGCTGACTACAGAACAATGATCGAGACTCCGGAAAAGCTGGTTGGAGGAATGAAGATTATCCTCCGTCTGTTCGACAACGCGAAAGGAATCTTTGGTGTAGAGGACAACAAACCAGACTGTATCGAAAAATTAAGAGAACTGACAAAAGATGAACCTCGTATGGAAGTTCTGGCACTGAAGACCAAGTATCCTCAGGGTGGTGAGCGTCAGCTTATCTATGCAACAACAGGAAGAAGCATTAATTCATCAATGCTTCCGGCTGATGCAGGTTGTATTGTACATAATGTTGATACAATTTATTCAATTTATATGGCCGTAATTGAAGGTAAGCCTCTTACTAAGAGAATTGTTACTGTAACAGGTGATGGTGTTAAGAATCCTGGCAACTTTTATGTATGGCTTGGTATGAATTACAGACAGCTTGTTGATGCTGCCGGTGGTCTTAACGGTGAGCCTGAGAAGTTTATTTCTGGTGGCCCTATGATGGGATTTGCCATGTATAGTCTTGATGTTCCTGTTGTAAAGGGAAGTTCTTCACTTCTTGTTATGCAAAAGGATATTGTATCACATATTTCATCATCTGCATGTATCAGATGTGGCAGATGCGGTGAAGGATGCCCAAGCCATCTTCTTCCGGCAAAGCTTGCAGGTTTTGCATCAAGAAATGATGAGACTGGATTCACCAAGTTTGACGGTATGGAATGTGTTGAGTGCGGAAGCTGTTCTTATGTCTGTCCGGCTAAGAGACCGCTTACGCAGCAGATTAAAGCCATGAGAAGAACTATTATGGCTAACAGAAGAAAGAAGTAGGAGGAGGATAAAAGTGAGCGAAGTATTTAACGTATCAGCGAATCCTCATGTACGAAGCAAGGATACGACACAGACAATCATGCGTGACGTTCTGATTGCACTGACACCTGCAAGTATATTTGGAATTTATAATTTTGGTCTTCGTGCCTTACTGGTAGTAGTGATCACCGTCGCTTCCAGTGTATTCTTTGAGTGGATTTATGACAAGCTGATGCATAAGAAGAACACAATTACAGACTTCAGTGCAGTTGTTACAGGTTTATTACTTGCATTAAATATGCCTGCATCAATTCCGCTCTGGATGCCTGTACTTGGCAGTGCATTTGCGATTATCGTTGTAAAACAGCTCTTCGGTGGTCTGGGACAGAACTTCATGAACCCGGCACTTGCAGGAAGATGTTTCCTGATGATCTCTTTCGCAGGAAAGATGACAGATTTCGCAGTAAGCGACAGCTTCAGAGGTGTGGTAGATACTGTATCCGGTGCAACTCCTCTGGCAGCTCTGAAACAGAATGGATTTACAGACAGTTCTGTATCTGTATTACATATGTTTATCGGTGATATCCAGGGAACTATCGGTGAGACTTCTGCCCTTGCGATCCTGATCGGAGCAGCAATCCTTCTGGTTTTCAAGGTGATCGATCTGAAGATTCCGCTTACCTATATTGGAAGTTTCGCAGTATTTGTAATCCTTTACATGCTTGGAACAGGCAAGGGATTTGACGTGAACTATCTGTTCAGCCACATCTTCGGCGGTGGTCTTATGCTTGGTGCATGGTTTATGGCTACAGACTATGTCACAACACCGATCACACCAAGAGGACAGTATGTATACGGTGTCTGTCTTGGTGTACTGACTGCGGTCTTCCGTCTCTTCGGTGGTTCCGCAGAGGGCGTATCCTATGCGATCATTTTCTGCAACCTGTTAGTTCCGATGATTGAACGTGTGACTCGTCACCCGGCATTTGGGAAAGGGGGCAAAAAGGCATGAGTAACAGAATTATCAAAGATACCATTGCCATTACAGTGATCACACTGGTGGCAGGACTTGCCCTTGGTGTAGTCCAGGATATTACGGCAGATCCTATTGCAAAGCAGGAAGCTCAGGCGAAACAGGATGCTTATAAGGCAGTATTTGCAGATGCGGACAGCTTTGAGACAGTGGATGTGGATGCGGATGCCATGCAGTCTTATCTGGATGAGAACGGATATGCGGCACAGTCCATAGATGAGACTATGCTTGCCAAGGATGCTTCAGGCAATGAACTGGGATATGCATTTACAGTAACCACTTCCGAGGGTTACGGCGGAGATATCCAGTTTGCAATGGGTATCCAGGATGACGGTACCTTAAATGGAATTTCCATTCTTTCCATCGGTGAGACCGCAGGTCTTGGTATGAGAGCAAACACAGATGCATTTAAGGATCAGTTCAAAGATAAGAACGTAGATAAATTTGAATATACAAAGACCGGTGCCACAGCGGATGATCAGATCGATGCGTTAAGTGGTGCCACTATTACAACGAATGCCATGACAAACGGTGTTAATGCCGGATTATGTGCATTCCAGTATGAGAAAGGGGGAAATCAGTGATGAAACCAAACACACCTGCTGAACGTTTATATAACGGAATCATCAAAGAAAATCCTACCTTTGTACTGATGCTTGGTATGTGTCCTACACTGGCTATCACCACATCTGCAACCAATGGTATCGGAATGGGACTTACTACAACAGTGATCCTTGCAGCATCCAACTTAATGATCTCTCTTCTGAGAAACTTTATTCCGGACAGAGTGCGTATGCCTGCATTTATCGTAGTTGTTGCTTCCTTTGTAACAGTTGTACAGCTTCTTTTACAGGGATTTATTCCAAGCCTGTATGACTCCCTTGGAATCTATATTCCTCTGATCGTAGTTAACTGTATCATCCTTGGACGTGCAGAAGCATATGCATCCAAGAATAAACCGATTGCCTCTCTGTTTGATGGTATTGGTATGGGTCTTGGATTTACCTTAAGTATCACCTGTATCGGTGCAGTACGTGAGCTGATCGGCGCAGGTTCTCTGTTCGGACATCAGATTCTTCCTCTGGCAGATGCTGCAGCAGGTAAGGCTGGTTATGAACCGATCACAATCTTTATCTTGGCACCCGGAGCATTCTTTGTTCTGGCAGCGCTTTCTGCATTACAGAACAAATTCAAAATCGGTGCAGCCAAACGTGGCATTGATCCAAGTAATCCTGATTGCGGCGGAAGCTGTGCAGCCTGTGGCAATACCATGTGTAAGGGAAAAAGGGGGTAATGGATTATGAAAGAACTTTTGATCATACTTGTAAGCTCAGCGATTGTAAATAACGTAGTCCTCAGCCAGTTCCTTGGCCTCTGTCCTTTCCTTGGTGTTTCCAAGAGTGTTGAGACAGCAGCCGGCATGGGCGGTGCGATCATCTTCGTTATTACACTGTCATCTTTTGTGACAGGTATTATTTACAATGCTATCCTGGTTCCTACGAACCTGACTTATCTGCAGACTATCGTATTCATCCTGCTGATCGCGGCGCTGGTACAGTTTGTAGAGATGTTCCTTAAGAAGACAATGCCTTCCCTGTATCAGGCACTTGGTGTGTATCTTCCGCTGATCACAACAAACTGTGCGGTTCTTGGTGTTGCCCTTACAAACGTGCAGAAAGAGTATAATGTTCTTCAGGGAACAGTGAACGGATTTGCAACAGCAGTGGGCTTTACTATTTCCATCGTGCTGATGGCTGGTATCCGTGAGAAAATCGCATACAATGACATTCCAAAATCCTTCCAGGGATTCCCTACAGTTCTGCTGACAGCCGGACTGATGGCAATTGCCTTCTTCGGATTTTCAGGACTGATTTAAGGAGGGGACTGGTATGAATATAGGAGCAATTATCGCGGCAACTGTACTGGTTGCGGCAGTAGGTCTTTTTATCGGTGTTTTCCTTGGCGTTGCCGGTAAGAAGTTTGCTGTGGAAGTGGATGAGAAGGAAGTTGCTGTTCGTGAGGCGCTTCCCGGTAATAACTGCGGTGGCTGTGGTTATCCCGGCTGTGATGGTCTGGCAGCAGCGATCGCCAAAGGTGAGGCACCTGTAAATGGATGTCCGGTAGGCGGTGAGCCTGTCGGAAAAGTGATCGCAGCGATCATGGGACAGGAAGTTGTGGAGACTGCCCGTCAGGTGGCGTATGTGAAGTGTGCGGGTACCTGTGAGAAGACGAAGGATAATTATGAGTATACAGGTGTGGAAGACTGTGAGATGATGGCTTTCATTCCCGGTGGTGGTGCGAAGTCCTGTACTTATGGATGCCTTGGTTTTGGAAGCTGCGTGAAGGCCTGTCCGTTTGGGGCGATTGATGTTGTGAACGGTGTGGCGGTTGTTGATAAGGAGGCTTGTAAGACCTGCGGTAAGTGTGTTGCCAAGTGTCCGAAGCATCTGATCGAGCTTGTGCCCTATGAGCAGACTACGTTTGTGCAGTGTAGTTCTCATGCGAAAGGTAAGGCTGTTACTTCTGCGTGTGAGGTTGGCTGTATCGGATGTAAGAAGTGTGAGAAGACTTGCCCGAATGGGGCGATTACGGTTGATAATTTCTGTGCGCATATTGATTATAGTAAGTGTACGAATTGTGGGGCTTGTAAAGAGGTTTGTCCGAGACATATTATTCAGTAATGGGAGAAAGAACTGCTGTGTGAAGGCATGGCGGTTCTTTTTTTCGATTAAGGGATGCGAATATATGTTTGCGTTATGGGGTGGGATGTGGTATGATGAATCGGAAGTGATGAATTTGGGACGGAGGATGTATCATGATTGCGTTTGTTCATGGAATGGCTGTGGATATGACTGAGAACTCGGTGGTTGTTGAGGCTGGGGGGATTGGTTATGAGATATATATGACGGGGGCAGATTTGTCTGAGATTCGTATGGGGGAGGATGTGAAGGTCCATACTTATTTCAGTGTGAGAGAGGATGCCATGAAGTTGTATGGGTTCAGGACTAAGGATGATCTGCAGATGTTTAAGCTGCTTCTTGGCGTGAATGGTGTGGGGCCGAAGGCTGCGCTGGGGGTTCTGGCGGGGATTACGGCGGATGAATTGAGGTTTGCAATTCTTTCGGATGATGTGAAGACGTTGTCGAAGGCTCCGGGTATCGGGAAGAAGACTGCTCAGAAGCTGATCCTTGAACTGAAGGATAAGATGAAGCTGGAGGATGCGTTTGAATTGAAGCTGGCTCATGAGCAGGAGAGGGCAGCAGTGGGAGCCGGTGAGGTTTCGGATGGCAGGCAGGAAGCTGTTGAGGCTCTGGTTGCGCTGGGATACAGCAGTGCGGATGCGCTTCGTGCGGTGCGTAAGGTTACGGATGTGTCACCGGATGATGTGGAAGGTCTTTTGAAGGCTGCGCTGAAGAATTTTTAACTGAAGCAGGATTTCACGCTCTGGTAGATTGGATTGCCTGTATTGTTATAGAATTGTTATAGGTTAGGATGGGTAACAGATGGAGAAACGTATTATAACTACGGATGTGACGGAGGAGGATTTTTCTCTGGAGGGGAATCTCCGGCCGCAGACGTTGGATGATTATATTGGTCAGGAGAAGACCAAGAGTACTTTGAAGGTTTATATAGAGGCTGCGAAGCAGAGGCATGATGCATTGGATCATGTTTTGTTTTATGGTCCTCCGGGGCTTGGTAAGACTACTCTTTCGGGGATTATTGCCAATGAGATGGGGGTTCATATGAAGGTGACTTCCGGGCCGGCTATTGAGAAGCCGGGGGAGATGGCTGCAATCCTTAATAATCTGCAGGAGGGAGATATTCTGTTTGTGGATGAGATCCACCGCCTGAACAGGCAGGTGGAGGAGGTCCTTTATCCTGCTATGGAGGATTATGCTATTGATATTATGATCGGGAAGGGGGCTTCTGCCAGGTCTATACGTCTGGATCTGCCGAAGTTTACGCTGGTGGGGGCGACTACCAGGGCAGGACTTCTGTCTGCACCTCTTCGTGACCGTTTTGGTGTGATGCATCATCTGGAGTTTTATACTCATGAGGAGCTTAAGACGATCATTATCCGTTCTGCTCAGGTTCTTGGAGTGGAGATTGATGAGAAGGGTGCGGCTGAGATTGCCAAGAGATCCAGGGGAACTCCGAGGCTTGCCAACCGTCTGCTGAAGAGGGTTCGTGATTTTGCGCAGGTGAAGTATGATGGACGGATTACTTATGATGTGGCGTGTTTTGCGCTGAATCTTCTGGAAGTGGATCAGTATGGTCTGGATAAGATTGACAGAAGGATTCTTCAGACTATGATCGTGAATTTTCAGGGTGGTCCTGTGGGACTGGAGACTCTGGCTGCGGCGATAGGGGAGGATTCCGGTACGTTGGAGGATGTGTATGAGCCTTATCTGCTGCAGAATGGATTCCTGAACCGTACGCCGAGAGGACGTATGGCATCGGCGCTTGCGTATGAGCATCTGGGCTATCAGATGCCGGAGAAAAACTGAAGTTAAGGGTGTAAAAATATAAAAAAGTAAAAGTTTTTTAAAAATTCCTATACATTTCGACTGCTTTCGAGTATAATGAAGTAAATGTCCGGGGTTCCGGGCAGATTGAAGGAAGATACAGGAGGCTCGTACGGATGGCGGTCAAAAATACAGCAAAGGTAATCATAGGTGGTAAGATTATTACGCTGGGAGGCTATGAATCGGAAGAATATTTTCAGAAAGTAGCATCCTATATAAATAAAAAGATGGATGAGTTAAGTGCTATGCCGGGTTACAGCAGACAGCCCATGGAGACCAAGCATACACTTATCAGCCTGAATATTACAGATGACTATTTTAAGGCAAAGAAACAGGCGGAGGTTTTTGAACAGGATTTACAGCAGAAGGATCAGGAGATGTATGATCTGAAGCATGAGCTGATCTCGCTTCGTATGCAGATTGAGGAAGCGCAGAAGCATGAACAGGAAGCCCTGGAACAGAAGAGCCTTCTGGAGGGAAAGAATAAGGAACTGGAAAAGCAGATTGATGAGCTGCTGAAATAACAGAGGGGGGATTACTTCGGTGATTTCCCCTTTATGATTTGTTTCATATGTATTCGATTTGAATATTATAGCAATGCTCATAAATAATGCATTTAAGATGACTGTTATAGAAAACGTGAGGTATAGAATTGAAAAGAGAAGAGATTGAACTTCTGGCACCTGCCGGTTCCTATGAGGGATTTGAGGCAGCGATCGGTGCAGGTGCAGATGCGGTTTATGTAGGGGGAGCAGCCTTTGGCGCGCGGGCTTATGCGAAGAATTTCGGAGAGGAAGAGCTTTTGCGTGCCATTGATACTGCTCATATCCATGGCAGGAAACTTTATCTGACAGTGAATACGCTGTTGAAGAACAGGGAACTGTCTGAACAGTTGTATGATTATCTGCTTCCATATTATAAGGAAGGTCTGGATGCGGTGATCGTTCAGGATATGGGTGTGTTTAAGATGATCAGGGAGATGTTTCCGGGTATGCATCTTCATGCCAGCACGCAGATGACTGTGACAGGTCCGGAGGGGATGAAGTTTCTGGAAGAACAGGGTGCTTCCAGAGTGGTAACTGCCAGAGAGCTTTCCCTTGAGGAAATCCGGAGGATGCATGAGACAAGTCCTATCGAGATTGAATCTTTTGTCCATGGAGCTTTATGTTACAGTTATTCGGGACAGTGCCTGATGAGCAGTATCCTGGGTGGAAGAAGCGGTAACAGAGGAAGGTGTGCACAGCCTTGCCGTCTGCCTTACCAGACGGCGCTTTGTTGCGGGGAAAATGGCAGACGGTCAGAGAAAAGGAAAGCGCAAGAACTATGTCCTCTGAGTCTGAAAGATATTTCTACGATAGAGATTCTTCCGCAGATTCTGGAGGCTGGTGTTACTTCTCTTAAGATAGAGGGCAGGATGAAGCAGCCGGGATATACAGCAGGGGTAACTTCTGTATATCGGAAGTACCTGGATCTTCTTTTTGAGAAGGGAGCTGAGAATTACAGGGTAGCAGAGGAGGATAAGAGATATCTGCTGGATCTGTTTAACAGGGGAGGTTCCTGTACCGGTTATTATCAGATGCAGAATGGTCCGTCCATGATGGCATTCAGTAATGAGAAGAAAACAGGAGATGTCAGTCCTGTATTAAGAAAAAAGAAAGAAAAAATTCAGGGAACATTCATTCTTTTTCCAGGAAGTCCTGCTATACTGGATGTGTCATGCAGGGGAATCCATGGATTTGCGTCTGTGGGTGAGGTACAGTATGCGCAGAACCAGCCGCTGACAGAAGAGCGCATCCGTTCACAGATGGAGAAGCTTGGAAATACAGAATATGAGTGGGAAAATCTGGAAATCCAGATGGATGAGAATATTTTTATCCCGATGAAAATGCTGAATGAGGCGAGAAGAGAGGCACTGGAATCTCTGGAAAATGAATTGCTCAAACCATATAAGAGAGAAGAAAATAATGGGAAGAAACGCTTATCAGAGGATGCCGGAAGAAAAGCAGATTCGCCAAAGCAGAAAAATCTTCCGATTTATATTTCCTGTGAAGAAAAATCCACTGCACTGGCGTTATATAAAAGAGAGGGGATACATGGAATGTATCTGAACGCTGATGCCATGGAGGCCTGCCTGGATGACTGTGTAAGCAGAGGAATGGAGATGTATCTGTCTCTTCCGCATATTATGAGAGGTGAGATGCCCCGGGAGCTTCTTACCAGGATCAGAGAGTGGATGGACAGAGGAATGACAGGATTTCTGGTAAGAAATCTGGAGACTTTTGCAGTTCTGCGAAAGGCAGGTCTGGCTGAGAAATGTGTTCTGGATCACAGTATGTATACATGGAATGATGAAGCTGCTGATTTCTGGAAAGATCAGAAAGTCCTCAGAAATACGGTACCGCTTGAGCTGAACGAAGGGGAAATCCGCCACAGAGATAACCGGGACAGCGAGATGCTGATCTACGGATATCTGCCTCTTATGATATCGGCCCAGTGTGTGCATAAAAATCTTTACGGATGTAATCATAAGGAAGAAGGGGTAACTTTAAAAGACCGTTACGATAAAGAATTTACGGCGAAATGTATATGTAACCCATGGAAAACTGAGAATACAGATTTCTGTATACCCTGCTATAATATCATTTACAACAGTATCCCTTACGGCCTGTTGAAAGAGAAATCACAGATAGACAGACTTGGTGTCTCTTCCCTGAGACTTGCATTTACCATTGAGAAGCCTCAGGATGCGGTGAAGATATATGAAGAGTTCAGAGCTGTTTATCGTGATGGGAAGAATCCTCCGAAACGGGAATATACAAAGGGACATTTTAAAAGAGGAGCCGAGTAAGGCATATGATTAATGTAATTGTAGAATTATCCAAGTATGTGATCCTTACCCTGATGGTGATTTATACCTTTCACTGTTTCTATCTGGTGAAACAGCAGAGTGAGGAGGAGAGAAACGAATCGCTGCGCCAGCAGCTGATGCTTATCTTTTTTATGGATTTCACTGCGTTTCTGGTCATCTACCTGAAGACAGGTAAGTTTCAGGTCGTGTTGTTTTATATCGAAATGATGGCATTTTTTGCGGGAATCCAGATTTTGTACAGGATTTTTTATAAGAAAGCATCGATTTTACTGCTCAACAATATGTGCATGCTTCTCAGCGTAGGATTTATTATGCTGTGCAGGCTGGATGTTTCCACAGCTACCAGACAGCTGGTGATTGTGGCAGGCGTAAATGTGGTGGCATTGATCGTACCTGTCCTGATCAGGAAGATGAAATTTCTCAAGGACCTGACATGGGTTTATGCGGGAATCGGAATCGTTTTGCTGGCGGCGGTATTTGTGCTTGCAAAGACAAGCTATGGAGCAAAACTTTCCCTGATGGGAATCCAGCCTTCAGAGGCGATAAAGATTACATTTGTGTTCTTTATGGCGGCATTGCTGAGAAAAGGTGCTGATTTTTCAAAAGTGGTCCAGGCTACGGTAGTGGCGGGACTGCATGTGGGGATTCTTGTACTTTCCAGAGACCTTGGAAGTGCAGTGATCTTCTTTGCGGCATATCTTGTGATGATTTATGTGGCATCCAGAAATGTGGGATATCTGGCACTTGGTCTTGCAGGCGGATCTGCAGGGGCAGTTGTCGCATATCATCTGTTTGGCCATGTGCGTCAGAGAGTGACAGCCTGGAAGGATCCCATGGCGGTATATCAGAATGAAGGATACCAGATCGTCCAGTCACTGTTTGCCATTGGAACCGGCGGATGGTTTGGAATGGGATTGTGTCAGGGTTCGCCTGAGAAGATCCCTGTTGTCAAGAATGACTTTATATTCAGTGCAATCTGTGAGGAACTGGGTGGGATTTTTGCAATCTGCCTGATCCTGGTATGTATGAGTTTCTTTTTGATGATCGTAAATATTGCGCTTAAAATTAAGAAACCATTCTACAAACTGATCGCACTTGGACTTGGTACGGAATATGCATTTCAGGTATTTCTGACAATTGGCGGAGCAACGAAATTTATCCCTATGACAGGTGTAACTCTTCCTCTGGTCAGCTATGGAGGAAGTTCTGTCGCGTGTACAGTACTGATGCTGGCGATCATTCAGGGATTGTATATTTTGAGAGAAGATGAGGACGAAGAAATTGAGAGATATCGAAGAAAAGGAACGGCGCAGAGATTTGAAGAAGCGCCAGAAGCGCAAAGCCCGGGAGATTTCTGAAAAGAGAAGGCCCCGTAACAGAGAGTATACACTGGTATCCTGCTTTTTTGTGCTGATCTTTGTCAGTATGATCGGATATCTGATCTACTTTAATTATGCAAAGAGCGATGATTTTATCAATAGTCCCTATAATACAAGGCAGGATACTTTTTCAGACAGGGTTGTAAGAGGTAAGATCATATCTGCAGATGGGCAGGTGCTTGCCCAGACCAATGTTTACGAAGACGGAACAGAGGAACGTACTTATCCCTATGCAAATATGTTCGCTCATGTAGTCGGATATGACACTAATGGAAAAAGCGGACTGGAATCAGAGGCGAACTTCCAGCTTCTGACTTCTCATGAATTTTTCCTGAACCAGATGAAAAATGAGTTTAAGAATCAGAAAAATACGGGTGATTCTGTGAACACGACGTTAAACGCAGATCTTCAGTCAACTGCCTATAATGCACTTGGTGACAGGAGAGGGGCGGTTGTTGCCATAGAACCCTCTACAGGTAAGATTCTGGTGGAAATGAGCAGACCGGACTTTGACCCGAATACTATTTCCCAGAACTGGGACACACTGGTAAATGATTCCAATGACAGCAGTCTGTTGAACAGAGCTACAAACGGAGCCTATCCTCCGGGATCTACATTTAAGGTGGTAACTGCCCTGGACTATTTCAGAACCAAGAGCAGTCTGGAGGGATTTTCCTATCTCTGTGAGGGAAGTATTACCAAAGAAGATCACACGATCAGGTGCTATGGCGGAACTGTTCATGGGCAGGAAGATTTTTACAGTGCTTTTGCCAATTCCTGTAACAGTGCATTTGCAGAGATCGGAACCATGCTCGGAGGCAGTTCTCTGAAAAAAACAGCCGAGGATCTTCTTTTTAATAAGAGTCTTCCGCTTTCTTCCTATAAAAAGAGTACTTTTACATTAAATGGAAAATCTTCTGTTGCAGAGGTTATGCAGACTGCCATCGGACAGGGTAATACGTTGGTATCACCTATGCATATGGCGCTGATTACCAGTGCGATCGCCAATGGCGGGGAGCTCATGAAGCCTTATCTCATTGATTCTGTTGTAAGTTCAGACGGAGAGACAGTGAAGACAACAGAGCCGGAGAGCTATAAACGTCTGATGACAACAAATGAGGCGAATATCCTTGGAAAGCTTATGAAAGGTGTTGTGGAAAACGGAACCGCATCGGCTCTGAACGGAAGAGGATATACAGTGGCAGGCAAGACCGGATCAGCGGAATTTGATGAGAATGGTTCCAGTCATTCCTGGTTTATCGGTTATTCCAACGTGGATGATCCGGATCTGGTAGTTGCGATCATTGTTGAGAATGGCGGTACCGGAAGTGAAGCAGCAGTGCCCATCGCAGAGCAGATATTTGATGCGTATTATTATGATAAGCAATAATAAATTCCATGTTGCAGGCAATCTGGAATGAATTTTGGCTACGTTACTGTGAACG
>ENA-OPSJ01002419-OPSJ01002419.1-human-gut-metagenome-genome-assembly--contig:-NODE-2419-length-12151-cov-2.580771_pt1 | contig 12151 bp, 9 predicted proteins | sample MGYA00241801_ERZ501893 | MGnify/ENA primary metagenome ERZ501893 (study PRJEB25962, sample SAMEA2042219) | human gut metagenome | biome: human gut; feature: human-associated habitat; material: faeces...
ACGCTCTTCCTCACGGATTTTCTGAAGAATGACGTTCTTTGCGTTCTGGGTTGCGATACGTCCGAATTCCTTGGACTGGATCTCAACTTTCATAACATCACCGATCTCTGCGTTGGTGTTTGTTTTCTGTGCATCCACCAGAGAAATCTCAAGGGCCGGGTCCTCCACATGCTCTACAACAGTTCTGTCAGCGTAAACACTGAAATCACAGGTCTCCGGATCGATCATAACGTGAACGTTATCTGCCTTTCCGAAATGATTCTTACATGCCTGGATCAGTGACTGCTCAATTGCCTCCAGCAGTGTATCCTTACTGATGTTTTTCTCTTTTTCGAGAACGTCCAGCGCGTCTCTTAAATCTCTGCTCATTTTCCTTTTTTTCCTCCTGAATTTTTACAGATTCGATTCTCTTTTAGAATTCGATCGCAAGACGAATCAGGGCGATATCTTTTTTATCAAAAGTGCGTTCTGTGCCGTCTTCATCGATTGTCACACTGTTACTATCATATGCATTTAAAATACCGCAGAATTCTTTCTGTTTCTCGATGGGCCGGTAGGTACGGATCTCCACCAGCTTGCCAAGGCTTCTCTTAAAGTCTTTCTCTTTCTTAAGAGGCCGGTCAAGTCCCGGAGAACTGATCTCCATAATGTAGCTGTCTTCGATGAAATCCTGCTCATCCAGGATATCGCTGAATGCACGGCTTACGTCCTCGCAGTCATTGACTGTGATTCCGCCCGGCTTGTCGATATAACCTCTGAGATACCAGGTTCCAGCTTCCTTGACATACTCCACATCTACCAGTTCAAAGCCCTTGGACTCTACGATCGGTGTAAGGATCGCCTCTGCTTTCTGTTCATATTCTTCCCGTCTGCTCATGCTTCCCACCTGCCTTTCCTATTTCTGCCTATTTCTGAACAAATTCCTTCTCAGCAAATAGGAGCGGGCTCTCGCCCACTCCTATGCCAACAAGTTCTTAGTTTCGTTCATTGTAACACCAATGTCTGTTAAATGCAAGTATTAATTGCGATTTCCGGTTTTTGTGGTTTTTGTACATCCAACGTGCTATCTCTTATGATAATCTCCCATTCTCCATCTCATACACCACATCTGCCACATTCATGGTGGAGACTCTGTGGGATACCAGGACTACAGTGCGGCGGGTGGTGTCTTCTTTCAGGGACTTGAGGATGGTGGCTTCGTAGAGCTGACCTTTGTCTACGTATTTCAGGGAGGAGAGCCTTCCCCTCATATCTGCCCGTCAAACCGGAAATGAGCGTGCATCTCACGAATGGTCAGTTCCAGCCAGATCACCGTAGGCTGTGAGATGGATGGCGGGGTGGTGATCAGATTCTCGGCTTCACACCTTTGGTGTCTCGCTTGGCGAGTTTGACTTTGTTGAGTACGTATGGTTTGTCGTGGTAGGTAATGGCATACTCCTGCCTGCTTTCCAAAAGATACGCATGGTGGATCCGGTCTTCACCGGTAAGCTTCATGCCGCGGACACCCATAGCGTTTTTCTTAGTGACGGAGATCTCGGTTTTCATGATACGGAGAAAGTAACCCTTTTCAGACTGGAACACAACCTGATCCATCTCATCGGCTGCTCCTACGAATACCAGGCGGTCATCCTCTGCAAGCTTGGTGGAAACAATGGTACGCTTGGAAGCACGGAACTCTTCTCCTTTTACCAGCTTACACATGCCATTCTCTGTAACAAAGAGCACTGTGGAGGCTGCCACCTGGCTCAGCGGTGCCACATAAAGGATCTGCTCGGAAGTACTGTCATAATTACCCAGATTATCTGCCGGAACACCTTTATCACGGAAACGTACCAGCGGGATATCCTCTGCCTTCACTGTGTGGAGCTTGCCGGTATCTGTAAAGATACAGATCTTATCCGTATTCATGCAGGTAAAGACATAGCGGCTCTCTGCATGAGCGGCATCCTTATTACGCTCGTAGGCATTCTTATCAATGAGACGCATATATCCGAAACGATCCATCAGGAAGCAGACTTCGGTCTCTTCCATCTTCTTCTCCTCATAAACAGCTTCCTCTGCGTTTTCAATGGAAGTCTTACGCTTACTGCCGTATTCCTTCTTGATCTGATCCAGTTCACCCATGATCACTGCTGCCATGGAGTCATAATTATTCAGGATATCCTCATAAGCAGCAATGTTCTTCATGGTTTCCTCATGCTCCTTCATCAGAGCATCGATCTCCAGACCGATCAGCTTGTAAAGACGCATGTCCAGGATAGCTGCGGCCTGTTTTTCTGTGAATTTCAGGGTTTTTGCCGCTTTTTCGGAGGTCTTGGTCTTGAATTTAATCCCTTCTGTGATACCATCGGTCAGGCATTTCTTTACCTGGTCACGGCTCTTGCTGCCGCGGAGGATCTCAATAATCAGATCAATAACATCGCAAGCCTTGATCAGACCTTCCTGGATCTCACGCTTCTCCTGTTCCTTGGCAAGAAGGGTGGTGTACTTTCTGGAATTTACTTCGAAAACAAAATCAACATGATGAGCAATGATCTGCTTCAGTCCCAGGGTCTCCGGTCTTCCGTCTGCAACTGCCAGCATATTTACCCCGAAAGTATCTTCCAATCTTGTCTTTTTATAGAGCATATTGGTCAGATTTTCAACATCTGCTCCTTTTTTCAGCTCAATAACAATGCGGATTCCTTCCTTTGAAGACATATTGGAAATGTCTACGATATCGTTTGTCTTCTTTGTCTCTACAAGCGCACAAACATCATTTAAAAACTTGCCGATTCCGGCTCCGATCATCGTGTAAGGAATCTCAGTGATGACAAGACGCTTCTTGCCACCTTTCATCTCCTCTACTTCCACTTTACCACGGACTTTGATCTTACCCGCACCAGATTCATAGATTTCAAGAAGGTCATCTTTATTGACAACAATTCCACCGGTTGGGAAATCCGGTCCTTTGATATATTTCATCAATTGCTTTGTGGAAATGTCTTCATGTTTCATATACGCTTCTACCGCATCAATGACTTCTGCCAGATTATGCGGTGGAATACTGGTCGCCATACCAACTGCAATACCATCCGCTCCGTTGATCAGAAGATTCGGTACACGCACCGGAAGAACTTCCGGTTCTTTCTCCGTCTCATCAAAGTTCGGCATAAAGTCTACAATATTCTTATCCAGGTCAGCAAGATAAGCTTCCTGCGTGATCTTTGCAAGTCTTGCCTCTGTGTAACGCATTGCGGCTGCTCCGTCCCCTTCAATGGAGCCGAAGTTACCATGTCCGTCCACCAGTGCCATTCCTTTTTTAAACTCCTGTGCCATGACAACTAATGCATCATAGATGGAACTGTCACCGTGCGGGTGATATTTACCCATGGTATCTCCGACGATACGCGCACATTTACGGTACGGTTTGTCATACCGGATCCCCAGTTCGTGCATATCGTAGAGAGTTCTTCTCTGTACCGGCTTCAGCCCGTCTCTGACATCCGGAAGGGCTCTGGCAATGATGACGCTCATGGCATAGTCGATGAACGATTTCTGCATCTCCTCGGAGTATTCTGTTTTTATGATTCTGCTGTCGTCCATTTCTGGTCCTCGTCTTTCTGACATTACATTTCAGGATCTGCACTAGATATCCAATTCCGCATCCGTTGCATGATCGTAAATAAAGGCTTTTCTGGGCGGTACATCCGTACCCATGAGAAGCTCGGTCATCTCGGAAGCCATGCGTGCATCCTCGATCTCCACTAATTTTAACAGTCTGCGTTCCGGATCCAGTGTGGTCTCCCACAGCTGTTCGGCATCCATCTCACCCAGACCTTTGTATCGTTGTAAGGTAAAGGGTCCCTTATGGGTCTTACGGTATTTTTCCAGTGCCTTGTCATCGTACAGATATTTTTCTTCTCCCTTGGAGGGCATTGCCTTGTATAAGGGAGGCATTGCTATGTACACATGACCCTCGAAGATCAGATCCGGCATGAAACGGTAAAATAAGGTAAGCAGCAATGTGGAAATATGGGCACCGTCCACATCGGCATCCGCCATGATGATGATCTTGTCATAACGTAATTTGGTAATATCAAAATCATTGCCGTAGCCCTCGGAAAATCCGCAGCCGAAAGCATTGATCATGGTCTTGATCTCCGCATTGGCAAGTACTTTATCGATACTGGCTTTCTCCACATTCAGGATCTTACCGCGGACCGGAAGAATGGCCTGATACATACGGTTTCGCGCTGTCTTGGCACTGCCGCCCGCAGAATCTCCCTCTACGATGAAGATCTCACATTTGGAAGGATCCCTGGACTCGCAGTTCGCCAGTTTTCCATTGGAATCAAAGGAGAATTTCTGCTTGGTCAGCATATTGGTCTTCGCTTTTTCTTCGGTCTTACGGATCTTGGCCGCCTTTTCCGCACAGCCGATGATGCTCTTTAAAGTCTCCAGATTGCGGTCGAAAAATCTTACAATCTCTTCACCCGTCACCTTAGCCACAGCTTTGGCAGCGTCCTGGTTGTCTAACTTCGTCTTGGTCTGTCCTTCAAAACGGGGATCCGGATGCTTGATAGATACGACGGCGGTCATTCCGTTCCGGACATCGGCACCGGTAAAGTTTGCATCCTTTTCCTTCAGAATATTTAATTCTCTGGCGTAAGTATTAATAACATTTGTGAACTGGGTCTTGAAACCGGTAAGGTGGGTACCACCCTCGGAGTTATAAATATTATTACAGAAGCCCAGTACATTCTCATGGAATTCATTCACATACTGGAAGGCTACTTCCACGGAGATGCCTTCGCTCTCGCCGGAAAAGAAAATGACATCATGGACGGTCTCTTTGGAACGGTTCATGTCTTTTATGAAACCAATAATGCCTTCCGGTTCATGGTAGGTAACCTTCTCCGGTTCTTCTTTTCTCTTATCTTCGAAAATAATCGTAAGCTTCGGGTTCAGATAAGCGGTCTCATGAAGGCGGCTCTTAACCTCATCTTCCTTGAAACGGGTCTTGTCGAAGATGGTGTCATCCGGCAAAAAGTTAATAGTCGTACCGGTCTCTCTTGTCTTGCCCACCACAGGGAGCAGACCGTCCACCAGATCCATCACGGGAATACCTCTCTCATAACGGTCCTCATAAATGAAGCCGCCACTCTTGACTCTGACGGTCAGCTTTGTAGAAAGGGCATTTACCACAGAGGAACCTACGCCGTGCAGACCACCGCTGGTTTTGTAGGCGGAATTATCGAATTTACCGCCGGCATGAAGAGTCGTGAATACCAGACGCTCCGCGCTGATTCCTTTTTCGTGCATTCCCACGGGAATACCACGTCCGTTGTCTTCTACCGTGGCGGAGCCATCCGCTTCCAGCGTTACTTTTATCGTATCACAGTATCCGGCCAGATGCTCGTCCACAGAGTTATCTACAATCTCATAGATTAAGTGATTCAGACCTTTGGTGGAGACACTGCCGATATACATTCCGGGTCTCTTTCTTACCGCTTCTAAGCCTTCCAGGACAGTAATACTTGAGGCGTCATAATTATTGTCTTTTGCCATGAACTGGAACTCCTTCTCAACACATTATTGTCTTAAGTATATCATAGATTTTGTGTTTGGAAAAGCAAAAAATACAAGGGATAGGGTTTTCGCTGGAAACAAAAAACCACCGATTCCCTGATTTGGAACTGGTGGTCAAAATAGTCTGTTAAGAAATCCCTTTGAATTTATAATCCTTATGATTTTGCGATTGCAATGCTCCAAAGGACATCAGCCGGCTGCCACGGAACACTAATTTCCCCTGCTCTCCCTCTTTCAACGTTGAAAAAACAGTATCATCTGTTTCCAAGGTGACGCATTTTTTCGGATGCTCCATGTCCTGAAAAGTAATCTGATGCACCGCTTCTGTTTCTACCAGTCCCGTCGCCGCATTGGTGTTCTGGAGGTAAACCGTCTGGGTAACAGATCCAGAGAACGACCGCTATCAAAAACAGGACTGTTAAAATATTTTCCAATAGGCTGAACTGCATTTGATTTATCATGTGGTACCTCCTCCTAAAGAATTTAAGGAATCACCTTTTCAGAAATCAGCTTTAATGTTCCATCTTCATTCAGTTCAACGAAGAAAGGATATTCATGCATCATAGAAGTATACTTTTCCCAACAACTTATGAATACTTCTTCCTCTTTTGTAATGGTACAAAGCCCCTGCTTTTGTAATTCCGAAAAGTCGTGCCAATAGTCTATGAAATGATATTCCGTATTCTCTGTGATGGGTATCTTCATTTCGCTGAATCCCCAATCCTTTATGTAATAACCGGATACCAAATCTCTTTCCACATCCAGACCTAATTCTTTAATCCGCTTCTCATCCTCCGGGATGATCCATTCCACAGGGCGTACTACAATATAGTCGTTGTTTGTACTGAAATTCTCAATATACACACAAAAGGAACCTATTTCATCGTATCTTCCGTGGCAATACGGCGTTGGTGCAGGGACATTTTCGAGCGTCCCTTCCTGCGTAGTTGCGAGGGGGGAGGGGCTATCCGTTGCTGCCGGTGCCACCACCATCTCATCTATAGAAGGTGTGATATTTTCTTCTTCGTTTAATCCGCATGCCGTCATAAAAAATACACTCCCTACGACCGAAATTACGAAAAATAATTTCCTCATACTATGCTCTCCAAAAAAGTATTTTTAAAATGTTTACTTATGTCGACATAGTTGTATCTTAACACTTCTCTTTTCTTTTTCAATATAATCGGCGTGAACAGCTATTTTACAAGCGCGAATTTTTTTAGCATATACTTTTTATTGTTATATAATTGTTGATGCCTATAATCAGAATGGAGAATATAATTGCTTTCGTATGCTTGAATGAATTTAAATGAGAAAGTCTTATTTTTGAGCACAAATGATTTTTGACCTTTTAAATAATGCATCTTATAATTACATTCAGAGGAAATACTATATAACTAAAATGGAGAAAAGTTATGAATATTGGAGAATTGCTTGTCAACGTGATAACCGTTTTATTATTCTATTTTTTTATTTCCAGAACGTTCACACTCCGGCGGCTCCACTGGATCTGCAGGGGCATCGGATTGATGCTTCTCTTTGTCCTGATCACATTGCTGAATCTCATGAATATTGCCCCCACCATTACCTGCGTATCCGGTCTGATCTGCCAGATTTTATATACTATGGTGTTTGCGGAAGGCTCCCGGGGAGCCAGATTGTTGATCGGTGGTATTCCCGCTTTGCTGGCAGTTGTTTCGGACAGTGTAACTTTCTCTGTACTGGGAATTCTGTTTCAGGATACTTCGGAGGCACTTACGGTCAATTCTGCCATTCGCAGTCAGGCTCTGGTCATATACATACTCACCTATTGCCTCCTAATCTGGGCAGTCATTCAATTCTTCCCGCAGGATTTGAAATTCCCGGGATATTTTGAAGGTGTAATTTTTTTGACTTGCGGACTGGGAGTTTTTGCCTCTGATATTCTTTTGAAATATGTGTTTTATTTCGAACGCAATGAGATCGTGCTGTCAAGAATCTCTCTTGCAACGGTCAACTATATTTTTCTTGGAGTTCTCCTGCTGCTATTGATGATCGTAGAACTTCTTGGAATCTATTACAGCAAAAATAATGAGTTACAGCAGCGTAATAATCTATATCAGATTGAGGAACAGGAACTGGTCAATCTGAAAGAATCTTCCGCTTTTATCCGGGGCTGGAAACATGATTATAAGAACCAGTTGCAGGTACTTTCCACCATGCTGCAACAAAAACAGTATGACGAGTCGTTACTATATGTGAATGAGCTTTTAAGCAGTTCCGATATGATCAAACCGGTCTTTTCCTCGGGCAATCCGATTCTGGACGCAGTGTTGTCTTTGAAATATTACACCATGGAGCACAAAGGAATACGCTTTGAACATTCGGTGTACCTCCCCACAGCATTTCCCCTGTCTCCACTGGATACTTCGACGCTGTTTACCAATATTTTGGACAATGCCATCGAGGCCTGCCAGTCCTGCCCTGCCGCTCCATGGATCCATCTGGACATAAAGCCCAAGGGCGATATGCTGCTGATCACTTTGAGCAATTCCAGTGCCGCTAATTACAGGTATAATAAAAAAGGTAATTTGCTGTCAACCAAAGACGGGAAAGAACATGGTTACGGATTGCGTCAGGTTGCCAGGGTAACGGAAGCTTGTGGGGGATTTTATCAGGTAACACCTTCTGCTGATAAGTTTACTATAACAATAGCACTTCCTGTTTCTTTAGAGGTAGAAAGGAATAACCTATGAACATACATGTTACCATTATTGAGGATGAAGAACGCTTTGCACAGGATTTAACAGAAAAAGTAAGAAACTGGTTTCATGCCCATCATCTGGAAGTTGCGGTGAAATGGTATCCCTCCTCTCATCATATTTTTTTCACCAGCAGTTACCTTGCAACCGATGTATATTTTCTGGATATCTCGTTAAAAGAAGAAAATGGTGTCGATATTGCAAAAAAACTCCGGGCACTTAACTACAAGGGACATATCATTTTTCTGACCGGATTTCAAGAGTATGTTTTTGAAGGGTATTCTGTCCGGGCGTTGGACTATCTTCTAAAGCCCATTGACCCTGTAAAATTAGACCGGGATTTGGAGATGATAGCAGAAGAACTCAGCGATCAAAATTATATGGTAAGAACCAGATCTGAAATGTATAAGATACCTTACAAAGAAATTTTATATATTTCCAGCAGCAATCACTCTATCGAGATTATTACGGAAAAAGAAAAATTTCGCCAGATGATTAGTCTACGGGAAGTCCTTTCTCATTTACCTGCGTATTTTCAGCAATGCCATAGAACTATAATCATCAATATAAAAAAGGTAACCTGTCTCACGGACAACTGGATCATAGTAAGCGGCAAAGAGGAACTCCCTGTTGGGAAAAAATATCTGGAACAGATACGAAGTGCCTTTTTGGCACAGTGACAGAGAAGCTCCCGGCACCTTTATGGCTTACCAGGAGCTTCTTTCGCATTGGAAATTTTTATGCTTTGAAATTCTTAAATTATACCGTGATTTTCTTACAGCATGCCAGTGCCAGGGCACCGGGGCCGATGTGGCAGGCAACACTTAAGGACAGTGGATCGATATGGATATCATAGCCGGGGAATTCCGCCTCTACCTCGGTGCGAAACTGCTCTGCTGCGGCTCTGTCGTGGGTATAAGCGATCTGCAGCCAGATGTGCTTATCCTCTGTCATGCCGCCGAAACGCTCGTTGATGTCCTTCTTAATAGCATTGATCATCATGGTCTTGCCCTGCGAGGTGGTTCTGGCCTTTGCAAAAGCATCCAATTTTTCACCCTGAATGGTCAGTACCGGCTTCAGGCGAAGCATGGTGCCGATAGCTGCGGCCGCCGGAGTGATCCGTCCGCCCTTTTTCAGATAATACAAGGTGTCCAGCATGATATAGATACTGCTGTTGAATTTATCGTTTTCCAGGAATTCTTTAATCTGGGCCGCGTCTTTACCGGCTGCTGCAAGCTGAAGGGCATCCAGCGCAGACTGACGCTGGGTTACGGAGATCCGCTGGTTGTTCACGACCTGGACTCTGCCATCATACTCTGTAGCAAAGGCCATGGCACTCTGGCAGGAGCCGGACAGACCGCTGCTCATGGGAATGTGTACGATCTCGTCATATTCCTGTAAAAGCTTGTCCCAAAGGCTGGTGACACTGTCAGGAGACGGCTGGCTGGTGGCAATATTCGCACCTGATTTTAATTTTTCGTAGAACTGTTCCTGTGTCAGGTCAATATCTTCATAGTATGTGACTTCATCGATCATAAAAGGCATGGGCAGAACATGGATTCCGCGACGGGCTCCTTCTGTCTGTGTAATGCCGCTGTTACTGTCGGTTACAATTGCAATTTTTGACATTCTGGTATCTAAACCTTCCCTTTGCATAAATTAACATAAATTATCTGATCCTAAGCATAAAACTTTGAACCTAAAAGTAATTTTACTGTCAGATGGTCCGAAAGTCAACAACATTTACTGCGGTATGTTCTTTGAAATAGTTCACCAATGCCAGACTGTCGTCATCTGTCAGGTCCGGATCGGATACAAGCAACTGTTCTACGGCATCGGAAGCTTCCTTTAAAATATTAGCATCTGTATATATATCACCCAGTGTAAATGCAAATTCACCGCTCTGCCGGATACCGAAGATATCTCCCGGACCTCGAAGCTTCAGGTCCTCGGAAGCGATATGGAAACCGTCGTTGGAATGGTTCAGAATCTGCAAACGTTCCATGGTCTCTTTGGCTTCTGATGTGCTGATAAAAATGCAATAGCTTTGGAATTCCCCACGTCCCACACGCCCACGCAGCTGATGCAGCTGTGCCAGACCGAAGCGCTCTGCATTCTCCACCATCATCACTGTGGCATTGGGAACATTGATACCTACTTCAATTACCGTGGTGGAGACTAAGACATCGATCTTCTTATCAGCAAATTCTTCCATGATACGGTTTTTGTCCGCCGGGCGCATTTTCCCATGGAGGTAAGCTACTTGAACGGAAGGTGGCAGAACTGCCCGGAGTTTCTCCGTATAATCTACTACATTCTCCAGGTCTTCCGATTCGCCCTCTTCCACCATGGGACAGATGACATAGGCCTGTCTTCCCGCTGCCACCTCTTTTGCGATAAATTCATAAGCCTTAGGACGATAGGAAGTCCCTACAACACAGTTTTTGATAGGCAGACGATTAGCAGGAAGTTCATCAATGACGGAGACCTTCAGATCCCCATATAGGATAATAGCCAGTGTTCTGGGAATCGGCGTAGCACTCATAACTAACACATGAGGCTCACTCCCCTTGGCGGCTAATGTCTCTCTCTGCCTTACACCAAATCGGTGCTGTTCATCCGTCACTACCAGTGCCAGGGAAGAATATTCCACCTTTTCCTGGATCAGGGCATGGGTTCCAATGATCAGGTTAGCTTCTCCGGAAGCAATTTTCGCATAAGCCTCCCGCTTCTCCTTCGCCGTCATAGAGCCTGTCAGAAGCACTGGACGAAAAGCAATGCCATATTTTTTTACATAGCCTGAAATGGTCTCAAAATGCTGTACAGCCAATACCTCCGTAGGGGCCATCATTGCTCCCTGATAACCATTAGCCGCACACATAAGAAGTGCCAGCACTGCCAGGATCGTCTTACCGGAGCCTACATCTCCCTGAATCAGACGGTTCATGGCATAAGGACTTCCCATATCCTCCCTGAGCTCGCCCCAGACTTTTTTTTGAGCTTTGGTCAGAGGGAACGGCAGCTGTTCTAAAAATCTTACGGTATCCGCAGTCTCATACATGGGGAAATGATTCTCTGTCTTCGCAGCAAGCTCCTTATTCTTACGAAGAACCAGCAAAAAAGAAAAGAATTCTTCAAATACCATACGGTTTCTGGCAGCCAACAGCTCATCTCTGTTCTCCGGAAAATGCAGGGCGTAGACTGCTTCCCTATGGGAAAGCATGGGATATTTCTGCAATATCATCTGTGGCAGATATTCTTTTTCCGGTGGATAGTATTCCAGCGCCTGTGCCACAGATTTCTGCACCGTTTGATTGGTCAGGCCTTTGGTCAGGGCGTATCTTGGCAGGAGCCGTCCGGATTTCTGCTTGTATTCATCCCAGGTGAACATCCGGGGCTGCTCCATGATCTTATGCGTACCGCGCTGCTGTACGAGACCGCGGAAGAGGTAAAAACCGCCTGGCTTTAATACCTTTTTTAAAAAAGGCATATTGAAGAAGGTGAGCTGGATGGAATCATTGCTGCCATCTTTCAGAATGGCGTTAAGGATGGAGAGGTTGCGGACTTTCTTCACGTTGGGGATGGCGGTGATCTGTCCGTAGATAGCCTGGACACTGCCGGGGGATGCTTCCCGGATGGATACCGGAGCATCGTAAGTCTCATAATCTCTGGGATAATGCCCGATCAGATCCTCCACGGTAAAGACATTGATCTTACCGAACAGTGCAGCTGTCTTCTCTCCCACGCCCTTTATTCTGTTCACAGGTATTGCATCACTCATACCGGTCCCTCTTTTCTATACTAACTTGAGATTTAGTGAAGAAGCCACGAACGCCCAC
>ENA-OPSJ01002429-OPSJ01002429.1-human-gut-metagenome-genome-assembly--contig:-NODE-2429-length-12106-cov-2.088208_pt1 | contig 12106 bp, 10 predicted proteins | sample MGYA00241801_ERZ501893 | MGnify/ENA primary metagenome ERZ501893 (study PRJEB25962, sample SAMEA2042219) | human gut metagenome | biome: human gut; feature: human-associated habitat; material: faeces...
CAGATGCAAGAACAACCATATCTGCATCCATGTGGATCTGCTCGTTGTTTAACAGATCAGAAGCCTGAACCTTAAGGCAGCCCTGACCCTGCTCTACCTTTCCGACCATACCCTTAATATAATGTACACCATACTGCTCTACAGCACGACGATAGAACTCATCAAAGTTCTTACCTGGTGTACGAACATCAATATAAAATACAGTAACGTCGATATCCGGATGATGATCCTTTACAAGCATTGCATGCTTTGCTGTGTACATACAGCAGATCTTTGAACAGTAAGACTTGTCTCTGCAGGAATCTCCTCTGGAGCCTACACACTGTACAAATACGATCTTCTTTGGATGTCTTCCGTCAGACGGACATACAAGCTGTCCCTTTGTCGGGCCTGCTGCGTTCATGATACGCTCAAACTCTAAGGAAGTAACAACATCCTTGCTCTGTGAATAAGCAAATTCATCATAACCATCCAGAGAAATCGGATTGTAGCCAGTTGCTGCAATGATTGCACCATACTTTTCTTCTACAATCTGATCTTCCTGTTCATAGTTGATTGCACCAGCCGAACAGAATCTTGCACAGACGCCGCACTTGCCCTTCTGAATCTTGTTACAGTAATCGCCATCAATGACAGCAACATTCGGAATTGCCTGTGCAAACGGAGTATAAATAGCTGACCGGTTGTTCAGCCCTCTGTTGAACTCATTTGGAATCTTTTTGGAAGGACATTTTTCCTGGCAGACTCCACAGCCTGTACATTTGTCCATGTTGACACTTCGCGCTTTTTTGCGGATATCAACAGTAAAATCTCCTACAAAACCTGCAACTTTTTCTACTTCACTGTATGTATAGATATTGATCTTTTCATGAGCTGCAGCCTCCACCATTTTGGGAGTAAGGATACATGCGGAGCAATCCAGAGTAGGGAAGGTTTTGTCAAGCTGTGACATTCTTCCGCCGATACTTGGTGTTTTTTCCACAATATCAACTTCATAGCCTGCGTCAGCAATATCAAGAGCTGTCTGGATTCCGGCGATACCGCCTCCGATGATCAGTGCTCTCTTTGTAACGCGGCTTTCTCCCGGCTGAAGAGGAGCATTTAAATTGACTTTTGCTACTGCTGCTCTTGCAAGGATCACGGCCTTCTCCGTAGCCTCCTGCATATCCTTGTGGATCCAGGAACAGTGCTCACGGATGTTTGCGATCTCCACCATGTATGGATTCAGGCCTGCTTTTTCCGCTGCTTTGCGGAAAGTTGCCTCATGCATACGCGGGGAGCAGGAACAGACAACCACACCTGTGAGATTTTTTTCACGGATGGCTTCCTGAATTCTGGACTGACCTGCCTCGGAACACATATACTGGTAATCCTCGGCGTGTACAACACCCGGCTCTTTCGCTATGACTTCCACAACTTTTTTTACGTCTACCGTAGCGGCAATATTACTTCCGCAGTGACAGACAAATACACCGATTCTCTGCACGTTCTCACCTCCTGTATCTTCTGAATGCACTTACCAGCAGCTGCTGAGGAAGATCCGGATCAAGAAGCTCCGGAATTTCATTTGGTGAAAGATAGTCTCCGCCTTTTTCCCGAACAACCAACTGTCTTGCCCCGTCAATGATCTTTCCGGGTTTTACGTCTCGCGGACAGCGCTCCACACAGGCAAAACAGGAAAGACATTTCCACAGGGATGCTGAATTTACAAGTGCTTCGATATTTTCATTGATCACGTAGGACACAAACTGATGAGGCTTGATATCCATCTCGTCAAAGGATGGGCAGGTAGCAGAGCATTTGCCACACTTCATACATTTCAGAGGATTGGTCCCGCTGATCTCCTTTATTTTTTCCGCAGCAGAATGGTTATCTCTCATTTTGCCACCTCCTCTTTGACGCCAAGGGCTTCTGCCAGAAGCTCTGTAAAATAGTAAACCGGCATTTTATTTCCGGAATTTTTATTCAGATTGTATTTGCAGAGCGGACAGGCAGTGATCAGCATATCTGCGCCAAAGCCTGCTGCGCTTTCTTCAATCTTTTCACACATATTCTGTGACATTTCTTTTTCTTTCAGGGATATATATCCTCCACAGCATTCATTTCTGTAAGGATAGATCACAGGCTCAGCGCCAAGGGCACGGATAAAATCCTCCATGATCCTTGGATTTTCCGGATCATCAAATGCCATGATCTTTCCAGGTCTCAGAAGCAGACAGCCGTAATAGGCTCCGATCTTCTTTCCGGTAAGAGGATTTACTACTTTTTCTTTCAGTTTATCAAAACCGACTCTGTCCCGGAGAACCTCCAGATAATGGAGAACGGTTGTCTCTCCTTCATAAGGAGCTTCCAGCTGCATATAATTGTTGGCTCTGGTCCGGATATCTTCCACATTTTTCATATCATCATTGACACGCTTGATCACATGATGACAGGCTGAGCAGATCGTCACCAGATCCTGGCCTTTTTCTTTTGCCTGGTTTAACGCACGGACGGAAGAAAGCTTTGTGGCGATCTCGTCTGTGCCAAGCGGATAAACACCACCACAACACTGCCAGTCCTCGATCTCCTCAAGCTCAAACCCAAGGGCTGTGGCACTGGCTCTGGCATACTCATCCAGATCTTTGGCCTTTGTTCTCAGGGTGCAACCCGGATAATAACTGTACTTCATACTTTTCATTATCCTTTCTTAGTCTAAAATCTGACGGTTTAAATGCATCTTTTTTGTCTAAATATTGTTTATTTTTTAACAATATATACATAAAAAAAGGAAACCTGACTAACACTTACTTGAGATTTTTTCTTAAAAGTGCTCAAATAAAAGAGGTAAAACACTCTTCCTCCGCAATTAAGAAGTGTATTAGCTCGATTTCTTAAACCATCATAACACGATATTCTTATTTCTACAAGTCATTTCCAGTAATTTCTTGTGTTTTTTTTAACACACTTTTGAAAATTCTTCTCATTACTGACACGGTGTTGTAATTTCCTGTGGCATAAAAAAGCTCCGGATTTCTCCGAAGCTTTTTTAATATAATCTCAGTCTATCTGACTCATCCGGCCAGATTACCCGGCTTTAGACCAGGTGACTGTTTTCTTTTTCAATCAGTAAATAATGATCGGGTATCCCGCATCAATCGTCTCATAGATCAGTGCCGCCTGATCCTTTGGCAGGTTGATACATCCGTGGCTTCCGTTGGTCTTATACCGGTTTCCACCAAAAGAGGACTGCCAGGAAGCATCATGAAGTCCCTGTCCGTAGACAAAAGGCATCCAGTAATTGACTTTTACATCATATCCATATTCCGCGCTGGTCAGATTAAAAGGACTTGCCTTATAAGCAATGGGCCATGCACCACGGTATGTTTCCCGGCCCTTCACCGGTTTTCCGCTGACAATATCCGTTTCTGTCACAAGGTTTCCATCTTTATAAAGCCACAGATGCTGGGCATCCAGGCTGACTTCTATGTAGCTGCCTGCAAGATCGTCAGTTCCGTTTCTCTGATAACCGGTTTTGCTGTAAACGGGATCACGGGTAACTGCAGTACCACTTTTCAGATCTTCCACAAGCTGTGCGTACTCTCCGTCCTGGTCGATCCGGTATCCATACTCATTCCCCTCAATGGTCACGTCCGTTCCCGTTGAGGTATGGAAAGTACGGGGAACATAAATGGTATTGTATTTGTTGGCAAGATCGCTGATATAGGTTTTGATGGCATCTTCATCCAGAGTCAGGGTCTCACCTTCCGCTTTCAGCCAGGAACTGATGGTGTCTGCATCCAGCACAACCGTTTCACTTCCAAATGTGTATGTAACTGTAGTACTCCGGTATTTTTTCAGCTGACTGTTCAGACTTGTAACTTTATTTTCCATATCTTCTGTTGCTGTCACTGCCGGGCTGATATATACATGTTTGTTCAACGGGATTGTGATTGTATCTCCAAGAAGAGCTGTATCAAATGCCGCATTCAGATTTGTGTCCACGGTGGTCTCCAGTTTATCCGGATCAATCTCCGTGCCCTGTACCTGTTTCACAAGGATGAATTCTTTTTTCTCCTCATTGTACTGAATGGATGCATCGGTGGAAGATTTTCTTTCTTCCGTTCCGAAATTGGAAAGATCCAGAGCCTGTTTTTCCTGCTCCTCATCTTCCTCGATCTGGCATTCCAGATTTACGTTTTCTTCCTTTGGAAAAATCTTCCGGTTCTCTTCTCTCTGTTTCTGAAGGTCTGTAAGCTTATTCAGAAGATCTTCCTCATTGAGGCTGTACCCCAGATCTTTGAGCGTCATGCTGTAAACCTCCTTGTCATTTTCCTGAAAAGATACCGGCCGGTTTTCAAATTCCGCAGCAATTTTTTCTTCTGCCTGCTTTGCGTCCAGCCTGGAAACCTCCACTCCCCACACGGAAATTTTCCGGCCCAGTGTGTTGTGATCTGCCATGTATGTGTAGCCAAATAACCCGGCCACAGCCAGGATTGCTGCGGCAATACAGATCCCAAGTATGATCTTCAGTGTCTTTTTACTGATGGTTGATTTTTTCTCCATACCCTTATCCCTCGAGTCTTATGTATTATATGTTATATTGTCACATTGGCTGTTATTATAATACAACGAATCCCCCTCTTCTGTAAAAATGATTTATCCAGGATCCGCCTGAACCGGTAAAAAAAGACAGACTGCCACTCCTCGCGAAAATCTGTCCTTTCATACGTTTCTTTTTTATGTTTCTGTCAGCAGTATTTCCGAACGGATCTTCTGCTGCTTATTCCGGCATTACGATCTTACCTGCGATCGCACAGGCTGCTGCAGTTTTCGGAGATGCCAGATAGATCTGAACCTTGGAAGTTCCCATACGTCCCAGGAAATTACGGTTGTTGGTTGCCACAACCTTCTCCCCGTCTGTCAGGATTCCGCCGGTTCTTCCACAGCAAAGTCCGCATCCCGGATGTGTGATGATGGCACCTGCCTCAGCAAGCGTATCCAGAATACCAAGTTCAATGGCCTGACGGTAGATCTTGCGGCTTGCAGGAGTTACGATCAGTTTTACAAAGTCTGCAACTTTTTTGCCCTTCAGGACTTCTGCTGCTGCCATCAGATCTTCCAGACGTCCGTTTGTACAGGAACCGATAAATACCTGATCGATGGTCTCACCCTGAAGCTCGCTGACATCACGGATCTTGTCCACCTGTGACGGACAAGCCATAACCGGTACAAAATCCTCTGCCTTATAAGTCATGGTCTTCATATAAACGGCATCCTCATCGCCTACAAGACTCTTCTGGAACTCATCAAGCTCTGTCTCACAGTAAGCGGCAGTCTTCTCATCCGGTGTGAAAAGTGCACATTTTGCACCTGCCTCGATCGCCATGTTTGCCATGGTCATACGACTTGCCACAGACATGTTCTCAATGGTGCTTCCGGAAAATTCCAGTGCACGATAAGTTGCACCATCTGCACGAAGGTCGCCAATCAGGCGGAGGATGATATCCTTGGACATCACATTCTCCGGAAGTTCTCCGTCGATCACAACTTTAATGGTTTCCGGAACTTTGATCCACATGGTTCCTGTTCCCAGGATGCTGGCCATCTCTGTATATCCGATACCGGAAGAAAATGCACCGACACATCCGTAAGTGGTAGTGTGGCTATCTGTACCAAATACGATATTGCCAGGTTTTACGTAACCGGCCTCTGTCATCAACTGGTGGCAGATACCGTCACTTCTGTGCACGTTTTTCATACCATATTTGGCTGCAAAAGCATCTCCCACATGGAAATGTCTGGTGTCGTCCTGCTGGCTTGCAGGTACAAGATGGTCATAGATCAGAACAACTTTGTCCGGATCCCAGAGTTTCTGAAAGCCCATCTCCTCGAATTTGTCCGCTACAAACGGAATAAAGATATCATGGATCATCACTCTGTCAACATTGACCGTCACGATATCGCCAGGCTTTACTGCTTTGCCTGTGTTATGTCTGATAATTTTCTCAATGATCGTCTCACCCATTATTTCTCTCCTTTCCGTCTTAGTCCAGACCGTTCAGTTTGCGCATGGCTTTTACAAGTCCGCCAGCCTGAATAATATCCATCAGATTCTCCGGAAGAGAAGCAATCGGGTACTGTTTTCCGTTATGGTCTACATGCTCGTTCATCACAACTGTAACTTCATCTCCCTCTTTCACATTGTCGTGAAGATCCGGCTGTTCGATAAGAAGAAGGCCGTTGTTGATGGAGTTGCGGAAAAAGATCCGGGCAAAAGATTTCGCAATAACACACTGTACGCCCAGTGCTTTAATAATCTCCGGTGCCTGCTCTCTGGAAGAACCGCAGCCGAAGTTCTTTCCTGCTACAATAATGTCACCTTTCTGGATCTGTCCTGCCAGCTCCGGGCGAAGGGGACTGAATCCGTACTGTTTCATATCGTCAATGGTTTTCAGCGCCAGATACTCGGTCGGAATGATGATATCGGTGTCAATATCATCGCCCAGTACCCACACTTTTCCTGTAAATGCTTCCATATGTATATTCTCCTGTTTATTCCTGAATATCTTTTCTGAGGTTTTTATACTCTGTCTGCAGTTGCGATCTCACCTGCAATGGCAGATGCGGTAACCGTTGCCGCAGATCCCAGATAAACCTTGGAGCTCGGATGTCCGGCACGTCCCTTGAAGTTACGTGTTCCGGTGCTGATAAGAACCTCGTTCTCACCGATCACACCCTGGCAGCTTCCCCAGCATACACTGCAGTTCGGGTTCATCACAATAGCGCCTGCTTCCATGAAGATATCAATCAGGCCTTCTTTTAATGCCTGGCAGTAGATGGTCTGGCTTGCAGGAACGACCAGGAAACGAACGCCTTCTGCAACTTTTTTACCCTTGATCACCTCTGCGCCTACACGGAGGTCTTCAATACGGCCGTTGTTACAGGAGCCAAGAAATGCCTCGTTGATCTTGATGCCGCAGGTTTCCTCAGCCGGAACTACATTGTCAACGAAGTCCGGTTTCGCTACAACCGGGCGTACTTTGGAAAGATCGAAGGTGTACTCTCTTGCGTAAACAGCATCCGGATCGCTGTGATATACAGCTTTTGGTTCACGGCCATGCTCTTTCAGATATTCCAGAGCCTTGTCATCTGCCTCAAAGATTCCGGTCTTCGCACCGGCCTCAACAGCCATGTTGCAGAGAGCCATACGGTCGCTGATGCTTAATGTTTTGGCGCCTTCGCCGGTAAACTCCATTGCCTGATAATTACATCCGTTTGCTCCGATCTCTCCGATAATGGTAAGGATCAGATCTCTTGCATAAACACCCTCAGGAAGTTTCCCTGTCAGGTTGAATTTCACAGTTTCCGGTACCATAACCCAGGAAGTTCCGGTTACCATTCCATAAAGAAAGTCTGTACATCCTACACCGGTACCGAAAGCGCCAAGTGCTCCATAAGAACAGGTATGGCTGTCTGCACCAAAGATCAGCTGTCCCGGACGGACATAATTCTCGATCATGATCTGATGACACACGCCTTTTCCTTCCCAGAAATCAATGTTGTTCTCTCTTGCAAAATCTCTCATTTTTTTCTGGGACGCTGCTGTTTTCGGGCTGTCAGACGGTACGTTGTGGTCTACGATAAATACCAGTTTCTTTGTGTCTGCGATATGTGGATTTTTTAATTTGTTGTTGTACATGTCAACAGTCAGATGTGTGGTTCCGTCATTGCTCATCAGATGATCCAGCTGAACTGTATAGATATCTCCAGGTTTTACGCTGTCCACACCGGCTGCTGCTGCGATGATTTTTTCTGCGATCGTCATTCCCATCTCTTATTCCTCCTCACGGTTCAGAGAAGCGATAAGTCCTCCCTGATTCAGTATATTCTGCATGTATTCCGGCAGTTTTGTGCAGGAATAAGTCTTTCCGTTGGCAACCGCTGTTCCCTCGGACATATGAAGCTCCATGGTATCTCCGGTCTTCACATCATCCGGGAGGTCCTTACAGACAATTGCCGGAAGTCCGATATTGATGGCATTGCGGAAGAAAATACGGGCAAAAGATTTCGCAATGACTGCCTTTACTCCAAGTGCCTTAAGAACGCCCGGTGCCTGTTCTCTGGAAGATCCGCATCCGAAGTTCTCTCCTCCCACTACAAAATCTCCCGGTTTCACCTTCTTGGAAAAATCCGGATCCAGTGACTCAAATGTGTGACTCTTCATCTCATCCAGATTCGGCAGAAGCAGGTACTGGGATGCAATGATCTGATCGGTATCGAGGTCATTATGAAATTTAAAAATTGTTCCCTTATCCATAAAACAAGTTCCTTTCTGATTGTTATCCATTTCCGGGTTAACATTCCTCTGTTACCCTTTTCGTCCTATATTCTAACACAAAACGTCATATAATTAAAATGTATATTTTTAATACTTAATATAACTTCAAGTTATAAAGTCATTTTCCTGTGATCAGCGCAAAATATCCCCACTCCCACAGAAGTTCTTCAAAACTGTTCTCAAGATATTCCCGGATATCTTCTTCCTCATATCCGGTCATTCTGGAGATCACCACCATATAATCCCGGAGTGTTTCGTAGGGAAGTGCTCCCCGTCCCTCTTTCTGCCACCGAAGAAAAACAGCCTGGCGAATGGTGGCATATTCCATACCGATCCACTGCATATGAACCAGGGCATCTTCCAGATCTCCTTCTGATGTCAGAAGATCCGAATATACTTCGTTGGTAAGAAAGCTTCGGAGAAGATTTTCATATGCACGAAGTTCCCGGTAAAAATCCTCCCAGGCTTCCGTCATTTCCTCTTCCTCATACTCTTCCGATAATTCCTCCGCCAACTCCGTCACCGGCTCCAGATACTTCCGGTAAAGTCCTTCTTTCCAGTAATTTACAGCCAGATCCTGCAAAAGTTCATTGCATTCGTCCATAGTATCCAGAACAGGCAGGTCTATCTCGCTGATAGCTCTTTCCAGCTGGTGAATTGTCTTCTCTGAAAAATAATCTTCCACAAGCTCTGTGGTAAGCGGCGTGTTCCGGTGAAGTTCCTTCAGAACATAAAAACTTTCAAGAAGGGTTTCCTCCGGTGTTTTTTCAGGATCCATTATAAGATCCATAACCTTCCGGCGCACAAGAAAAAGCGGCTGTTCCTTTTCTTTTGGAGTTTCCGGAAAAGCGATTCTTTTCTTCTCCTTCCAGATGTCCAGGACAGCCGGGCAACAGGGCATCATGGTCGCTTCCTTATGATCCTGAAATTCATGGATCTCCCTTGGAAAAATCTGGCAGGTCTCTGAAAGCATCGAATCCCCATAAGCACTTACCAGATAGCACAGTCTGTTCTTTGCCAGGAAAGGACAGTCGTGCTCTTCCGTCATCTTCATGATCCGGCTGCCGTCCTTTTTCATGGTATAGGCCTGCAGGCAGCTTCTGTGTCCGGGCACCTCTGACGGCGGCTGGATGGTTTTCCAGTTTCTGTAGGTTTCATCATCTATGTTGATCTTCCATTCCCTGCAGCAGCTGATGGTGCATTTGTCTGCAATACAGGTAAATTCGTCGTAATAATCAGGTTTTAATAATTCCATGTTTCCTCCATATTCTTTATTTTTCAGCTCCAATGTCTCCTGTTTGCAAAATGGACATGAGCTGACATGTTTTATTTTTCCCCATAAACACAGAAAAGCGGAATTCTATCCGCTTTCTCTGATATTCTGTGTATTCGTTTTTATTCTGCATTCTCTCCCAAAAGTTGTCTGTGCACCTTCCGCCTTACAAACCAGAAACAGGTCACCTGCATGATGATCGTAATGATCCAGGATGCCGGATAGGAAATAAACAGTACTTTCAATGATCTGTGAACCGGGAAGATTCCGAAGATCCACACAATTCGAAGGCCGACCGTTCCGATAATAGACAGGATCATCGGCACACCGGAGCGTCCCATTCCACGCAGTGCTCCCGGAAACAGATCCATCTGTCCGCAGAGGAAATAAGTAACTGTGGTATAGGCAAGGATCTCCATTCCGCACTGGATAACCTCCGGATCTTCCGTATAGATTTTCAGAAGCTGCGGGCCAAAGAAATATGCTCCACATCCCATGGCAAAGGACACCACAAAGGACAGGATCAGACAATCCACCAGCACCCGGTCCATACGTTTCGGTTTCCGAACACCGTAATTCTGGCTGGTAAAACTCATACATGCCTGGGTAACCGAATTCACGGACACATACAGAAATCCAAAAATATTATTGGCTGCTGTATATCCTGCCATAGCAATGGAACCAAAGGAGTTTACAGAAGACTGAAGAAGTACATTGGAAAAATTGATCACTGTACTCTGAATCCCGGCAGGCAGTCCCACCTGGAAGATCTGCTTCAGGTACTCTCCCTTTATGGACAGTTTTGAAAAACGCAGCTGATAGCTTCCCTCTGTCTGATACAGACACCGAAGGACAAGAATGCAGGAGATCAGCTGAGAGATCACCGTTCCGATTCCCACACCGGCCACGCTTAAATGACACACGATCACGAAAAACAGATTCAAAAGCGCATTGGCACAGCCGGAAATGATCAGAAAGACCAGCGGCCGCTTGGTATCTCCCACAGCACGCAGGATCGCCGCACCATAGTTATACAGCATAAAAAACGGCATTCCCAGGAAATAAATACGCATATAAAGAGTAGAAAGATCGATCACATCGTCCGGTGTATCCATCAGTTCCAGGCAGATCCTGGCAAAGAGCACTCCCAGAAATGCCATGATGACCCCGCTGACCAGAGCCAGTAAGATCGATGTATGTACTGTTTCTGACATTTCTTTTTGTCGCCCAGACGCATAAAAACGTGCTGCCAACACATTTGACCCAAGTGATACTCCAATAAATAAATTCGTAAACACATTAATCAATGCCGTCGTTGAACCGACCGCCGCAAGGGCGGAACTTCCACTGAAACGTCCTACTACAATGATGTCTACCGCATTAAACATCAACTGTAAAATTCCGGATAGCATCAGTGGAAGTGAGAATGAAATTAATTTGTCCATAATCGAGCCATTGCACATATCAATTTCATATTTATTTTGTTTCATTTTTATTTCCATCTCCCATCTTTTTTTACTTCTCTATTTACCAGTATACTATACAAAAAATTGCAATACAATGGAGAAAAAATCAAAAAATCAGGTAGGAAAATTCCTGCCTGATTCTTTGACTACTTATTTAATTACAATATCTCCGTCATCTGCCTGTAATTTCAGATTGCCATCTTTTCCACTTCTTTGATAACTGCTTTCATCCGCATCTTCTTCATGAAGCTTTCCTTCAAGAAAATCCGGTACCTCAATATCGCCAAAACTTGTAGATGCATCAAATCCAAGTGTTAAAAGCTGTTCTTTTTTTGCTTCAAAAAATTTTCTCAATTTCTCAAACATATTTTACTCCTCAAAATTATAATATATTAATAAAAAATGTAATAACTAAACTATTAAGGAAGTCAGCAAACAAACTTCCTACAAGTGGTATGAGCAGGTATGCCTTTACTGAAGGAACATATTTTTCACAAACTGCCTGCATGTTTGCCATGGCATTAGGTGTAGCACCCATACCGAAACCACAAGTTCCTGAAACAAGAATAGCGGCATCGTAATCTCTTCCCATAATGTTAAATTCCACAAAATAAGTGAAAACACAAATTAAAACAACCTGAGTTGCTAATAAAATAACAAGTGGTAGAGCTAGAGAAGCAAGTTCCCAAAGCTTTAAAGTAATCATAGCCATACCAAGAAATAATGACAGGGAAATACCACCCAGGTCATTAATTTCTCCCATATGGATCGTGGCATTGCCATGGGAGTATTCCACAATATTACGAATCAGTGCGGCTGCTAACATGGCACCAATATAAATTGGAAAAGTCAGTCCTGTTTTTGTCAGAAAATAGGAGAAAATAGTACCAAGTCCAATGGCAAGGATAAGCTGGAAAACAGCGGAAGCATACATGTTGGTATGGCGTTCGTGTTTTTTCTCATCTTCCACTAAGAGGCTGTCATCTTCGGAAGCAACAGTAGCAAGAAGATTTTTCTTTTCTACAAGACGTTTTCCTAAAGGACCGC
>ENA-OPSJ01002432-OPSJ01002432.1-human-gut-metagenome-genome-assembly--contig:-NODE-2432-length-12080-cov-2.449730_pt1 | contig 12080 bp, 8 predicted proteins | sample MGYA00241801_ERZ501893 | MGnify/ENA primary metagenome ERZ501893 (study PRJEB25962, sample SAMEA2042219) | human gut metagenome | biome: human gut; feature: human-associated habitat; material: faeces...
CCGCCGATGAACAGTGCGATCTCAGGACCCTTGCCTGCGAGCGTTGCTTCAAGTACGGAGCCTTGTACAAGGTTGACTGAAGCCTGTGTTCCGTTATAGTCGGGATTCGAGTTGAACTTGTTGTCAACAAGGTTCTTTACAACGGTTGCCTGGTCACGGGCAAGTGATACCCATACGTCAAGCGATGTTGCGCTTGAATCCGAAAGGTTCGTATAATCCTCGAAGAACGAACCGATAAATGCGTTGAAGCCGAATGCAAGCTCGCCGAAGAAGTTGCCGTACGGTGACGCAAAATCCTCGTGGCAGGTCGCTACTTCTATGTAGTCAAGCTCAAGGGGCTGACCACGGTAGTCACGCATCCACGCCGATACAGACGAGATGCTGTCCTTGATACTGCTTGCCATTATCGGGATATCCTCAGGACTCTTTATACATCTTTCAAGGTAGATACACATTGTTTCAAGTGCCGCTGCCTCAGAACCCTTCTTTGTAAGGCTCTCGATGCTTGCCTTCTCTGCACGCAGAGAATCAACTATTCTCTGGAATGCTTTCTGAATACCGGGTATCTTCTTTTCTACGAAGTAATCCTTGTATTCATCGGGGTCGGGACCCGTTATCATAAGTATTCTTCTGTAGTACTGGTTAAGCTCAAGTACAAGGTCGTCAAGTCTCTGCATAACCTCGCCGATTGAACCGGGTATAGCCTCGAGCGTCAGCTCATGCTCCTCGCCGGCCGTCAGATAAACGTAAATATCGTTGCCGTTCTCATCCTGGGGAGTGAGGTTGTACCAATCCGCAGAATAGATGAACCTAACATCGTCAAGCTCCTTACATGGAACCTTTCCGTCAATGTAGATTCTTCTGTTTGAGAAGAAGCCTCTCATCTGATTCTGTCTTGCCTTGAAGTTGAAACGGTAATAACCGTCGTTTTCAACCTTGAACTTATAGGTGATCGCCTGCGTTGCCTTATTCCACGTTGCCTGACCGATAGTGTTGTAACGCTGCTTGGTCGGGTGGTTGGGATTTGTCATGTAGGTCGTTCTGTCGTAAGTAGCATATAATGTCGATGCTGTCTTGTATGCAGCCTCCTCAGCCTGAAGGAAGATGGTGTTCGTTCCCAGTTCCTCGTTCTTTGAAGAAAGTGCGGGAGTGTTCTGAAGTTCATCATCCGTAGGCTTGATTGAATCGTAGCTTACAAGCTCATCGTAGTTTTTGAACGTAAACGAATGGAAAACACCGTAGGTTCTGATACCCTCAAGTGTCATTGTGTGCTTGCCTTTTTCAAGATAGAAATAGTAAGGCTCGTTGTAAAGACCTTCCTTGTCCTTGATAGGATACTTTATCCAGCAATCATAGGTTACCTGTCCGGGACGAAGATCGTTGTCCTTGTTGTCACGGGTTATCTCTCCCTCGTCCTTCCAGTAACGGTCGAGCGTGATGTCCTGTGCCGCTGTGAAAGGATATTCGCCGTCTATCTTAAGACCTATATCAAGAACGGTATTCTTTGATTCACTGCCCTCGATAGGATAATAGATAGCCTCAAGATTGTAAAGACCCGTTTCCTCGACATTGAACTCATATGTAAGCGTGAGCTTGTCGCTCTTCCACTTTAACGTTGAGTAGTGATCTGTCTTGAGATCGGTATCTTCTTCGAGGAATGCCTTGATTCCGTTGTAGCCGTCGCCTGATTTTTGAGTGATCTCCTCAAGTGCAGGCGCTATGACTGCAGCCTGCTCGGCTGTTATCTCCGATACGTTGTTGACGAAGGATGTGCCGTCTATCGTACCTTCCTTGTAGTCGGTAGCATAGATAGTGATCTCCTTCTTGGGCTTTGCGGCGTCCTTATGACTGTTGTAATAAGTGCTGTACTTGCCCTCCATACCGGTGATTGTGATTCCGCTCACTGAGCTATCGGTTGTGCTTTCCTCGGATTGTCCGGCAGAAGTATCTGTTGTCGCTTCTGCACTGACTGCGGTTGATGTAAGTGACAATGAGGATACGAGTGTCGCACATGACAATATACCCGCTAATGTTCTTTTCATCCTGCTGACTTTTGTTGCCACAGTAATAATCCACCTTTCTGATTGTTGTCGTTTATGTTCAATCGAAAATATGCTAATTTCGACGAGTTAAGGAATTTATCCGTGCATATTGTAGTCCGAGTTGTAAACGGAAATTTTTCCGTCCTCAAGTTCAACACGCACTTTATCTCCGCCCCTTATACCCAGAGCCTCGAGATATTCTTTTGGTATCTGGAGTCTGCCTGCCCTGTCAAGAACAACAAGCTCCTCATGATCCGAGCCGCTTTGCTGCATGAGTTTTTCATGCTCCGCCCTTTGCTGCTCGCTCATCTTTTCGAGTTCCCCGAATGAGAGGACCTCGGTTTTCTTTCTCAGCATCTCGCTCGATGTACGGCCGTCACGGATAGCAACAACACGGTCGATCGACTTCGACAGATTTGTATCGTGTGTTACTATTATAATGGTAACGCCTGTCTGACGGTTTAACTGCTTGAAAACATCAAGCACCATTGCCGCCGTCTTGGTATCGACCGCACCCGTAGGTTCGTCCGCAAGGAGCAGGCTGGGATTGTTTGAAAGCGCTATGGCGATCGCCACTCGTTGCTGCTCACCGCCCGAAAGCTGACCGAGCACCGAGTTCTTTCTGGCTGAAAGCCCTACCATGTCAAGCAGTTCCTCCGCTCTCTCCCTTCGGTTCTTGTGTCCCGAAAGTAAAAGCGGCATTTCAACGTTCTGTATCGCCGTAAGATACGGTATAAGGTTTCTGGCGTTGTTCTGCCACACGAAACCGACCGTTTCTCTCTTATATTTTATAAGATCCTTTTCATCAAATTTAAGAAGATCCTTACCGTCAACGTAAAGACTTCCCGCCGACGGCTTATCGAGCGCACCGAGCATATTCAGAAGCGTTGATTTACCGCTTCCGCTCGCACCGACGATACCCATCAGTTCTCCACGCTCAACCGTGAGGTCAAGCCCCTGTAAAGCCATTACCTCAACATCGGTCGTCTTATATATCTTGACAAGGTTCTCACATTGCACCATCACATTTTCGGGTGGCGCAAGCATCATTCTCTGAGGCATCACTCCACCTGCTTTCTGACGTCTGTAATGCGTCCGTCATCAAGTGTATAAACCACGTCGCACTGCTCCATCATCGCAGTGTCGTGCGTTGTCATCACTATTGTAAGCCCGTCCGTATGTACAAGCTCTTTAAACAGATTCATAACCGCAAGTCCCGTAGGCATATCAAGCGCCGCAGTAGGCTCATCCGCAAATATCAGCTTCGGCTTGTGCGAGATCGCCCTTGCTATCGCCACTCTCTGCTGCTCACCGCCCGAAAGTTCTCCGGGTCTGTGGTGCATACGCTTTTCAAGTCCCACTCTCACAAGGCATTCCTTCGCCCGCTTTACACGCTCCGCATAAGGCATACCCACAAGCCGCATCGCAAACTCAACGTTCTCATATGCCGTCATTGTCGGTATAAGCGCTACAGACTGGAAAACAAACGACATATCGTTTCTTCTCAGCTTATCCATCTCCTTGTCGGAAAGACCCGTTATCTTCTTCCCGTCAAAGTAGACCTCGCCGCCTGTAGGACGGTCAAGCGCTCCGAGTATATTTATCAGCGTGGTCTTGCCCGAGCCGGATCTGCCTCTCAGCACGACCAGCTTGTTCTTTTCAACATCAAGATTTATATCCTTCAAAGCGTCAACAGTGGTATTATCGTTTATTTTAAAGCTTCTGGAGATATTCTCCGCTCTTAAAATCGTTTCCATAGGCAGTTTCGATCCTCAAAAAAGTCCGTAAGCTACGTCAGCCCTGCAAATTGTTTCATCTGCTTTTTGTACCAAATGCACAATTGTATTATTCGTTTTCGGCTGTAAACACGCCGTATTTAGAAATAATGTACAAAACAGCATAAGGGTCTATAACGTAGTAATTATACCAAATTATCACCTTACTGTCAAGGTTCATAAAAGAACTTTCACATTTCTCAAATGATTTTGATTTTCTGTACAAATCACTTTTGCGCTTGTCTAACAGTTACAAACTTCATACGCAAATTTTGTGCATATCGCTGAATTTGATTTTTGCTTGCACAATATCTTGATTTTTCGGGCGTCTTATGTGCTATTTTTGGTGTAAACGATTTCCACATTGAAAATGCTTATAACTTAATTTAGCTAATTCCTTAATTCGCTTAACCAAACTTTGTTGAATATGCACAAATATTTTCGGCGATTTTTTTAGCTAATCATTCCTAATGTTACTTAATTTTTGCGTGTAACTCATGTAAACGCTTCGATTTGCTCACTTAGCTCCATCCACTCGGCAGTAAGTGACTCCTCTTTTTCCTTCAGCGCCTCTATTTCCTGTGCAAGCGCACTCGTTTTTTCATAGTCGGTCGCTATCTCCGGCTGTGACATCTGCTGTGCCAGCTCCGCCGTTTTCAGCCCGATCTCATCTATTGCCTGCTCGCAACGCTTCAGCGCACCGCTAAGCTTTCTGAGCGTGCTTTCACGCTCCTTGCGCTCCTTGTAGTCGTTCTTCTTGCCTTCAGCCACCTTTACCTGTACTGCCTGCTCTGACTGTGCCTTTGCTTCCTTGAGTTCGATATACCTGTCATAGTTTCCGTCTATGTTTACAGTACCCGTCTTTCCGAGCCACACTATCCTGTCGGCCAGCTTGTTGATAAGGTATCTGTCGTGCGACACGATAAGAAGCGTTCCGCCGTAGCTTGCCAGTGCGTTTTCCAGAGCCTCTCTCGAATGTATGTCAAGATGGTTTGTAGGCTCGTCGAGCAGCAGCATATTCGCCTTGCTCAGCATCAGCTTAAGGAGCGACACCCTTGCCTTTTCTCCTCCGCTGAGCTTGCCCACATTCTTGAACACATCGTCACCCTTGAACAAAAACTGCGCCAGTGCAGAACGCACCTGCGTCTGCGTCATTGCAGGATACCTGTCCCACACCTCGTCTATCACCGTCTTTGACGGGTCAAGATCCGTCTGTGCCTGATCGTAATATCCAAATTGTATATTGTTGCCGAATTTATACTCTCCGCTATCCGCCTGATATTCTCCTGTAAGGATTTTCAGAAGCGTAGTCTTTCCGCAGCCGTTCTCACCTAATATAAATGTTGTCGTGTTCTTCTTTATGTCAAGCTCTGTATTTGTGAAAACCGCCGTCCCGTCGAACGATTTCGACAAGCCCTTTGCGATAAGCACATCGTTTGCGCCGCCTTCCTTCGCCCTGAACGTGAACTTTATAGCCTCCGGCAGATCCTCCGGTTTTTCGAGCGTTTCCTTCAGCCTGTCCGCCTGCTTCTGCTTTGATGCCGCCGTGATGAAGTTATGCTCCTGCCCCCACCGCTTCTGTTGCTCTACAATGCCTTCGATACGGTTTATTTCCTTTACCGTCCTGTCGTACACTCTCTGCTGAGCCTCTCTCGCCTCAGCCTTCAGCTCAAGATAGCGTGTATAGTTGCCCTTATATTCACGAAGCGTCCTGTTTTCCATTTCAAAAGTCGTGTCGGTGACTTTGTCGAGAAAATAACGGTCGTGCGATATTACGATATATGCGCCCTTATATTCCGTAAGGAACTTTTCGAGCCATTCGCAAGCGGTTATATCAAGGTGGTTCGTAGGCTCGTCAAGAAGCAGTATATTACTCCCCGAAAGAAGCAGCTTCGCAAGCTGTGCCTTGCTTTTCTGACCACCGCTCATCACGCTTATCGGCTTACCGAAATCCTCTTCCGAAAATCCCAGACCGACAAGCGCCGAGCAAGTCATTGATTTATAGGTAAGTCCGCCCTCACGCTCAAATCTTTCCTGCAGCTGCATCTGCCTTGACAGCGTCTGCTCGCTGTGGTCACCCGTATCTATCGCAACCGCTATATCCGCAAGCTCGTTTTCAGCGTCGATAAGCGGACGGAATATTTCCAGTACCTCGTCATATAGAGTGATATTATCGTCACGGATAACATACTGCTCCATACAGCCGATCTTTATCCCCGCCGCCTTGCTTATACCGCCTGTTTCAGCCTCCTGCCTGCCGTTTATAACGTGCATCAGCGTGGTTTTTCCGCACCCGTTTACACCTACAAGTCCGGCTCTGCCGTTTTCTTCAAGCCGGAAATTCACATCGTGAAACAGCGTTTCACCGCCGAAGGACACCGAAATATCATTACCGGATAATACTATCATACCGCATTGTCCTTTCCGAAAAATAACGGTCAGAGTATTTCCTGCTCTGACCGCATATCTTTGTACTTTTCTTTATACTGCGTTTACTTCTTTAAATTTTCGGGCTTGTACTTGTTGAGTGCGTCATTGTTGAGATCAAGCGCATAATCCTTAGCCGTTTCGTTGAGCATAGCCTTATAGTCGTCGTCCTTCATAACGTGAAGCACGTTGCTGTGATTCTCCGTGAGCCAGTCCTCACGTTCCTTTATATCACGGCGTACTACCGCATAATAAACGCTGTCGTCCTCGTAAACTCCGCCCTTGTCTGTGTCAAGCTCAAATGCCCACTTTACAAACTCCTCGCTCGGTGAAGTATCCGTCTTGCCGAGCAGGAATTCGTGGTCATGCTCCTCTTCTTCACTGCCCGATGTTCCGCTGCTCGTTGTATCGTCCGATGCGGTTTCGCTTGTCGAAGAAGTTACAGATGATGCCGCAGAAGAAACCGCCGATGAATTGCCCGATTTGCTCTCGGCATCCGAGTTGCTCTCGGCTTCAGCCTCAGCCTTTTCCTTTGCCACAAGATCCTGATACTCGTGATATACCTTATCGTAGTCCTCGCCGGCAAGCAGTCTGTCAACATAGCCCTGAGCCTGTTCCTTCTTTGCCTTCTTGCCCTCGTCGGTCGTTATCTTGTCGCCGTTGCCTTCTGTAAGAGAAACCTGTATTATCTGGAATCTGCCGTAATTGTCATAGAAATAAGTAGCTATATCCTTTTCGTCTGTTGCGGATATGCCGTTTTTCTCATAGTAAGCGTCAAATACCTTCTCGCTCATCTTGTTTACAAGCTGAACAGCCTCGTATGACTTCTTGCTTATTCCGCCTGCCTCATAGTTCTGACCGTAGGTTTTTCCTGTGCTGTATCCGTAATACGAGATTTCCGTATCCCACATCTTCTTTACAGAGGTCTTTACGGTGTCCTCTTCCTCGTCTGTGAGTGAAAGGTTCAGCTCCTTGAACTTGTTCTGGATAGCAACATACTGCTTTACCTGCTCTAATGTACGATCCTGAACATACTGCGAGAACGTCTTGTCCTGTACATTGTAGTTGTAGTAGCTGAAATTCTCTATCTTTGATGCGCTTGTTCCCATAGCCTTAAGCTGATCGTCAACCTCCTGCTGAGCCTCGCCTATAGCCGTCTGCTCATAAAGAAGATATATGCCCGCATTTATGGTCTGATTGTCAACCGAGCCTATAGTCGATACATCCGCACAGCCTGCAACGCTTAATGTGATTGCCACGGCGCATATTGCCGCTGCCAGCCTTTTAAAATATTTCATTGCTTTTCTCCTTACTGTTTATAAGGGGCTGTGCCCCGATTATTTCTGCAAATTCCGCCGTTATCTTAATGTAACGCCTATATCCTCAAGTGCCTTAAGCACCTTTGCAACAACTGCGTCCGCCTCATCGTCTGTCAGCGTAGCGTCTTTCTTTCTGAGTATCAGCTTGTATGAAAGGCTCTTCATACCTGCAGGTACCTGCTCACCCTTGTACATATCGAACAGACGTACAGCCTCAAGATGCTTTGCGGTCTTTTCTATCACAGCAACTATATCTCCGCTCGGAACGTCCTCGTTGCACACAAGGCTCAGATCCCTGTATGTTGAGGGGAACTTGGGCAGTGCGGTGTACTTTACATCGCCGCCTGCATTATTGAACATTACCTCCATGCTGAGCGTAGCACAGTAAACCTCTGTATTTACACCGAAATTAGCCGCAGCCTCCGGATGAAGCTGACCGACATAGCCGATAAGTTCGCCGTTTACAGTGACCTTTGCGCATCTTCCGGGGTGGAATGTAGGATTGTTCTTTTCAGCCGTGTATACGACATTCTTCAGTCCGAGTTTTGCCATAACTTCCTCGGCAACGCCCTTTGCCGTGAAGAAATCCTCGCCGTTTCCGTAAAGCGCATAGCACAGAACATCTCTTTCAACAGGGAGCTGATTTTCACCTGTCGGGAAATACTCTCTTGCTATCTCGAAGAATCTGCCCTCAAGGTTTCTGTTGCTCCAGTTCCTTCTTACAACCTCCATCATTGATGTAAGCGCAGAAGTACGCATTACGCTTGTATCCTCGCCGAGCGGACGTCTTAACACAACGCTCTTTCTTGACTTCTCGTCCATACGCAGAAGCTCATAGTCCTTAGGCGAAATAAAGCTGTAGGTCATTACCTCGTAGAATCCGAGTGCCAGTGCAAGTGAAATTACCTTGTCCTCGAATATCTGTTCGGGCGTTCTCTTGCCCTGTGATGACAGCTTCGGTATAGTCGAGGGGATTCTGTTGTAGCCGTATATACGGGCAACCTCCTCCGCAACATCGCACGCACGGTGCATATCTATACGGGTAGGCGGAACGATTATCTCGCCGTTTTCATAGCCGAAGCCGAGCTTCTTTAATATCTCTATCTGCTCGTTCTCGCTTATATCCGAGCCTAAATGCTCGTTCACCCACTTATAGTCGTGCTTTAATCTTTCGGGAACATACTCGCTGTGGTTCTCGTCAATGATAGTATTCACTACCTCGCCGCAGCCCAGCATCTCGATAAGCTGTAACGCTCTCTTGAGCGCCTTTTCTGCGTTTACCGGGTTAAGACCCTTTTCAAAACGTGAGCTTGCCTCGGTACGCTCGCCTATCTTTCTTGCGGTACGTCTTACCGATACGCCGTCAAAGCAGGCAGCCTCAAATACGACAGTAGTCGTATCCTCCATGATACCGCTATGCTCGCCGCCCATAACGCCGGCTATGGCGATAGGCTTCTTTCCGTCTGCGATTATCAGCATTTCGGGAGTCAGCTTTACAGGCTCTGCCATTTCATCGAGCAGCTTTAATGTTTCTCCCTCTTTTGCGTTTCTTACAACTATCCTGTTGTCCTCGACATATCTTAAATCGAATGCGTGCATCGGGTGACCGTATTCAAGCATTACGAAGTTCGTTATATCAACAAGGTTGTTGATAGGTCTTACACCGCTCGCTCTCAGCCTTCTTGCCATCCACTTGGGCGAAGGTCCTATCTTTACGTTCTTTACAAGCGCCGCCATATAGCGTGAGCAAAGCTTTGTATTTTCAACGCTTACGCTGATTTCCTTTGTAATATCCCCGTCAACGCCCTTGAATGAAGGCTCGGTGTAGTTCATAGGAATATCAAACGTTGCACTTGCCTCCTGTGCAAGTCCGAGTACGGAAAGGCAGTCGGGGCGGTTGTTCGTTATCTCAAACTCTACTATAGTATCGTCTGTCTGTAAAGCCTCGCATATATCCATACCCATTCTGAAAGAATCAACATCGGGATCGTTATTCAGTATAAGTATTCCGTCATCTGCTACGGGATAGTCAAAATCATCCTTTGTAAGACCAAGCTCCGCATAAGAGCACATCATACCGTTGCTTGCAACGCCTCTCAGCTTGCCCTTTGTGATCTTTGTTCCGTCTGCGATCGTACTGTTGTGCATACAAGCGGGAACTATAGCCCCCTCAAACAGATTCTGCGCCGCAGTAACTATCTGCACAGGCTCATCCCTGCCTGCGTCAAGCTGGCATATCCACAGCTTTTCGCTGTCGGGGTGACGCTCCAGCTTCAGCACCTTTGCAACTACCACGTTATTTATAGGATCGGACATCTTATGATAGGTTTCAACCTTTGAACCGCTCATCGTCATATCCGCTACGAATTCCTTTATTGGCATATCGGCTTTAACATAGTCGTTAAGCCATCTCATTGATAAATCCACGTTAATATCTCCTTTTACGATTCCTATCGGTATTTCTGAATTCTCTTATCTGAACTGTGCGAGGAAACGCTGATCGTTCTCGTACAGCAGACGCATATCGTCTATGTTGTATCTCATCATAGCAATACGCTCAAGTCCTATACCGAAAGCGAAACCGCTGTATTCTTCGGGATCTATTCCGCAGTTGATAAGTACCTGCGGATGAACGATGCCTGAACCGAGCATCTCTATCCAGCCTTCGCCCTTGCAGAGCGGACAGCCCTTGCCTCCACACTTGAAGCACTGTAAGTCAACCTCGGCTGACGGCTCTGTATACGGGAAGTGGTGAGGACGGAAGCGGAGCTTTACCTCGTCGCCGTAAAGACGCTTAGCAAACGTTTCAAGCGTACCCTTAAGATCGCCGAATGTGATATTCTTATCTATTACAAGACCTTCGCACTGGTGGAAAATAGGCGAGTGCGTGCCGTCAACAGCATCGGGACGATAAACACGTCCGGGGCTTATGATAGCTATAGGAGGCTTGTTTTTAAGCATTGTTCTTATCTGCACGGAAGATGTCTGTGTACGCAGAAGGATCTCATCAGTAATATAGAATGTATCCTGCTCATCTCTTGCAGGGTGACCGTCCTCTGTTAAAAGCATATCGAAAACGTACTTCGTTTCCTCGACCTCAGGACCGTCTACTACAGTGTATCCCATTCCTCTGAATATTTCCTTCAGTTCGTCAAGAACTATATTCAGCGGATGACGTACTCCCATCGCCTGCTGCTTTCCGGGCATGGTAACGTCCAGTGTTTCCTTCTTTAATTTCTGCTCCATAAGCGCAGATTTAAGCTGTGCCTGCTTCTGTGCAATAAAGCCCTCAAGCGACTGTCTTACATCGTTTGCAAGCTGACCCATAACAGGTCTTTCCTCAGCGGACAGCTTACCCATGCTCTTGAGTATAGCTGTAAGCTCGCCCTTCTTGCCAAGGTACTTTACTCTCAGCTCGTCAAGCTGCTTAACGTCAACGCAGTCGCCGATAGTTTTCAGTGCCTGCTCCTTTATATTCTGTAACTGTTCTTTCATACCTTTATTCTTTCCTCGTTATTTATTATCCTGTATTTGATCTCGCCGTCAGGCAAAGACGATGGAACCGAATCGTTCCACTGATAACACGACCTTTCACGCATTTTTCCTGCGTCGGTTAATTATAATATGGTTATGTAATATGGCTTTTTATGGAAATTAAAATCAAAGCCTATGCCTACACGATAGACATTATAACAGAAATCCGATACTTTTGCAAGTGTAATAACGCAGTTTTCGGTAAATTTCGCATTATTTTCACCTCACACCTAAAACCCTGTATATGCTAACACAAAAAGATATCCAAGATTTCAGTTTTCTAAACCATAGTAATAATAACACATTTTTAACAAAAAGCAAAGTAATTTTTTTGTCAAAACTACTGATACATAAAGTTTGTTAATGTAATGCCTACGATCGCCTTAGTATTAAACTTCTTCTGAATAGCAATATCAAAGAAAGTTACGGCTTCCGCATACTTCTTCACTTCATCTGCTGCTATACCGCAATAGTATGCTGTTGCAGAATCCTGATTATTAGTTTGTTTCAAATATTCGCTGAACTTAGCGTAGGCCACAGGATAATTCTTAGCATTGAATGCGTCATTTCCTTCTTTCTTAATTTGATTAGGATCCGTTTGTGCAAAAATGTTAGTTACTGCAATACTAAATGCAAATAAAAAAATCAATTTCTTCATAACTTTATGTGTTTTTTAGTTGTTTATCGTCCAAAAGTATAAGGAATAATAGAAAGACACAACCCTATTTTTGTTTTTTTGAGCTTTTTGAAACCTATATAACGTTCGTTATTCTTCGTAAAAATGACGTTTTCCTATTCATTCCTCCCCAATCATATAAGTAAACAAAATATTTCTCTTTTATAAATTACTGATTCATAGCCATAAAGAAAAATATGAATAAAAAAGTGCCGGAAAGTTTTTGAGTTTTCATAAAAAGCACTACCTTTGCATCCGCAAATAAGGCTGGTTCCGTAGCTCAGCTGGATAGAGCAACGCCCTTCTA
>ENA-OPSJ01002434-OPSJ01002434.1-human-gut-metagenome-genome-assembly--contig:-NODE-2434-length-12069-cov-6.172715_pt1 | contig 12069 bp, 9 predicted proteins | sample MGYA00241801_ERZ501893 | MGnify/ENA primary metagenome ERZ501893 (study PRJEB25962, sample SAMEA2042219) | human gut metagenome | biome: human gut; feature: human-associated habitat; material: faeces...
GTACTGATATCCGTACTATCCAAAGCAACATGGCGCACAAGAGCATCACTACCACTCAACGCTACATGAAAGTAGTCGACAGCAACAAGCGTGAGGCGACCACAAAAATCACATTGACAAGGAAGGGCTGACCTGACTGATTCGTGCCTGTTTTATCGGTTAGAGTATGATTTTCAGCGAAAAATCATACTCTAACCATATTTTTTCTTAATTCCCGGCTATTTTTCTGCCATTATTTACAACTGTCTGAAACCGGACATCTATTTTTGTCCTATCATAATTCCAAATAATAACAGTTTATGGCAGATAACAACCGAATATCCATCAAAAAGACAAGCCGGGTCCTTGCAATTACATGTGTCGCCTATACGACAGTGGCAACAATATTGTACAACAATTATCAGATTGACCTGATTGACTATTCCACTCCGGTCATATTAGGAACCGTAGCAACCATCATGTCATGCGCTGCACTGCAACGCCTGTTCTGTTCTCTACTCTCCAAAAGCCATCTTTCTTTTGGCTGCAAGGAGTTGTCCTCAAGAGGAACTGTCCCTTCCGAAGCAAATCCTGATACCAAGGAAGAATTGCCTCCAACTGATAATGCAACCAGTGAAAAACACGTCGAGAGTCCATATCTTAAGGAATATGAAGCCCGCATAGAAGAATTGCGGCGCAATGAAATGGAGAAAAAGACCGCTATTGTGCATGCGATACATGAATACATCACACACGAAATGTCACAGTTCTTATCCATAGACGATCTTGAAACTCTCCATGAGAACATAGAATCTCTGGCATACGGACAAGCGGAACTATATAAACCGGTTCGTTCCAAGCCCGATAATCAAATCAAATCCCCTTCGCTAAGACATTATGCATGGAATATCGGGGAGAGACTTGATATCCCTTTAATCGACAGGGCAAAGTTCATAAAAACAATATTCCCGCATGAACTGGAAAATGCGACAATCGAATACCTTTGTAAAAATCTTCGTGACTCAGTTCCCGCCATAATTGCTATTGATGTTCCGGAGAACGGGGACTATCATTTCAGTTGTATGCAAACTTCAGCAGACAGCGATAATTAGTTTCTGCTGATTATAATCTGCATAATATCATTATGTTGGTTTGCAGCATGTTAAACATTTAAATATTAAAAACATGCCAAACGAGAAACTGACATTCAATGACCTGCCGGAAGTGGTAGGCAAACTTTGCGAAAGAATCGAGAGTCTCGAAAATGCGTTGAAGGACAATTTTGCCAAACAGGTTCCTGTCAAAGAAAACCTGCATGTCCCTATGACCGTCGAGGAAGTATGCAGTTACCTTGGAATATCCAAGTCATCCTTCTATTACAAGGCCAAACACGGAGGGATACCTGTCATCAAGCAGGGGAAGCATCTGTTCGTATATCGCGACGAACTGGACAAATGGCTGGAGACCGGAAGAAAAAGCCAGGTGCCTCTGAGCTTCGAGGAGGAACACGAGCAGATGCTTGCTGCGACAAGACATAAGGCCAAACCAAGAGAACTGTAGGAATATGGAAAAGACGAGCTGCAATATTCCTACTCCGGAGGAATTGAGAAACTACATAAAAGAATCTGTCATAAGTGTGACCGGGACATACGAACAGTCCGCTTCCGTGCTTATGGTGGATGATTCCACAATCGGGACTCTGGGAAACTTCAGTGCATCCATTGGAAAGGCCAAAAGCAAGAAGACCTTCAATGTCTCCGCCATCGCTGCGGCCGCCCTGAAGAATGGCACAGTGCTGCATTACCGTGCCTGCTTCCCGGATGGAAAAAGGAAGATTCTCTACGTTGACACGGAACAAGGCAAGAACCATTGCCAAATTGTTCTGAATAGAATCCTGAGACTGGCAGGTCTGCCGAAAGATTGTGATGCAGACAATCTGACGATGCTGGCACTCCGGAAATATTCGCCTGAAGTACGACTGGCAATAACAGAAGAGGCAATCGGCATGATACCCGATTTAGGTCTGGTCATCATAGATGGCATCCGGGACTTCATCCATGATATCAATTCACCCGGAGAATCCACCGATGTGATATCCAAATTCATGCAATGGACCGATGACAGGCAGATACACATCCATACCGTCCTGCATCAGAACAAGAATGACGAACACGCACGCGGTCATGTCGGCACGGAACTGAACAACAAGGCGGAAACCGTCATGCAGATAGAGCCAGACAAAGACGACAAGTCCATAAGCGTGGTGGAAGTCATACACAGCCGTGACCGTGAGTTTGAACCGTTTGCCTTCCGGGTAAACGATGATTCCCTGCCCGAACTGGTGGAGTCATATCAGCCCCAGAAAAGGCAACCAGGACGCCCGCCTAAGGAACCGTTCAATCCATATAAGGAAATACCAGAGGATACGCACCGTTCCGCTTTGAACGCCGCTTTTGAGGACGGGAACATCGGCGGCTATAACGGTTACCTTGAACGGCTGAAAGAAGGCTATGGACGGCTGGGGATAAAACTGGGATACAACAAGACGGTGGAATTGGCAAAGTTCCTATGCAACAAGCGGATGGTCGTAAAAGAAGGGAAAGAATACAAATTCAATCGGGATTTCCATTATTGAGCCCCTATACCATAAAATCCCGGTGTGACATTTTTCTGTGACATTTCCCGACTTTACTTTAATGCAGGGGTGTAGATATGGGAATAAAGCAAAGCTATGGCAGGTTTCATCATACAAGTGCAATCTGCCATACTTCCTTTTGTATGTACACTAGAAACCGGACAGCATCTGCACTATTTGAAGTGAAGCTATACTCCATGCCGGGCTTGCCCGTCTGCCAGTAGTAAACCCTATGGGGGAGCCTAATACCCCACTCGCCTTTCGGCGGCGGGATGAGTGCCACTTAAAACAGCAAGCTGGGCACGGGAAAATCACTGTAGGGATTGGACATAGCACGATAAATTCTATCTCTTTTGTAGCCAACTATAATATCTGCTTTATGCATATAGTTCCCGCAGAAGAATCAGATAGGACTTTAACCAAGTTATGATTTGAGGCAATAGTTATGGCTGGCGCAAAAACACATCATGTGAAACTAGGGTAAGCCTACGATTCCTAAATGCGAGGTCTAGAACCAAAACTCTTGAATCCTTTCGGCAGAATATCGGACAGTCCCATGCTTTGGCTATTGGACATATTGTTGATTTTGTATCCCCTATTTTTGAGTTTGATTCGTCATGTCCATAGCCAAACTCACTATCAGAATCAAGTTACGAATATCCAATAAGCATACCACATACTCACTTACAAAAAATGCTTCATGCTATGGCAAACTGCTATCATGTATTCTGGCAAACATGATTTCCTTGACTGGATAATCTCAGCAACAATCCATCTTGAAAATCCGGCAAACAAGAGCTCATTCTCCGGCAACATCAATTATCGCGTATCGTTTAGTATGTCCAATCCAACAATGCCGCCGACCGGTTTAAGCAATTTATGCTTGGTTTGTGGCGCATTGAGGACAGATGAAAAGTCAGATTAAATCTGGAAAATCTTATTGCTGGTAAATACATGCTGTGTTACCTCCAAATCTCAGTCAATCAAATATGTGGTAACTGTTTTGTCCAAATGGTAATATTTATACAATAAATTCATTTAATTCTTCTTTCAACTGTTTCCAGCTCGGAAAATATTTAGTTAGTAAAGATGTATACTCTTCATTGTGCAATCTAACTTTAATATGTAACAATTCATGTACTACAATATATTCAATACAACGAACTGGTTTCTTGATTAATTCTAGATTAAAAATAATATTTTGTGTACGGTGATTACAACTTCCCCATAAAGTTTTCATTTGCTTGACCTCCCATTTGTTCACACTCACACCCAATATTTTTTCCCATTTGGCAATAAGTGGAGGAAGCATCAATTTGAGCTCCGCACGATACCATTCTCGCAACACTTCTGCTCGACGTGCTGCTGTTGTCCCTTCACGGACGTATAGTTTAATATATTCATTACCCTGAATTTCTACTTTTGCAGATGCATGATGATACAACACCTTTAAGCGATACCTATGACCTTTGAAGTAATGATTCTCGCCAGAGACATATTCGCGGGGCGTTTGACGACTCTGATCAAGAACCTGTGAAACACGTTGATTTATCCACGACATTTTCGTAATCAAGAATAATCGCACAGCCTCTTCTGCCATTCCAATAGGAGCAGACACATGAACACGAGCATTGGGTGGATATATTGTAAGATGCACATTCTTAATATTTTTCCACTCAACTTCCGCAGATATATTAGCAACCTCAATAATCGTCATTAGTATTCTCTTTGCGCAACTATTAGCTGCATTATATCATCTATGTTCACTTCAACTCCTTGCAAAACACGCTCAACAGCTCTCCGAAGAGCTTTCATCTTTTTCAAACCACTACTATCCATATCTCTGAAACCGTCACGTGCATTTGCTTTGATTGTTTCGTGAACTCGGAGAGCCAAAGTTTCATCTTTTCCAAGATTATCATAAAGAGCCTGTTTCCCTTTTGTATCAATTGTTGCAGGGTACTTTGTCTTGATAGTCGATCGAGCTTCTTTCAGTTTTTCGATGAGTTTTTTTATTAGTTCCTTGTATTGGATCTTACCGTCTTTCTGTTCTTGAAGCAAGTGGTTAAGCAAATCAGACATTTTATCAAAGTAGGCCGGATTGTTCGGTCGTTCACTGATAATCATTTTTCGCATATTTGCCGCCAAAATCTCTGCAACAGAACGCTCATTCTGCTTGATTTTCTTTGGCAGTGAATCGATTGCCTTATCACCCTGCGTATCAATCAAGTCGAGAAACGAAATATCAGCTAAATCGACCAGTTTTTCACTATCTTCAGCTCGCACATAGTTATCAATAAGCTGACGCATTGCCGGATCGTAATATTTAAGATCGAGTGCATCTCCACTTTTTAATTTTATCTCATCTTTGATATCATTGAAATAATCAACCTGCTTTTTGATGTCAGCAGCCTCCTCTGTGGTATAGCCAGCCTGTTCCATCTCATTGGCTATATCAATATAACGACGCACCAAACGCGACACAAGTTTATAGAAGGTCTCGCGTTTATTGGCATTCTCCTCACACTCTTTTTGCTGATCTTCCACAGGTGTTGTTTCGGCATATACAAAATACGCAAAATAGCCTTCTCGCGTTTGCGGATGTATCACTTCACACATCGTATAGACCGCTTGTAAAGATTCTTCCAAAGCTTTGCGACCTTCGGTAAGACGATCCGAAAGAAGGCCTTCGATATCGTCGTCATCATAACCATCAAATGCCCCATTTGTATAATCCTCGATTGCACTTTTTACTGCTCCAAACAGATCTTGGTAATCAATAATATATCCAAAATCTTTTTCCTCACTATCTACTCGATTCACACGGCAGATTGCTTGGAAAAGATTATGGTCGCGCATTTTTTTGTCAATGTAGAGATAGGTTGCCGACGGTGCATCAAATCCTGTCAATAGCTTATCTACGACAATCAGCAACTTCATGTCTCCGGGATGGTCTGTAAACTCCTTTTTCGCCCAAGTTTCAAACTGTTCCGGCGTTTTATCGCCAATCATCTTTTGATATACCTCATACTTGGTGAGGTCCTCGGTCTCTCCATCACCCTGATACTCGTCTTTTACCGATGCGGTACTTGCATCGTAACTTGTAACCACAGCGCAATGCCCTTTCAACTCTGTCGATTGAAAAACCTCCCAATAACGACATGCCTGATAAATACTGTCGGCCACGAGCATGGCGTTCCCATAACCACCTGCCAGAGCCCGCTTGGTGCTCATATCTTGACAAATATCTGCAACAATGCGGTCGATACGCTCCTTGCTGCTAAACAGCTTTTCCATCTTTGCCCAACGCTCTTTCAAAGCGGCACGAGCCACAGAACTCAACCCTTTTGTCTTCGTGTCAAACCACTCATCAATTTTCTCTCGTTTGCCCAAGTACTGTTCTACATTCCGAGCCTCATAGCGCAAGTCTAGAATAACCTTATCCTTTACTGCCTCATTAAACTTATAACTATGAATATACGAGCCAAAGGTCTCTATCGATTTCTTCTTATCCGTATGGAGCAGAGGCGTACCTGTGAAACCTATCAGCATCACATCGTTGCCCATGATATGCTTCATGGCTTCGTGAAGCATGCCTCCTTGTGTGCGATGACATTCATCAATAAAAACATAAATATTACCCTTCGCACAAAAGTCAGCCGGGAGCGATTTTGCCAATTCTTCAAGATACAAGTCGAGCGACTTACTTGCTTTCTTATTTCCTACCGATATGGCATCGCTGTCATTCTTATTGCCAAATTTATGAATCAACGTACAAATCAACCAGGGTTCGGCGGCATTGAGCATCTCAATCAGCTTACCGCCACTCTTGGCTCGTTGAATCTGCTCACCTACATCTTTAAAACCTGATTCTATTTGTTTATCCAGCTCATCACGGTCGGTAATGATTACCACACGAGCATCGCTTACGTTTTCACGTATCCACTGAGCCAGCCATACCATTGTAAGCGATTTGCCTGAACCCTGCGAATGCCATATAATACCGTTTTGCTTCTTGCGAACTCTGGGGCAAATAAAAAAATACACTAAAAATAAAAGTGAGAAAATGTGTTTTGCTATATTTGCAGCATGTTTCGGAAGTATAAAGCATATTCTGTTCAGAAAATTACGATATGACAATGAAAGAAGATATTCAACCAAAGAAGAGGTCTGAAAAGATAATAATTTCAATAAGTGACGAAACCTCCGAATGGCTGGAGTTATATTGCAAAACAAACGGAATATTCCGTAAAGACTTCGTTTCACTCCCGCTGGATTATTTCGAGCGTACCGGGTTTGACCTGCAATATAGCGTTCTTGATTATTTCCCATTGGAGAAGATTATCGGAGAATTGTGCTGGGTACATAATGAACAAAAGACTTTCGGAAAAATACATGTAAAAACTGAGTTGTAATCAAATCTATTGAAAATACAATGAAAAAGCAATCTATATATTTTTTAGTAATCATCATTTTGTTAGTACAGACATCTTGCCAGCAAAATAATAATGAAGAGGACTTGTTTAACAATAAAATAACACTTTTAGAAAATAATCCTCAATTATATCTTTCTAAAGTTGATTCAATCCAAGTGACTAATCTTAATGACGAGAAAGAAGCAACTCATTTCTTATTGGTTTCATTAGCAAATCACTATATAAATAATTATTACCCACATAAAGAGTTATTACAAAAAAGTATTCATATTTTCACAAAAAAGAAACTAATTCAACAACAACTTGAATCCCTTTTGTTTCTTGCCAAAACATACAAAAAAGAAAAAAACTTAAAAATGGAGGTGCAAGCTATAGAAAAAGCTATAGATATAGCAAGCCAAATAGAGGATAAAGAATGGCTATGTTGTTTATATGGCTATCTAGGAGATATGTATATCCGCAAATACAATATATCAAAATTTATTAAATATCAAACATTAGCTAACCAGTGTATTGAAGATATTGCATTTAGGGATATGGATATATCAACTCAAGTACAAATGGCAAAAAGCTTTTTATATATAGGAAATCATAAAAAAGCCTATGAGTTATTGAATTTAATAGAAATTTCCATTGATAAAAACAATATTTATTATAATGAAATCAAATGCCTACAAGGTATTGCGTTATATAAGACTAAACAATGGACATTATGTATTGATAAATTACAGGAAGCTATAACATTAAAACAAACAGATGATTTTTTGTTTGTCTGCCATTCTATACTAACTTATTGCTATTACTCCATAAATGATTTAGCAAATGCTAATAAACATAGAAAATTAGCTATACAATATGACACAGACCCGGAAACTAATTTTGCTGAAATAGAATTTTATAAACTGTGTGCAGAATTTGCTAGAGAGAATAATAATACAGATAATCAAATTGATTGCCTGTATAAGGCAATAGAACGATATGAAATTCTTCTAAGAAATTTGAATGGAAGTTCTTTAGATGAAGCTATTCAAGCATATACCCACTTTTGTGATAAAAAAAATTATGAAAAGAAATTATCTACATACAAATATGCTGCTTTAAGTTCTCTTTTTATAGCAAGTATAGGGCTATTAATCTACATCAATAAAAAAAGAAAACAAGCTTACCAAATTGTGGCTCTTCACCAACAAATAGAAACATTGGAGGGATTAAATAATATAAAAGATGAAGCAAAGATGTTCATTTTACGTGATTTTGAAGTAGCCAAACAAATTGCGATGTTGAGATATACGCAAAAAGAACAAAGTGCTAAATTTATAAAAGAATTAAATAGATTCAATATTACACAAAATAATTCTTTACTAACTACGCAATGGGACAATTTTTATAAACACATTGATTTATCTTTTGATAATTTTTATACACTGCTGAAAGATAACTTTTCAGATCTAAATGAGAAAGCACTACAACTTTGCTGTATGATGGTTGCAGGGTTCAAGACAGAAGAAATTGCAGCTATATGGATGCAAAGTATTTTTTCTGTACACAAATATAAAACCAATATCCGAAAGAAACTTAAAACTCCTGAAGGTGCTAATATCATAGCTTTTTTAATGTCTGCTCCTCCATTCCAATGACAGTTTATACTTTTACAATCTTTTTTTGTGATATACCCTAAATATCAAATAGTTATATATTAAGTTTACAAGTTAACAAAAAGGCTTACAAATGGCGATTTGAAGTATTAAGTCTAACTTTGCAACGTTCAAAATCAATAAATTATATGATAAAAAAAGGTTTTTTACTTGCATCGTTTGCCATAGGTGTTTTTGCAAATATATTCGCACAGGACACCTTATCTTTCAAAAAGACAAGAGATAAAAATATCTATGTAGAGTTTTTAGGATCTTCTAACCTTATTGGAGTTTCTTTCGATTCAAGATTTACTCCTATATCCCCATGGGGATATAGGCTTGGTGTTTCTTATTTTCAAGGAGGGGATTCTTTTATTAAAGCATCTAACTCTAATAGAGGGCTATTTTTCCCTATCGAAGTCAACTTTCTCACCTCTGGAAATAAGCACAAATTAGAACTTGGATTAGGTTCTAATCTTGGAATATATAACGAACATATTTCTTTTAGAGAAAAATCAAAGGATCAATATGAAACAATAAATTTCACTTCCAATACAACATTTGGATATTATTTCTTTTCTAATATAGGTTACCGTTACATATCAACTAAAGGTTTTCTATTTAGAATAGGATTAAGCCCTTCTTTTAGTTTTAATGATAAACACGGTGTAACAAAAGAACCATTTATTTACCCTTATATTAGTTTTGGATATTCATTTTAATAAATTACACATATATGAAAAAAAGAACAAAGTGCTAAACTTTTAAAGGAAATAGAAAAATTTAACTTCATAAAATATAATGACCTATTAACAATACAATGAAACAGTTTTTATAAACATATAGATTTATCTTTTGACAATTTTTACTCCATGTTAAAGGAAAACTATTCATGCTTAAATGAAAAAGAAATGCAGCTATGTTGTATGATGATTGCAGGTTTTAAAACAGAAGAAATAGCTGCTATTTGGATGCAAAGCATATTTTCATAGATACAAGACCAATATTCGAAAGAAAATTAAAGCACCTGATGGAGCCAATATTATTACCTTTCTTTCTCAAAAAAATGAAATAAATAAAAAAGATAAATATTACAAGCCTTTTTCTATATTCACTACTGACAATCAATTGATTAAATCAAATCATTACAATAAAATAAATTCTATTATAAATGGATTTTACATATATATTGCATAAATTTGCATATTATTAAAGCCATATTATGGCAATATAAATAGATAAAATGTAAACTAAAAAAGCATGGTATAAAATGAAAAAAAAATTATTTTATTTGTTATATATCATAACTACTTCTTTCTTTATGGCTTGTGAGAAAGAAGAACATTTAGTAAATAAAAACAATGAACAGTTACCACAAAACCCTAAAGATACGGTTCAAAATAAATTTATTTTTCAATGGGACACCCTTATTGATGATAGTAAAAATGATGACGAATTTTTTATTGGTAACCAATATATAGGAGTACAAAGATGGGAATGTTTAGCAACTCCACCTCACATATATGTAGGAGCAACATTTCCTAAAAATTCTTTCGCTACAACTTTCGATAGAGAAAATATAGATAAGAAACATCCAATAGATTTAACTTTTAATTTTCCCATTCCATACATAACTTGCATGGAAGATGTTAAGGGAAGTGAATATCTACAAAAGATAAAAGAAGCTCTGAAATCCAAAGAATTCCAGAGCTATACTTCACCTCAAAGACCATATATTATAAAATTTGCAGAATTAAAATCTCTATCAAATATAGAGAACTGTTTCCCATATAATAAAGAGTTTGGCAATGCACTAAAAAAAATAGCACAACAAGAATTTAATATGAAAAACATAAAAAGCCTATGTATTAGTGAAGTTATATTCAAAGGATTCACAATCTCAATGGATGTACCCTCAGATGGGTTATTCATTGCCCCTCCCTCTTCCCTTGAAGAATTAGTTTATATACGAACACTAACATATGGTGTTACTGCTTATTTTGTAATAGCAAGTAATAATTCATACCAAAATGTTTTAGAAACTTTTAAAAACTCATTTATGGATGAATATTATAATCCCAATGGTACATTACACGAATCCCAAATTATTTTATTAACGATATCCGATATAAACCAAGAAGCATCTATAAAATTAACATTCAACGACTTAAATAGATTTTTAAAAAATCCATTTATAAACGGTAATACATATGGATATCCTATATATTGTGAAGCTTTTTCTATCAAAAATAACAAAGTCTTCACAAGAGAAAACTAAAAACTATTACTAATCAACTCATTTAACTATGAACTCAAAATTATTTATTTTATTCTTAAGTTTCTGTTTGTTTTCGTCATGCTCAACGATGCTTGAGATAATAACAGGAGATTATAAATGCGCATACCCTAATTGTAATGAACGGGCGACAACAAATTCAGTATATTGCCCATACCATAAGCCCTACTATCTTAAATAGCATCATCACATACATACCTTCTCCTGTTTTCCCGCCTCTCTCTTTTTCTCCATATCCTTTTCAACCAGGGTTGTGATCACCCTGGAAGGGGAGGAATTATGGATATACATGAACAATCCCGGATTTTCTTTCAGGGCGACAATCACCGCCTTCTCACAGGGTTCCTCTATATATCTGACCGTCTCACAATCTTGTGACACCGCACTTATCTGTAGTTTTTCAGATGGTCTGGATATATACATGATATTGCCCGCACATGCGCTGACCGCCGCATACCTGACCTTTTCCGTCGGGGATCCGATATAAATGAAAAGCTCCGGATCGGCCGTGACAGCCCTTATCTGAACCTTCTCGGTGGGATGTTCAATGAATATGATGGAGCCGCAGTCACTCTCCACAGCCTGCATCTGGAGGTTTCCGGACGGGTTATCCATATAGATGATCTGTCCACAGTCACTCTTCAGCACCTCGGACTTTACCTTTTCCGTCGGTTTGTTGATATACAGGAACACTCCTGTATCCTTCCTGACCGCTTCCAGCTGTACCTTTTCGGATGGCGCATCAAGAAGCATGATCAGGGAGGCATCCTTTCTGACCATCTCCAGCTGTACCTTTTCAGACGGCGCGCCGATGAATTGTATCATCTCCGGATTTTGTCTGACAACATACAGTTGGGCTGCCTCGGACGGGTGTTCCATGCCCATTATCTCCATCGGATCTTTCCTCACCCTCCGCAAATCTGCTCCGAACAGATTGTCAATCAATCTTTTCAATATATTTTTTCTCATCTTTATACTTCTCTTTTCTTCAGTCTTTGATCATATTTCCTGAGCGGCAGCCGAATGAACCTGTTTGGCGATCTGGAAAGCCTTCAGGCCGTAGCCCGCCGGTCCATTGACAATAGCGAA
>ENA-OPSJ01002435-OPSJ01002435.1-human-gut-metagenome-genome-assembly--contig:-NODE-2435-length-12061-cov-2.632600_pt1 | contig 12061 bp, 12 predicted proteins | sample MGYA00241801_ERZ501893 | MGnify/ENA primary metagenome ERZ501893 (study PRJEB25962, sample SAMEA2042219) | human gut metagenome | biome: human gut; feature: human-associated habitat; material: faeces...
ATTCATAAGATTGTAAGCAAAAACCGCTGCAGGCTTACGCCCACAGCGGCTTTATTTCTCTCAGCTTACTGCTGAGCTACATCCTTCATGGAGAAGCTGATTCTTCCCATCTTATCCTTGCCCAGGCATACTACTGTTACTACGTCTCCCAGGGTCAGGACATCTTCTACACGGTTGATTCTCTCCTTAGCGATCTTGGAGATGTGTACCATGCCTTCCTTACCGGGTGCGAACTCGATGAATGCACCGAATTCCTTGATGCTTACTACCTTGCCCTTGAAGATCTGACCTTCTTCGAAGTCCGTGGTGATGATCTTCACCATCTCCAGAGCCTTATCCATCATTTCCTTATCGGTACCGCAGATAGATACCTTACCGTCATCGGTGATATCGATCTTCACGCCGGTACGTGCAATGATCTCATTGATGGTCTTGCCACGCTGACCTACTACATCACCGATTCTGTCGGGATCGATCTGAATGGAGATGATCTTGGGAGCGTACTTGCCAACCTCTGTTCTGGGAGCAGAGATTGCAGGCTTCATGCAGGTATCCATGATGAACAGTCTTGCATCACGGCATCTTGCAATAGCGCCTTCTACGATAGGTCTGGTCAGACCGTGGATCTTAATATCCATCTGAATAGCGGTAATACCTTCGGTAGTACCGGTTACCTTAAAGTCCATATCTCCGAAGAAGTCTTCGAGTCCCTGGATATCCGTTAACAGTACATAATCATCATCTGTTTCTCCGGTTACCAGACCACAGGAAATGCCTGCAACCATCTTCTTAATCGGAACACCTGCAGCCATCAGTGACATACAGGAAGCACAGGTAGAAGCCATGGAGGTAGAGCCGTTTGATTCAAATGTCTCGGATACGGTACGGATTGCATATGGGAACTCATCTTCTGAAGGAAGCACTGGAAGAAGTGCTCTCTCCGCCAGTGCTCCATGACCGATCTCACGACGGCCCGGACCTCTGGATACTTTTGTTTCACCTACGGAATATGCCGGGAAATTATAATGATGCATGTATCTCTTGGATGTTTCTGTCTCATTTAATCCGTCAAGCTTCTGCGCATCGGATAATGGTGCCAGTGTACACACATTACAGATCTGTCTGGTAAACATGGCAGAACCATGTACTCTTGGAATCAGGTCAACTTCTGCTGCAAGTGGACGGATCTGTGTTAATTCACGGCCATCCGGTCTCTTATGATCCTTTAAAATCATCTTTCTGACAGTCTTTTTCTCGTACTGGTATACCGCATCGCCAATCAGTGCCAGCCATTCTTCATTTTCCGCAAATGCTTCTGCCAGTTTATCCTTTAATGCACTGATTCTTTCTTCTCTTACCTGCTTGTCCTCTGCAAACATGATAACTTCCATCTCTGCAGGAGGTACAATTTCCTTAATGGCAGCAAATAATTCTTCCGGAATGGCGCAGCTTGTATATTCATGCTTCTGCTTGCCGCACTCTGCCACAATGGTATCAATAAATGCAATGATCTGCTGGTTTACTTCGTGTGCCTTGTAAATCGCTTCGATCATCTTTGCTTCCGGAATCTCGTTTGCTCCGGCTTCGATCATGATTACTTTTTCCCTTGTGGACGCAACGGTAAGCTTTAAGTCAGAAACCGATGTCTGTGCCGCACTCGGGTTGATGATAAATTCTCCGTCAATCAGACCTACCTGTGTGGTTGCACAAGGACCATCAAACGGAATATCAGAAATAGCTACTGCGATGGCAGAGCCAAGCATGGCAGTAAGTTCCGGTGTACATTCCGGATCTACGGACATTACCATGTTATTTAAAGTTACGTCATTTCTGTAGTCCTTCGGGAAGAGTGGTCTCATCGGACGGTCAATGACTCTGGAAGTCAGGATCGCATTTTCAGATGCTTTTCCCTCTCTCTTATTAAATCCGCCCGGAATTTTTCCTACAGCATATAATTTTTCTTCGTATTCTACACTCAGAGGGAAGAAGTCGATACCATCCCTTGGCTTCTCTGATGCTGTTGCAGTAGAGAGTACGGTAGTATCCCCATAATGCATGAAAGCTGCACCATTTGCCTGTTTTGCCACACGTCCCACATCTACGGTCAGTGTTCTTCCAGCCAGTTCCATACTGAAACTCTTATAATTCTTTTCCATATTTACCTCATTTCATATCTGTTTGTTATTCATTTACCGGTTACTTCCGGTTTTCTGCGGAAATCCGAAAACACTGAAAAGCACAGATTACTTCTGTCCTTTTCAGTGGTCCCGGTCAGGCATTTCCGCATCTGCCTTTAATTAAGAATAGACAAGGCTTGCGCCCTGTCTATATATGTCCACGGTATACCGTAGAAAAGTATTACTTTCTGATTCCTAACTTTTCGATTAAAGCACGGTATCCTTCCAGATCATTCTTCTTTAAATAATCAAGTAATCCTCTTCTCTTACCTACCATCTTAAGAAGACCTCTTCTTGAATGGTGATCTTTCTGATTAACCTTTAAATGCTCTGTTAATTCGTTGATTCTTTCTGTAAGAATAGCGATCTGTACTTCTGGTGAGCCAGTATCTCCTTCTTTTCTTCCATAAGCCTGAATCAGTTCTGCTTTCTTTTCCTTTGAAATCATTGTAATTTCCTCCATTTAATATAATCTTGAATCCCTGAACACTTCAGCAATGGTCGGAGTTTTCCAACAACCGGGTGTCAGTTCACACGATGATTAATATACTATATCAGAATAGAAAAGTCAAGACCTTTTTAGGATATAACTCTTACCGCACAATATGGTGTAGTAAAGTAAGCGTTTCCAATGCAGATACCCGTTGCCGGTGTGGATGCATGTACAATCTTTCCGTTTCCGATATAGATGGCAACATGACCGGATCCGTCACTGTATCTGTATACAAGGATATCTCCCGGCTGTGCTTCCGTATAACTGATTCTTGTTCCGGCACCCGGATATGCGGAAGATGTTCTTGGCAGGGAATAACCGAAATGTCCGAAAATCTGCTGACAGAAACCAGAACAGTCAATTCCGTTTGTCAGGCTGTTTCCGCCGTAGACATATGGATTTCCTAAAAACTGGTATGCATAGTTAATAATATCGATCGCCTTCTGGGATGCATTGGCAGAAGAATATGTTGTGGATGTACCATCGGCTGCCACCAGTGTTGCGATGGATTCCGCAACCGGAAGTGTAGTCATGCTTTCCACATATTCTGCACTTACATATCCTTCCAGATTATTGATATTGATCTTATACCAGCCATTCGACTCGCCTTCCAGAATTTCCAGAATTTCCAGAATTTCTCCATTCTCAACCCTGGTCGCAATGGAGCAGTCCTGAGACGGTTCCTGACGTACATTTAAAACATCACAGTTTACTTTTAAAACGTTTTTCATGGTTTCCATTGCTTTCACATTGGCTTCATAACCACTTAAAATATACTGCTTATCCACATAACCATTTACACTGCCTGACTGAATCTTATACCAGCCATCCTCTTCTCCGAGAATTTCACAAGCTGCTCCGCCCGGCATCTTTCCGACAATATTATGATCCGTACCTGCTCCGGAACGGACATTCAGATAGGTAGTTACATTGGAAACACCTAAATTCGTATATCCTGCAATAACAGAACCTTCCGGAACAAATTTCAATGCAACATCCAGTGCTTCCACGGATGCATTTCCCGTTTCATTGTCTGCCACTGTAATATAATTTCCATATCCATCCAGTGCTTCCGACATGCCAGCTTCTGAGTACATCAGTGTTCCGGTCTGTTCTTTCAACTTAGCATTATTTTCAACATTATCATATAATGCAGACAATAATGATGAGCTGACAAATGTATCTCCTGTATATTCAGCTTCCTGTTTCACTTCCTGAATGTTTGCTGTTTCTTCTTTCTTCTCTTCCTGGTTACCATTGCCGCCAAATGTGAAGGCTGTTACACCCAATGCTGTTAATGCAGCAACAGATAATCCTGCAACTAGTTTTGTATTTCGCATATTTCCTCCTTCTGCTAATACATTAGTAAGTTTTTGTAATAAACACCAAAGAAAATTATAGCACATTCTCTCAATATGTCAACCTTGTTTCCATAAATCGACATCATGACGGATTTGGTCTTTTAATTCTTCTAATGAACCAAACTGCATTTCCGGACGTATAAATTCATGAAAATACACCGTTACCGCCTGTCCGTATAAGTCGCCTGAGAAATCAAAAATATTTGTTTCTACATTAATCTGTCTGCCGGTTTCCACAGTCGGTTTCCTGCCTACATTCGTAATTCCTCTTTTTCTGATTCCGTCAAATTCTATCTCCGTACCGTATACACCATTTGGAGGAAGAATTTTATCCTCAGCCGGAATCAGATTCACCGTAGGAAAATCAATGGTCCTTCCCAGGGCATTTCCATGCATTACCACACCACTGATCGCATATGCATGTCCCATCATTTTATTTGCATGCCCGATATTTCCCAGCAAAAGTTCCTGCCGGATGCGGGTACTGCTGATTATTTCTTCATCTTCCATGACATGGTCCACCAGTTTCATTTCAAACCCGTAAGTCCTGCCTAACTGTTCCAGCATATCCACATTGCCGCGTCTTCCCTTTCCAAAGTGAAAATTTCTGCCACATACAATTTTTACTGCACCCAGTTTTTCTTTCAGATATATCCGTACAAAATCTTCTGCCTCTACGGCGAGAAATTTTTCATCCAGCGGAATATCAATCAGATAATCAATTCCACAGGCTTCAAAATAATCCTGCTTTTCTTTATCCGTCATAATATATCTCAATTTTTTATGGGTAAGAACCGCTTCCGGTGAAATAGAAAATGTAATAATTACGGTTTTCACATCTTCTGTCTTATCCCGTTTTAACTCCTGCAGAATCTGTTGGTGGCCAAGATGCACTCCATCGAATTTTCCCAGGGCTACCACCGATTTTGCAAGTCTGAAATTTTCTATTTTATTTATCACAATCATGGTATTTATCCTTATATAAACATTTTATATGGTTTTAAATAAGTTCTGTTTTTTTCACAGGTATATACCGCCTTAAAACAGCCGGTGCTGTCATACACGCGGATGTAAGACATATCTCTGTATTCTCCTGATATCATATCGGGTTTCAATGGATTGCCATTCTGAAGAATACGGTCGTATTCCGGTTTTGTCCTGACTGCCGGGAATTCCTCAAACATCCGATCCACAGGGAGAATTGCCTTATCGATACTTCCATCTTTTGTCATATCTTCAATCTGTGCCAGGGTATAGGAATTTTCCAGCAAAAAGGGACCGGACTTGATTCTCACCAGTTCTTCCATGCAGCCGTATACACCCATCTTTTCCCCGATATCATGGCAGAGAGTACGAATATAAGTTCCTTTGGAACATTCCACCTGAATCGTGATTCTCGGATACTCATATGCAATCAGATCGATTTTATAAAAACTGACTTTTCTTGTCTTTCTTTCCACCACTTTCCCCTCGCGGGCAAGCTCGTACAGTTTTTTTCCATTTATCTTGATCGCACTGTACATAGGCGGAAGCTGATCGTATTCCCCGATAAATTCCTGCAGCACTTTCCTTACTGCTTCTTCGTTTACCATCTGCTGCATCTTCTCCGGATCCGGGTATGATTTGATTACCGTTCCCGAAATATCCTGGGTATCCGTAGCCTGTCCAAATAATAGGACCGCCCGGTATGCCTTTGTCTTATCGGTAATCATATCGCATAATTTCGTACCTGATCCAAGACACACAGGAAGGACTCCTGTTGCATCCGGATCAAGGGTACCTGTATGCCCTATTTTTTTCTGTTTTAATATTCCTCTTAATTTTGCCACAACGTCATGGGATGTATATCCCTTTTCCTTGCAGACATTCAGAATTCCATTATACATTGCCTGCCGCCTTTATCTGTTCATCAATTCTCTGCAGAATATTGTTAATCGCATCATGAACCGTTCCTTTGAGATTGCATCCTGCCGCACGCACATGACCGCCGCCGCCAAAATATGTGGCAACTTCATTTACATTTACATAATTTTTGGATCTTAAACTTACTTTAAATTCCATATGCTGAATCTCGTACATGAAAATGGCACATTCCACACCGGAAGTCAGTCTGAGCTGTTCTACGATGCCGCCCATTTCCTTCGGTGTTATTCCGTAAAAGTCCATATCCTTTTTCGTCAGATAAGATACGATGCACGCGCCATCCAGAACAATCATGCTTTCCAGCAATGCTCTTCCGAGAATCTGGTTCTGCACATACGTTTTTTCGTAGAATCCCTGATCTATAATCTTCTGGCTGTCAAGTCCTTTTCCGAGGAGCTTTCCTGCCACGACCATGGTATGCTCCGTTGTGCTGCGATACTTAAATACCCCTGTATCATGAACAATTCCTGTATACAATGCTTCCGCCGTATTTACGGATATCTTTTCCTCTTCCAGCATATCAAAGATTACTTCGCATACGGAACCAATCTCCGGGTGTACATAATTCACATTGGCATATCCTGTATTGCTGATATGATGGTCAATGCAGGCAGTATTTGCCGTCTGTTCAAACAGCTCACCTGCAATGCCCATTCTTTCTTTATCCGCAAGGTCTACTGCAAGAAACAGGTCAAATCCGGTATCCTTTACTTCGTTTTCTATTTTTTCAAAATTTTTCAGATAGGATAGCTTTTTGGACGGCTGTTCCAGATACACATGAACTTCCGTCTCCTTATCGTTTTCTACAATATAATTATAGAGTCCGAGAGCTGCTCCCACGCAATCCCCGTCAGGTCTTACATGACCGGCAATTGCTATCTTCTTTGCGTTTCTTATTATTTCTGCCAGTTTCATTCAAACCTCTTTTTCCGCTGCTCTTGCAGCTTACCTATTCTTTCTCTGCTTCATCATCACGATGAAGATCCTTTGTTACTTCATCTATTTTCTTTGACATATTGATGCCATATTCAATGGACTGATCCAGCACAAAGGTAAGTTCCGGTGTGTTTCTTAAATTTACCCGCTGTGCCAGCTGGTGTCGGATATATCCTTCCGCACTCTTTAATCCCTTTATGGTATCTTTGCCATCTTCCGGGCTGCCAAGCACACTAATGTATGCTCTGGCATATTTTAAATCAGGTGTTACTTCCACCGCAACCACACTGGTCAGCGGACTGATTCTCGGATCTTTGATATCCTCGCGGATGATAACACTTAACTCTCTCATCACTTCGGCATTTACCCGGATATTTTTAACACTGTTTTTTCTCATCTATTTTACCTTTCCACAGATTCTAACGTGGTACTTCTACCATAATATATGCTTCCACAATATCAAGTTCTTTAAATTCTGAAAATCCGTCAAATACAAGACCACATTCATAGCCTGCTTTTACTTCCTTCACATCATCTTTAAATCTCTTTAAAGATGCAAGGTCGCCTTCAAAAATCTGTGTTCCTTCTCTGGAAATACGGACTTTACAACCTCTCTGGAAAGTTCCGTCCAGAATATAAGAACCAGCAATCATACCAACACCGGATGACTTAAAGAGCTGTCTGATTTCTGCATGACCGATTACTTTCTCTTCGTAGATCGGATCTAACATTCCTTTCATCGCTGCTTCGACATCTTCGATTGCCTGATAAATAACACGGTATAATCTTACGTCCACATCTTCCCTGTCTGCAATTTCTTTTGCTGTATTATCCGGTCTTACATTAAATCCGATGATAATTGCAGATGATGCGGAAGCCAGTGTTACGTCGGATTCGTTGATTGCACCTACACCGCCATGGATAACCTTTACAACAACTTCATCATTGGAGAGTTTAACCAGACTCTGTTTTACTGCTTCTACCGAACCCTGTACATCCGCTTTTACAATAATATTCAGTTCTTTCAGGTTTCCTGCCTGGATCTGGCTGAATACATCGTCCAATGTCATCTTTGCCTTTGCCTTAGAACCTTCCAGAAGTTTTTCTCTTCCTTCATTGATAAATGTTTCTGCAATGCTTCTTGCTTCTTTTTCATTCTTTGTGGACATCAGGATTTCACCTGCATTTGGAACATTGTTCAGTCCGAGGATTTCCACAGGAGTGGAAGGACCGGCTTCTTTGATTTTTTCTCCATTATCTGCCACCATTGCACGGATACGACCATAGGCTGAGCCGATTGCAACAGCATCTCCGGCATGTAATGTACCTTTCTGTACCAGTACAGTTGCTACCGGACCTCTTCCTTTATCCAGCTTTGCTTCGATTACAACACCTCTTGCTTTTCTGTTCGGATTTGCCTTCAATTCGTTCATTTCAGCAGTCAGAAGAACCATCTCAAGCAGCTGTTCCAGACCTTCGCCCGTATGTGCAGATACCGGAACAAATACCGTATCTCCGCCCCAGTCCTCTGCAAGCAGTTCATACTCTGCAAGTTCCTGTTTTACCTTTTCTACATTTGCACTCGGCTTATCGATCTTGTTTACCGCAACGATAATGCTGATGCCTGCGGCTTTTGCATGGCTGATAGCTTCTACTGTCTGTGGCATGACACCGTCATCTGCTGCTACAACAAGGATTGCGATATCTGTTGCCTGCGCACCACGCATTCTCATTGCAGTGAATGCCTCATGACCAGGTGTATCCAGGAATGTAATCTTCTCACCGTTATAATTTACCACATAAGCACCGATATGCTGTGTAATACCACCGGCCTCACCGGAAATTACATTTGTCTTACGAATCGCGTCAAGTAAAGATGTTTTACCATGATCGACATGGCCCATAACGCAGACAACTGGAGGCCGTTTTACCATAAGTGCTTCATCTTCTTCATCCTCTTTTAACAACTCTTCGATTACATCTACTTTTTCTTCCTGCTCTGCAATAATATCAAATTCCAATGCAATATTCTCTGCTGTTTCAAAATCCACTTCCTGATTTACACTCAACATCATTCCCTGCATGAATAATTTTTTGATCAATGCGGATGCCTGCATTTTCATCTTATCTGCAAGTTCACCGATGGTAATGCTTTCCGGAATTGTGATTACCTTGATTTCTTCTTCCTTCTTCGGCTGCGGAGCAGATACCGGACGGGAACTATTCTTTGCATTATTGTTCTGTTTGTTATTGCGGCCATTGTTATTGCGGTTATTATTATTGTTATTTCTATTATTATTGCGGTTATTATTGTTATTGCCGTTATTTCTGTTATTATTATTACGGTTATTATTGTTGTTTCTTCCGTTTCCGTCATTATTGCGGCCGCCATTGTTTCCGTTGTCATTTCTCTTCCCGGAATTATTGTTGTTATTATTCTTTTTCTGGTTCTGACCACCCTGGTTACTATTCTTCTCTGCTGGTTTCTTATCGTTTTCTTTCTTCACGTTATCGTTCTTTTTCGGCTCTTCCTTCTTTTCTTCCTTCTTTTCTTCCTTCTTCTCCGGCTGTAATTTCTCAAGTACCATATTCATTTCACTTTCACTGATGGAACTTGCCGGCTTCTTTCCTTCGATTTCATTTGCCTGAAGAATTGCTATAATATCCTTGCTGTCCTTATTGATTTTCTTTGCAAATTCATGTATTCTCATTCAGTTACCTCCATATCTGTAAATAATTTAACGAACGAATCATAAAACTCATGTCCCAGAACGGCCACCGATGCGCGGAATTTCTTGCCCGTAAAATGCCCGAGTTCCTCTTTCGTAGCATAAATATACAACGGAACTTTGTAATAACTGCACATATTTGTAAATTTCTTTCTGGTATTTCCGGATGCTTCAGAAGAAATAATTACCAGTGATGCTTTTCCTTCCTTTACCGCTTTCTCTACCAGCATTTCTCCTCCGACGGTCTTTCCTGCTTTTGTTGCAAGCGATAATAATGATAATATTCTGTCGTTCATATTTGTCACCTCGTGTTGCTTTTATTTAATCATACGATATTTTTCGCGTTTTATTCACTCTGTCTTCTGAAATTCCTCTTTTAATTGATCATAAATTTCATCCGGCACAGCTTCTTTTAATGCTCTCTCAATACTTTTTGTCTTTCTTGCGTGCTCCAGACAGACATTGTTATGACACAGATAAGCACCTCTTCCATTCTGCTTACCGGTCAGATCTATAATGATTCCGTTTTCCGTCCGAAGTATTCTTACTAAATCTTTTTTTGGCTTTCTTTCATTACATCCCGCACATTTCCGCAGTGGTATTTTTTTTTCTGTATTCATGTTATGTCCTGCCTTTCCGTGAGAAATCCATCCTATGCCTGTTCTGCTGATTCACTTTCTACAGCTGCTGTATCTTCCACTACACCTGTCTCTTCTACCCTGGATGCTTTCTCAGCTTCTTCCGCTTCTTTTGCCTGTGTTTCACTCTTAATATCGATCTTGTATCCTGTCAGTCTTGCTGCAAGTCTTGCATTCTGCCCTTCTTTTCCGATCGCAAGGGAAAGCTGGTAATCCGGAACAACGACTCTTGCTGTTTTTTCCTGCGGATCTGCTTTTACTGATACAACTTTTGCAGGACTTAATGCATTCTCAATAAGAACAGCCGGATCTTCGCTCCAGTTTACGATATCGATTTTCTCTCCTCTTAATTCTTCTACGATGGCATTTACTCTTGTTCCATTAATACCTACACATGCTCCTACCGGATCTACATTCGGATCATTGGAACGGACGGAAATCTTGCTTCTGGAACCTGCTTCTCTTGAAATGCCCATAATCTCAACTGTACCATCTTTTACTTCGCTGACTTCAGATTCAAACAGTCTCTTGACCAGTTCCGGATGGGTTCTGGACACCAGTATCTTAGGACCTCTGGAAGTATCTTTTACTTCTGTCACATAGAGTTTGATTCTGTCATTCGGCATCAGTTTTTCACCTGGAACCTGCTCGCTCTCATTTAACAGGGCATCCACCTGTCCGAGATTAATGCTGATATTTCTGTCATTGATACGCTGTACAATACCGGTTACAACATCCTTTGCCTTTCCATTATACTTATCATAGAGTACTCTTCTTTCCTCTTCCCTGATCTTCTGTGTGATGATATTCTTTGCATTCTGTGTTGCAATTCTGCCAAATTCCTTTGACTTTACTTCTACGCTTACAAGATCGCCCAGCTGGTATTTTCTGCTGATTTTATATGCATCTTCCAGACTGATCTGTGTTGCCTTGTCTTCTACGATCTCTACCACTTCTTTTTCTGCCAGAATCTTATAATCTCCTGTCTGGTGATCAATACTGATTGTTACATTATCGCATTTTCCAAAATGTACTTTATAAGCAGTAAGCAGTGAATTTTCGATTGCCTCAAGAATCACTTCTTTACTTATATCTTTCTCCTTTTCTAATACATTTAACGCTTCAATCAATTCCTTATTCATTTTTCCTTTTCCTTTCCTTTCTCTCTTAAAAATCAAATGATAATCTGATTAATGCAATATCTTCCCTTGCAATGGTCATTTCTTCTTCTTCGCCAATTTCAATTGTTACCGTATCTTCTGTATAGCTCTTTAAGATTCCTTCAAAATCTTTCTGATGGTTGATTGCTCTGTATAATTTTATCTCGATCTCTTTTCCGATGCTGCGCAAAAAATCCTTCTCCTTCTTCAAAGGTCTTCCAAGTCCCGGTGAACTCACTTCCAGAATATATGAATCATCAATAAAATCATCTGCATCCAGTTTATCGCCCAGAGCCCTGCTTATAACTTCACAGTCATCCACAGTAATCCCGCCTTCTTTGTCAATATAAACCCTGAGATAATAGTTTCCTGCTTCTTTTACATATTCAACATCCACAAGTTCAAATCCATTTTCTTCAATCAACGGCATTACAAGTGCTTCTGTTTTCTGTTCATAATCTTCTCTTTTCGACATGAATCATCTTCCTTCCTCCCTTACAGGGCTGCAGTTCATTTTCCTTCTGTTATTTCCTATATATCATGTCATAATACAAGGAAAAGACATCGCATAAATGCGATGTCTTAAAGCAGCTAATAGGGGAATCGAACCCCTGATTCCGCCGTGAGAGGGCGGCGTCTTAACC
>ENA-OPSJ01002450-OPSJ01002450.1-human-gut-metagenome-genome-assembly--contig:-NODE-2450-length-12001-cov-3.257827_pt1 | contig 12001 bp, 9 predicted proteins | sample MGYA00241801_ERZ501893 | MGnify/ENA primary metagenome ERZ501893 (study PRJEB25962, sample SAMEA2042219) | human gut metagenome | biome: human gut; feature: human-associated habitat; material: faeces...
CAGCCAGTACGGCCCCGCCGGCCTGTCCGAGTTCCGTACCGGCCTTGCGCTGGACGAGTGCTTTGACCGTCTGGACACCCGCAGCGACACCGACCTCTTTGCCTACGAGTGCCGCCGGGAGAACGACGGCAGCTTTCTGCTGCACCTGACGCTGCACCAGCCCAGCCAGCAGCCGCTGGACACCTTGTACACCCTGCGGCTGGACCCCGGCCGCCAGACCGTGGTGACTTTGATCTTTATCCGGGAGGCCTTTGGCTACAAAGAGCCGCTGTTCCCGCCCGCCATGCTGGACGAATTTATGCTGCAAAAGCTGGATGCTCACCGCACCAAATGATTTTTGCGGAAAATGCTTTCCTTTTTGCGCAGTTTTTGTTATACTAGTGCGTGTTGCAGCAATGCAGCACCCCTGCGGGCCAGTAGCTCAGCTGGTCAGAGCTGGCGGCTCATAACCGCTTGGTCGCGGGTTCAAGTCCTGCCTGGCCCATACGAAAAAAGACACCCTTTCGGGTGTCTTTTTTTGTATATTAGGGCAGGCGGGACTTGAACAGGGCGGCTCTGACAACGCAGTTGGCAGAGTAAGCAATCAGCCTAGCAGGCTGTTGCTTAGCCCGCGGGTCCCAACCACTAGGAATGTCTACCAAGAAAGAGTTCTCCCCATTCGGGTGTCTTTTATTCCCCATCCTCTGCGGGCAGCTGGTTCCACAGGCGGTAGTAGACGCTCTGCTTTTCCAGCAGCTGGACGTGGGTACCCTCTTCCACGATGCCCTCCTCGCCCAGCACAAGGATGCGGTCGTAGTCCTTGATGGTGGTCAGGCGGTGGGCGATGGTCAGGGTGGTGCGGCCGTGCGCCAGCTTTTCAAGGCTCTGCCCCACAAGGATCTCGCTCTCGTTGTCCAGTGCGCTGGTGGCTTCGTCCAGAATCAGGATGGGCGGGTTCTTCAAAAACACCCGGGCAATGGCGATGCGCTGCTTCTGTCCGCCGGACAGCTTGACGCCGCGCTCGCCCACATAGGTGTCGTAGCCGTCCTTCAGCGCAAGGATGAACTTTTCCGCGCCCGCCAGACGGGCGGCGGCTTCGATCTCCTGCCGGGTGGCACCGGGCTTGCCGTAGGCGATGTTCTGCGCCACCGTGCCGCTGAACAGGTACACGTCCTGCTGCACGATGCCGATATCCTGCCGCAGGCTCTTCAGGGTGACCCGGCGGATGTCCTGCCCGTCAATGAGGATGCGGCCGCTGGTCACCTCGTAAAAGCGGGGGATCAGGTTGCACAGGGTAGTTTTGCCGCCGCCAGAGGCACCCACCAGCGCCAGACGCTCCCCGGCGCGGATGTCCAGACTGACGTCGTGCAGCACCTTGTTGTGGTCGTCCGGGTACTCAAAGCACACCTTCTCGAACCGGATCTCGCCGGGGCCGGGCTGCAATGGCACTGCGTCCGGCGCGTCCTTGATAGCCACCGGGGTGTCCATGATCTCGGCAAAGCGCTCGATGCCGGTCATGCCGCGCTGGAACTGCTCGGCAAACTCCACGATGCGCCGGATGGTGGCGATGAGGGTGGTGACGTAGAGCATATACGCCACCATGTCACCGGCGGTGATCTTACCGTACACCAGCGACAGACCGCCCGCCAGAATGACCACCAGATACATCAATCCGTCAAACAGGCGGGTGGAGGTGTTGAAGGCGCCCATGGCGTAGTAGCCAAGGGTCTTGATCTGCTCAAAGGCGCGGTTGCCCTTGGCGAACTTTTCCCGCTCCTCGTCCTCGGCGGCAAAGGCCTTGACCACGCCCTGTCCCAGCAGGCTGTCCTCGATGGTGGAGTTCAGTTCGCCGATCTGGACACGCTGCTGGCGGAAGCGTGCCCGCAGACGGCCGTTCAGGTACACCGATACCACGCCCATCAGCGGCACACAGGCAAACACTGCCAAGGTCAGCGGGATGCTGGCGCGGCACAGGATGACAAAGGACGCCACGATCTTGATGCCCGCGATGAAAAACTCCTCCGGGCAGTGGTGGGCGAACTCGGTCACATCAAACAAATCGTTGGTGATGCGCCCCATGATGGTGCCCACCTTGGTGTTGTTGTAGTAGGTGTGATCCAGCTGCAACAGGTGGTCAAAGGCATCCCGGCGCATATCCGTTTCGATATGCACGCCCATGATATGGCCGATGCTGGACATATAGTAGCTGGCTGCACCGTCGATGATGCGCAGCACAAAGTAGAGTGCCGCCAGTTTCAGCACGATGCCCGCCGTCAGGGTGATGCCCACCCCCATGGCGGAGTTCGTGATGGTGCTCATGATCTTGGGCAGCACGATATCGCACAGGGTCGTCAGCGCTGCGCAGAACAGATCAAGGCACAGCACCATCTTATAGTTTGCCAGATACGGCAGAAAACGCCGGATCAGCGCACCGCTGCTTGCGTGGTGCGCCCCGGGGTCGTTGGTTTTGGTTTTCGGCATGGTTCCTCCGTTTTTATCGTTACTTTTTACTGTAATCCCGCTCACCGTAGATGGCGGTACCGATGCGCACAAGGGTAGCGCCCTCGCGGATGGCGTTTTCAAAATCGCCGCTCATGCCCATGGAAAGGGTCTGCATCTCCACGTTGCGGTAGCCCCGCTCCCCTGCCCGGACGAACAGCTGATACACCTGTGCCAGATACCGGCGGTTCTGGGCATCGTCATCGTTCACGGGCGGGATGGCCATCAGACCCTTGACCCGGATATGCTCCTGTGCGGCGGCGGTGTCCAGCAGCGGCCAGAGCAGCTCCGGCGCAGCACCGGTTTTGCTCTCTTCCCCGCCGATGTTCACTTCCAGCAGGATATCCTGCACGATACCGGCCTTGGCGGCTTCCTTCTCGATGGCCAGCAGCAGGTGCTCGCTGTCCACGCTCTGGATCAGGCTTGCCCGCCCCAGCACCTTTTTGATCTTATTGGTCTGCAAGTGGCCGATAAAATGGCTGGGCTTACCGCAGTAAGCCCCGGCATCGTAATTTGCGCACAGCTCCTGCACATGGTTTTCGCCAAACACATCAATGGGCAGGGCGGCACTGGCTGCTATGGTCTGCGCCGTGCGGGTCTTGCAGGCGGCGCACAGCTGCACCGCTGCCGGATCGCGTCCGGCTTCCCGGGCGGCGGCGGCCATCTTTTCCCGGATCTCTGCCACAGCCTGCCGCATCTCTTCCAACGTTTTTTCTGCCATCTGACTCAGTCCTCCTCGGTATAGCGGGCACGCTCGCCGCCGATCAGCTTCGGGCGGGTGTAGGCACACAGAATGTTTGCTTCGCCGATCTTATTAAGGCTCAGCCGCACCGGCACAGCCACCCGCTTCAGGTGCATCCCGATCAGGGTGCCGCCGATATCCATGCCCGCGTTGGCGCGGATCTCCTCCACCGCCACCGGGTCTTTGAAGTTCTTCCAGCAGGTGGTCGCCCAGCTGCCGCCCGCATGGGGACGGGGCACAACGCACACTTCCTCCCAGCCGTACTTCTCTGCGGCTTCCCGCTCAAGAATAAGGGCGCGGTTCAGGTGCTCGCAGCACTGGGCTGCCAGCCAGATGCCTTTTTCCGCCAGCACCGGCGCAGCGCCCGCGTACAGCGCCCGGGCGGCTTCTATGCTGGAATCCTTGCCGATGTGACCGCCCACCATCTCACTGGAAGAGCAGCCCACCACGAGCACATCTCCCTTTTTCAGCTTTGCCGCAGCCACCAGCTCGGTCATTGCCTGCCGCGCCTCGGTCTCGATCTGTTTTGCAAATGCTTCGGTCATACAAAAACACCTCGCTTATCGGTTTGCAGCCAGCAGGCTGTCTGCCCCTGCTGCACCGAAATATACTTTACTTTCCACCGGACACACCGCCGCGCAGCTGTCCTGTGCAAGGCCGGTAAAGGTCTGTTCCCAAGCCCCGGTGGCAAGGCTCACTGCTTCGGCGCAGGGGGCGTCTGCCGTGCATCGGAACAGCCGCTCCTGCGTATTCTGCCCCGCCCGCAGGGCGATGCCCCGCAGCAGGGTGCTGTCCGCGTTCTTTTCCAGCCAGCTGCTGCGCGCCCAGCGGTAGCTGATGTACAGCGTGCCGTCCGTGTCCGCAGCCAGCGCTCCGGGGTAGCCCGGCAGACCGGCAAAGGCAGCGGTGCAGCCACGCCCTCCGGCGGTCAGCTCCCGGGCGTCGGCATCCACCGCCCAGATGCAGCGGCTGCCAAGGTCGGAGACATACAACGTGCTGCCGTCCGGGCTGAGCGCCAGACCCGCAGCGCCTGCCACCCCGCCCAGCACCTTTTCCACCGTGCGGGCGGCGGGGTCGTACACATACACGCAGCCGGTGGCGGTGTGCGCCAGCAGCTCGGTGCGCAGGGCGCTTTCCAGCCCGTTCTCCGCGCCTGCCGCCGCAGCCACCGCAAAATACACCTTGCCCGCCGGGCTTACCTCCACGGCAGATACCGCCCCCAGCGGCGCACCGTCCAGCTGGGTGACCACCTGCTCCACCGCTGCGCCCCAGCTGTCGTGCTTGGCGCGGCACAAGGTGCCCCCGGCGGTGGTCAACTGGGTCAGCCACACATCCCCGGCGGCATCAAAGGCAAAGCCGGTCAGCTCGCCCTCCACGCTCAGGATGGCGGCAGCGTGCCCGCCATCGGTGCGCACAAGGTCGCTGGTGCGCTTTTTCAGGGCGGCACCGTTCCATGCAGCGGCATACAAAAGGCCGTCCTTGGCGCGGATGCAGTCCACGCCCTGATACTCCCCCAGCCCCAGCCGGGTCTTGCGGTCGGTGGACACTGCCGTCTGCATCGCGCCCGTCTCCTGCCGGAGGTCGGGGGCTTTATAAGCCTGCGGCGGGGTTGCGATGGGGCGGAAGCCCAGCGCATACACCAGCACCAGCAGAATGCCCACCCCGAACACGGTACTGGCGGTGCGGAACCGCTTGAGCATGGCATCCCGCTCGGCGGCCATCTGGGCGGCATACTCTGCCCGGCGGCGCGCCGCCATGGCGTTGGCGCGGTTGGCACGCCGCATCCACCGGTCCACGAACAACGCCACCCGCGGCCCTACCGTGAGGGACGCAATGGCCAGTATGAGCAAAAATTCGATCAGTCCGATTCGCATAAGCGTTTTTCCTTATCTCTGAAAAACCTGCGGACAGCGCACTGTCCTTTATCGCTAAAGTATAGCATTCCTGCGCAAAAAGGGCAAGCGGGACAAAAAAGAACTGCCGCACAGCATTGTGCAGCAGCTCTTCTAAGAACAACGATTTTAAATGGCCTCCGCGTTGCTCTGGCCATGCACAGCGGAATGATTTTTTTAAATTTGAGTGTTCATCGCGGCCTGCGGGCCGCGATGAACACATTTTTACGAGAAGGAGATTCTCATCTTATTTCGATCGGGCGGATGGTCTGCTCCCCGCTGCGGGTCACGAGGGAACCGGCGGGCACTTTGCCACGGATGATGCAGCCCGCGCCGATAACGCAGTTGTCCCCGATATCCGCGCCCTTGAGCAGCACCACGTCCGAAGCGATCCAGCAGCTGCGTCCCACGGTGATGCAGCCTGCAGCGCATTCCCGGCTGACCCCTTCCTCCCGGCTGAAGCGGTGGTTGTTATCAAAGATCTTCACCCCGGGGCCGAAAAGGGTGTTCTCGCCGATGGTTATCTTTCCAAGACAGCTGATGACCGCGCCGTCGTTGAAGTAGACCCCGCTGCCGATGTTCAGCCGGCTGGAATAGCCGGTGGTGATGGACACCCGCCCGTCGCTCTCCACCCGGTCGCCCAGCGTCACCCGGGAGCCGCTGTTCAGCCGCAGCCGGAGTTCCCTGTCCAGCAGGATGCAGCGGCCAAATTGCAGCCCGCGGCAGCTGAACCACCGTTTCCATTGCAGGCGGCAGCGGTTATGCAGGCTGCGCCGTTTTTCCCGCAGCCAGCGGGGCGAACACTGCCGCAGCCACATACACCAGCGCCCGACTTTGGTGCACTTGAAGCGCTTGCGCCAGCGGTTTGCCTTATCGCCGCTTTGCCAGCTGCCCTGATAGTAGTGGATGCCGAAGGTGCGCGGTGTCCGGTGCATCCGCTCGGTCACATAATCAAAGGGCGAAAAGCAGTCGGTGGGCAGCACCAGAAAGCCGTCCAGCTCCTGCTGCTCGTTTTTCTGCTGCAAACCGGCCTTGGCAAACAGCGGGGTGTCCCGCTGGGTGCAGGTGCGCAGATCCGGCTCGCCGGTTTCCTGAATAAAGGCGGCATTCCGGTAAGCCGCCAGCATTTTGCCGATCATCTCGCAGCCCGGCTCTGCGCCCACGCCGGAGCCGGTGTTCACCAGCAGCGTGCGGCCGTAGGGTGTTGGCATACTGTGCTCCATGCCGATAAAGCCCTTGTGCTCCAGCAGTTCGTCCAGCGGGCGCACCAGTTCCACGTCCGTGTCCAGATAGATGCCGCCGTACTCGTACAGCACTGCCAGCCGCGCATAGTCCGATACAAAGGCATATTTCTTTGCCGCATACGCCTGCCGTGCATAGCGGTTTGCGCTGATATCAAAGTTCTGCTCGTTCCACGCCATGATCTTGTAATCCGGGCAGTATTTCTTCCAGCTTTCCATACATTTGCGGCTCTCCGGGCTGATGGGCCCGCCGCCGAACCAGCAGTAGTGGATGATCTTGGGGATGCTCATGATCACTTCTCCTTTTTCATCGCAAATACCCCAGTCTTTACGACTTTATTTTACAAAAACGCCCGTTTTCTTGTCAAGTTCCCCAGTGCCTTTTTCTGCGCTTTCCCGCAAAAAGATTGCCGCCCTGCCGCCCTGTGTGGTATACTGGGTGCAGACGGCTTTGTTTTTCCAAACCATTCACTTAAAATTCACAGCTTTTTCCAATTCTTGCATTAAAATAGAGCTGTATACTGATATATGATAGGGAGGAGTCCTGTTTTATGGCAAAGATCCTGATCGTTGACGATGAGCCCCGCATCCGGGAACTGATCCACGAGCATCTGCAATATTCCGGGTATATCTGCGAGGAAGCCGGGGACGGCTCTGCGGCGCTGGCACAGCTGTCCGGCGGCGGGTTTGATCTGGTGATCTTAGACCTGATGATGCCCTTTATGGACGGCATGACCTGCCTGCGGGAGATGCGTGCCCGCCACATCAACACCCCGGTCATCATCCTGACCGCCCGGGGCGAGGAATACGACAAGCTGGCCGGGCTGGAAAGCGGCGCAGACGACTATGTGGTAAAGCCTTTCTCCCCCCGGGAGCTGGTGGCGCGGGTGCGCGCGGTGCTGAACCGCACCATGCCCCGCACCCCCGAGACTGCCAACACCATGACCTTTGGCGAGCTGACCATCGACACTGCCAGCCATACCGTGCGGGTATCCGGCGAGGAAGTGGCCCTGACCCCCAAGGAGTTTGACCTGCTGGTATTTCTGGCGTCCAACAAGGGCATTGCCCTGAGCCGGGAAAAGATCCTGCAGAAGGTGTGGAACTACGACTACTTTGGCGAGGACCGCACCGTGGACACCCATGTAAAGATGCTGCGCGGCCATCTGGGCAAATGCCGCAGCTACATTGCTACGGTATGGGGCATCGGCTATAAGTTCGACCCCGATGCCGCCCGTTGACTGAAGGAGCGTGCGGTCCATGCGGCAAACCACCAAAGCACGGCATACCCTTGGCATCCGCGGGCAGCTGATGTGGTTTTTGTGCTTCATCTGCCTGTTTCTGCTGGGGCTGTTCTGGCTGCTGTCCACCCAGCTGCTGGAGCCTTTGTACACCAAACACATCGAGACCCAGCTTACCAATCAAGCCGACAGCATCGTAGAGCGGCTGGACGATGCCATTGCCGAGGGCAAAGTGCTGTCCAGCTGGTCTTTCGGGCAGCTTGCGGTCAACAGCGATTTTTTTGATAAGCTCACGCTGGAACTGTACACCAAGGGCACTTTGAACAGCTTCTGCGTGGACATCTCGGACACCACCCTGCACACCATTTATAAGATCGAGAACCAGTCCTTCTGCAACCTGCACGGCACCTATCTTTCGGACTCTGCCAACAACGATAAGATCATTGCCACCGCCCTTGCCATGCGGCGCAAGTGCCGCAGCATGGGCAGCTTTGTGCAGACGCTCAACCCGCCCCGGCTCTCCGGCTCGGCGCAGCTATTGGTAGGGCGCACCACGGCAGACGGCAGCTACACCGTGCTGGTGACCACCAGCCTTGTGCACGTTGCCGAGGCCGGAAAGGTGCTCAGCACCCTGCTGCCGCTGGCGGCGGCGCTCATCTTCGGCTTTGCCATGTCGGCGGCGTGGCTGTTCAGCGAGTGGTTCACAAAGCCGCTGCGCCAGCTTTCCAGCGCGGCGCGGCAGATGGCGCTGGGCAACTACGCCGTGCAGGTGGACAACCGCCGCAACGACGAGCTGGGCGACCTTGCCCGGGACTTTAACCACATGGCCGAGGAGGTGCAGCACGCGGTGCAGATGCAGCGCGATCTGCTGGCCAACGTCTCCCACGACCTGCGCACCCCGCTGACCCTTATCAAAGGCTATGCCGAGACAGTGCGCGACCTGACCGGTGACGACAAAGCGCACCGGGACGAGCAGATGAACATCATCGTGGACGAAGCCGACCGCCTGACCGCGCTGGTGTCCAGCGTGATGGAGCTGAGCAAAGTGACCAGCGGCACCTATAAGTGCGAGCGGGTGCACTTTGACATGGGGCAGCTGTGCGATGAAGTAAGCGAGCGCTACGACGCCGTCTGCGCCCAGAACGGCTGGCAATTGCAGCTGGAACTGCCGGAGGAGGAGCTGCCGGTCTACGCCGACCCGGACATGATGCAGCGGGCGCTGCACAATCTGCTGGGCAACGCCATGCACCACATCGGCAAGGACGGCATCTTTATCCTGCGCGCCTTCCGCTGCACCGAGGGCGTGCGGGTAGAGGTAGAGGATCACGGCCCGGGCATTGCCGCCGCCGACCTGCCCTATATCTTTGACCGGTACTACCGCTCCCGCTCGGATGCAGGCAAGCAGGGCACCGGTCTGGGGCTTTCCATCACCAAGGCCATCTTCCAGCAGCACAGCTTCCGCTTTGGCGTACAAAGCACCGTAGGCAAAGGCACCACCTTCTGGTTCGTCATGAGTGATCTGCCCTATGTGGACGATTTTGAGGGTAAGTGAACGCTCCCTTTTACACAAAACAAAAAAGCATCTGCAACCAGCGCTTTCTGAATTTCAGAAAAACAGCGTTTTTGTTGCAGATGCTTTTATTTTTAGCGTGCTCGCCCTCTCAGGCGCTAACGCGCCAGCTCTCCCAAAGGGAGAGCCTTTGGCATAGCGACAAAGTTTCCGGTTACACCGGAGACCCCCTGTGCGGAAAGCCCTTCCTTAAAGGGAAAGGACTTGGTAAAAAGATGAAGCTTGCGGGGACTGCCAAGGGCTCCCACTTTGGGGGAGCTGTCACCGCAGGTGACTGAGAGGGCGAGGCCGCTGACCATGTGCAGCTTTTATTATGTTCCGCTCTCTGCCGTATGGTAGATGCCAAAGGTGTTGTCCGGGGCGGGCATCTCCACCCGGGAGGCGCGGTCGTTCACCGCCCACATCATAGCGCCCATAGCGCCCAGCACCACCAGAATGATGAGCCATTTTACTGCATTGGGTAATTTTTTCATTCCGTTATCCTTTCCGTAGTCTCCATGCGGCACTTCTGCCGGGCAGCGCGCAGCAGCGCAGCGGCTTCAGCAGCCGAAAGCGCCTGTACCCAGCCGGGGCGCTCCCCTGCGCCCGCGCCGGTGCTGCCTGCTTCGGCAAAGCCGGCCAGCGCCGTGTCGGTGCGGTCGTTCCAGCCGGCAAAGCCCTCTGGCGCAATATGCGCCCCAAGGCGGCAATCCAGCACCGCCGTTTTGCCGGTAGGCCGCCACGGTCTGCCCAGATACACGCTGCCCGCCGGGCAGTCCGAAACAAAATCGCAGTCCCAGAACACAAAGCCCAGCCCATCCGCCGCGCCGGAAGGCGCGGTGACCCAGCTGTGCGCAAGGCCATTGTCCACCGTGCGCAGGGTGCAGTGCTCAAACAGGGCGTCTGCCCCGCCAAAGATAAAATCGATGTCCCCGGCGATCTCGCAGGCGTGGTAATACTGTGCGCTTGCCCGGCGGGGTGCCAGCCCGCGCGGGCCCAGAAAGCCGTCCTTCTCCCGCTCCTTCTCCGGCAGAGGGGCACAGAACAACGTATCCTGATTGCCCAGCAGCCGCACGCGGCTGAACGCCGCCCGGGCGCTGTCCACATAGGCTGCGATGGCCTGTCCCGCCTTTGCGCCGGGGCCTGCGTCGTTCTCGATGGTCATATCCTCCACCCGCAGCTTTTCGCCGCTGAAAAAGGCGGTGTAGCTGCGGAAGGTGTGGGTGGGACGCCCGTCCGGGTGCGGCAGCTTGCCGCCATCGTTCCATACCAGCCGGGTGGCATCCATGCCCGCGCCCGCAAGGGTGATATCCTTTTTCTCACAAACCAGCTTTTCCCGGTAAATGCCCGGTGCGATGCGGATGACCGCAGGGCAGTCGTAGGGCACCGCCAGCACCGCCTCGGAAATGGTGGTAAACTGTCCGCTGCCGTCGGGTGCAACGTTGATGGTAAGCATAAGCCGCCTCCTGTGCCCGGCACTGCCGGGCTGAAAAATATGCTTCCAGTATACCCCTCCTTCCCGCAAATTGCAACGGAAACTCTGCCGCCGTTACCCGCTCTTTTCCAGCCGGAGCACGGCGGCGGTGATATCATCCGGGCGGCCGGTCTTTTGTGCGCGGATGCGGGCAGTCTCCACCAGCGTTTCAGCCAGCTTTTCCGGCGCGTCTCCTGCCGCCGCCGAAAGCTCCACCTGCTTTGCCACCCAGCCCGCGCCGTCCACCAGCAAGCCGTCCGATACCAGCACCGCGTAGTCCCCGGCGGTCAGGTGCACCACCCGGCTCTGTCCGTTCACCCCGCCCAGCACCCCCATGGGCAGGGTAGCTTCGCCCACGGCCCGCACCCGCCCGCCGTGCACCAGAAACCCCGGAGCAGCCCCGGCCTTGAACAGCCGCGCCGTGCCGGTGTATAGGTCCACGCTGATGAGGTCCAGCGTTGCGCCGCTCTCGTCCTCGCTTTTCAGCGCCAGCGCCACGTTCACCAGCCGCGCCGCCAGCTCGGCGGTAAAGCCCGCCTTGAGCAGCCGGGCGGTCAGCTCTGCCGCCAGATTGCCGTCCACCGCCGCCGGGCGTCCGGTACCCATGCCGTCACATAAGATCATCTGCGCCGCCGTAGGGCTGCAGAATTGCTGCACCGCATCCCCGGATACCTCACCCCGGGCGGCAGCGCTTGCCGCGCCGAACACCGCCCGCAGCGCCGGTCTTTCGCTGAACAGCAGGGTGGTCATACCCTTGCAGGAGAGCACCTGCGGCACTTCCAGCGTGCGGCGGCAGATATGCCCCACCTCCCCCGCCAGCGCTGCCAGCTCCTGCGGGGTGAACCGGGTGCGCGGCAGCGTGACGGCGGCATGGGTGCGCCCAAGGTCGTCCAGCGTGACGGCGCACTCCTGCGGCGGCGCACCCAGCCCGGTAAAGAACTCCGCCACCCGGCTGGATTTATAGGGTTCCGGGTCGCCGGGACGCCCCAGCTGCTCGCTGAGCACCCCAAGCGCTTCGGCTACGGCGCTGTACTGCTCGGTCAGGGCGGTGCGCATGGCCTCAGCGTGGACGTGGGCTTCCTTCCGGCTCCGGTAGAGCGCAAAGGAGCGGGCTGCCGCCGCGCACAGCGCCGCCGGGTGGATGCAGCGGGACAATTCCCCGGGCAACTGCGCGGTCTCCACGCTGCCATTCTGTTCCAGCAGCGGACGCAGCGCTTCCATGCCCGCCATGGTGGCGGTGTATTCCTGCTTCCAGCAGGTCTCCCGCCGCCCGCAGTTAAAACAAAGGGTATCATGTACATTATCTATGACCCAGCGGAAACCTTCCCGCCGCCGGGGCAAGCCCTCGTAGACCGCGTTCACCGTCTCCGCCAGTGAGGAAAGGCTC
>ENA-OPSJ01002453-OPSJ01002453.1-human-gut-metagenome-genome-assembly--contig:-NODE-2453-length-11995-cov-4.818509_pt1 | contig 11995 bp, 10 predicted proteins | sample MGYA00241801_ERZ501893 | MGnify/ENA primary metagenome ERZ501893 (study PRJEB25962, sample SAMEA2042219) | human gut metagenome | biome: human gut; feature: human-associated habitat; material: faeces...
AAAATAGCTAAACTCTTTGACGAAGATTTTTGGGGTACGCAATGACGAAGTCAGGAAATAGATGTTTTTCTTCATAAAGTGGATGTCGTTCTGCAAATAGCCGTTAAGTACAGTACCATCTTTAAGAGTTAGCACTGCCTTAGGCCATACGACTTTGGGTTTCTTGGCGTTTGTTGTTATCACAAACGAGAATACCATTAGGAAGATGAAAAGTAACTTTTTCATATGTACGTTTATTTAATATTTCGATAGATATTTTTAACACTACAAAAATTTGATTACAAAAACTTTGTCATAAATCATAATCAAGGAAGTTATTCCAAAACTTCATCAAGTTTTCTGACTAATATAGTAGGGTCTTTACGAATCTCTTTCATACTTAGACCTTTGAGTATTTCCTTTATCTGAGGATAACCTTTAAAATACATTTTTAGCACAGTCTTTTGACCAATTCCTGCAATACTATTATCCATCAAATAATAGCTTCTCGCAAAGTCCTCGTCCTTGGATTTGTAATAAAACATAAGGCCAAATCCGTAAATACTGCCCGATTTCACATGAGTATTTGTTCTTATGTAGTGAACATACGCTGAAATGTTTTTCCCCTTATAAACAGGATGGAGAAATACGGGATTTTTATAGAGCTTGGGGGCTTTCTTATAAGACATTCCCAATCCCATCTGGGCATACAGAGGAATCCAATTTGTTACTTCTTTTGCCTTTTTACCATAGAATTTTATTTCTTTTACATCAGCAGAAGTATAGTCGAAGTTCTCACCACTCACTTCATTCTTTATTCTAACTTCGTGAGTATTATCTACATTAAAAGACAAACTTTTAATTTTTCCTTTCACAACTTTTCCGTTGTTTAAAATAATCTCAGAAGTCTGAGCTTGAACTATTCCACAAAGAAGAATAGCAAGAAACATAAAAATCAACTTTTTCATACGCATGACTATTTAATTTTGTTTCAATTTAAATTAATTGTTTTGCTTATAAAGACAGGATGCTTTTCTTTAACTGCCAAAGAAAAAGAATATTATTAACACAATTATATAGATATATAACAAATTTTAGCATATAATGGCAGTAATTGCAGTTGGTATACTCATTTTCTGCGACCATCGGGAGCAAAAATTCTCCACCCTCATGGTGGAGCGAGGAGTTTTGGGGTTCCCGAAACATAACCTCGCTCCCTCCTCTAAGAACAAAAGACGAGATATTTGCCTTTCGGCTTTCCATGCCCAAGGTTGCAGACCTTAATTCTCTCAATTTACGCCAAACATCAAAGCTGCCACATTGAAAGAACAAGGTCACAGACACAAGCTACTTTGTACATGGAGTTTGCAAAGGAAAAGGTGATATTTTCAGTGTGAAACTTGCCAAGTGTTTCAGTTGTGTGTTGTTGATTTCCTTTGTGAACTATGCCGAGTGTGCTGTGTGTCCTCGGTATAGTCTGCATAAATCTAATGCCATGCTAAAACACTGCGGAGGTTCGCCCAAGTGGCTGGAGGCGCAAAGCCTCCAAGGAACGTTGCTGCAACCATTTCGGAGAATAGAGCGGTTGCCAATTAATCCACAAGCACATTTTACAGCGTACCAAGTGAGGGCATGTAAAACGTTGAATTGTTGAAGATAGGTGTTATCTTTATGAGAACCAACCACTTATACCCTCAACAAACTCTCAACAAATAGCTCTACACAACAAATTACTAGGCAAAAAAGAAAGAAAGGAATGGTGCTCATGGTTTTCTCTTTGTAAGCGTATCCGCGATGCTAGTGTATACAGTCAAAAAAATATCGCCCAAGTTTTTATTCTTGAGCGATATTTTTTTGTTTCCATTTGTCCGGCAGCAGGTCCCGGTACTTGCTTAGCGGTGTTCTAGGCGGCAGCGCCGCTGCCTTGTTGATGACGTCAGATATATATTCAAAGAAGTTGACGCCTTGCAGCCTGCATGAGCATGCAAGTGAATAGAACATGGCAGAACGTCTGGCACCGGCATGCGACCCGAAGAAAAGCGAGTTTCTCCGGGATAGTGATATGTATCTGTTGAGCCGTTCCACCAGGTTGTTGTCAAGATGGTAATCCCCTCTTGTGAAGATGTTCATCAGGGCGTCCCACTCGTTGAGCATATAATGCACGGCTTCATACTTTTCCGTCTTCGGCAGGAGCCGGCTGTCGGCGGCCATGCGGTCAAGCTTTTTCCTTATGATCCGCATGACGGGCAGTGCGTATCGCTGCCGCCATTTGTAGTTGTCGCGTTCCGTCCAGCCGTCTTCCCCTATCTTGTGCTTGTGGTCCAGATGGTAGAGGTAGTTGATAAGCCGTACGATGACCATGGCGTCGAAATCGTCCCCGCAATCGAGGAACTTTCTCTTCACATGCTGGAAGCATGCCAGCCGAAGCAGCCACTGTGCCATCTTGCGGTATGGGGAGAAGCCGTCTGACTGGAAGGCTCCCCGGTAACCCTTCATGTAATCGAGTATGATGTCCTCCTTTCTGGAGCCGTTATTGTAGAAGTAGTATACAAGCCCCGTGTTTACCGCCGTCACCACCCATATGTAGGCTTTCTTTATCCCCTTGCCGTCCTTGTTCCTGTCTTCGACAAGCACCTTGTGGTATGTCTCGTCGCCGGCTATGTATGTATCCTCCTTTATGACGCTGCCGAGTGCCTTGTAGAGATTCCCGAAGAGGTTCTCCGTCTTGCGGAGCAGACCGTGTGCAGTACTCTTGTCCATGTCGAAGCCGTTGTCGTTGAAGAACTTCACTATCCTCTCCACCGGCATCGCGTACATGTATCTGAGCTGTGCCAGGCCTGCGATGAACGAGCCGTCATATTGTGAGTTGAGAAAAGGTGCGTCAGGGGCCTTGCCCGAAAAGTACTCGTCATTCTGCGTATACGTATGCACATGGTATATCTTCTTGATGAAGCGCATGGGGATGAGTTCGTAGCGTATCACGTCCCTGGTATGGAGCGCCCGTGCCAGTTCCCTGTTGAAGCGCGGGTCTTCCGGTTCGACATCCTCCTCTACGACTTCCGCCTCAAGGTGTTGCTTGCGCTTTGCGCCGTTGTTGGTACGGGCGCGTTCCTTTTTTTCAGAAGACCGGTCTGCCGTTGTGTCCTGGGACGCAGGTGCCGGGGTCTGTTTCTCCGATTTGTTCTCTGATATCTTGACGAGCCCCTTGATTATACGCTTCTGCCTGGCCTCTTCCTCCGACTTGTGTTCGAGCGTGTTTCTTAAAGACGTGACCTCTTCCAGAAGGGCGTCCGCCTTACGGTTCGCCTCCTGGAGCTGTTCCTGCAAAAAGGATATCTGTTGCTACAACAATGCAATAATCTCGTCTTTTTTCATACTCCAAAGGTACGAAAAAAAGACGAGACTACCAAATAAAGCATCATGTATTTTGATGATAATATCACTGGTTATCAGGTATTTACAAGCACGGAACTGCCAATGTTCAGCCTCTTGCGATATCTTACAGACCTCAGCGATATTCCACTCATTATAGCGGAAAGGGTCTTGTATGGCATTACGCAAGCCTTCTTGCCGGTGTTGAAATATGGGATCTCGAAGGTTCCTCTTTCAAGCCGCTTCTGATACAGCGTGAAACCGTCCGTGTCCCAGCGCAGGAGCTTGACCTGCTGCCGGTTCTTGCTGAAGAAGATAAACACAGCCCCGCTTAGCGGAGGCAGGTCCATCTCCTGCGACACCAGCTTGTACAGGCCGTTTATCCCCAGGTTCATTCTCACATAGCGCTGGCAGACATAGTAGCGCATCCCGTCATTCAGTCCAAACATGGCAGGCCCTCCATCTGATAAAGCTTGAGGAATGACATGACCGACTGTGCGCTGCCATGTTTTATGTTCACCTGCGTACCGTCCGGAAATGTGAAGCTGATTCCGGACATCGGGTCTGCGGCTTCGGCAAAACCGTCCGCACCGTCTGCCATTACCGGCAGGAACATCGAACCGGTGGTGTCGGAAGACGGAAGCAGCCGTTCGTATTTAGCCCTGTTCTGGGACTCGCGTATCTGCCTTTTCGCTTCACCGACACTAAGCCCCCGGGCTTGCATCCATCTTGTCATGCCGCGCTGGTATACATGGATTTCCCTCAGGAAGGAGGTCAGGCGGACTTTCGAATCCTGGTTGAGCCGTACAAGATATTTTTTCCATGCCCACTCGTATCGTTCTTCTGCTGTCATATTATTAAAGATTTTGATTTGGCGGCAAAGGTATAATGATAAACGAACGTGTACAAGGCTGCATCGCGGATACGCTTACTTCTCTTTTCAACATTATCTTTCTTTTGTTGAGAGATTTGTTGAGAATATGTTGAGCCGTAAATGCCTGATGTTCAATACTTCTTTCATCATATTCAACAATTCAACAAAAATAAGGGGTGTTTTGTCCGTCATTTTTATGAACAGAACTCATCCCCCTACAAGTAAGAATGTCATGCTTATGCTTCAGTACTTATTCACGACAGTACGACAGCGCCAAGCCAACAAACAAGCAAGAGGACATTCAACTAAAGGCGGTTGTTCTTCTATTGAGTTGTAGGATAATGACACTACTTTTTCTTTTGCCCCGTACAATCTCTTGAAGATGGTGGCACGAAACCGAGCTGCCCCGTATGAGTTTATACGGAAGCAAAGGGCAACAATCATCGGAAAGCCATACAACGTTTGCCAAATGCCATTGGAAGTTTCCTGTTTCTGTTGGACTTCCGACACCGTCAATAAACCATCCTTGTATATTGACCTTATCACAGCATGGAGTTTCATGGCGGTGACATGAAGCATATCAACCAATTCACCCTCACTCATCCACAAGTCTTGCAAGTTGGACGGAATGGATAACATTCCATTTCCGTCCACGGTGATTACTGTCCTTTTCATGCCATCCCCCCCATTGTCGGCATATGCCCCTTGATTCGACTTTCAAAAGCTGATATGTCATGCTCCAATTTAGTACTTGTCACCTTTGCGTAAATTTGTGTTGTGGCGATGTCCGTATGTCCCAGTATCTTGCTTACACTCTCTATCGGCATACCGTAGTTTAAAGCCAAAACTGCGAACGAATGCCGGCTTACATGAAATGAAATTCGCTTCTTGATGCCACACATTTTTGCCACTTTCTTTATACGCTTGTTTACCATGTCAAGTGAGCCAATATTAAACAAGTGCATATCTTTTCTCAATGGCTTGTAACGTTCAATTATCTGTATGGCTGCATCTATCAGTTTAATTTTGAATGGTACGCCTGTCTTTTGACGCTGAGAAACTATCCATGGAGACCCACTTATAATGGCAACATTGTCCTCTGTAAGATTCTTGATGTCAACGAAAGAGATACCTGTCCAACAACCAAACATAAACAAGTCTCTCGCAAAAGCAAAGTTGGGATTTTCCAACTCTATTCCTGCAAATATGTCCAATTCTTCCTCTGTCAAGAACTCACGCTCCTTGTGGTCTGGGTCAACGTGGTACATGGCAAACGGATTTCTCTGTATCTTGCCGTTGTAGTGTGCTGCCGTGACGATATGCTTCAATGGTATGGAGTATATCCAAATAGTAGATTGCGTGAGTCCAATGACATTCTTCAAATACAGACAAAAATCACGGATGAACTCCTCGGTAAGCTCATTCATGGACATATCGCTGCGCTTGTACTGAAATTTGATGAACTCGGCAACGTACTTTCTTACCGTCAGATACTTGCGGTAGGTTCGGACAGCTCGGTCTTTTCCCACGCGTTGGGCAAAGGCTGCGTTCTCCTTGTCAAAAGCTCTGAGTAATGTCTCATACTCCGTACCTATGCCTTGATATGCGTTTCTCACCATTTCAGCGGTAACGAACGCCTCACGGTCGGAAAGCCGTTGGTAATGCTTAGCGATTTGAGCCTTGATGTTATCAAGCGCAAAGTTCACCTCATTGGCTTCCTTGCTTCTGCCTTTGGCTCTGTTGCCCTTGGCATCCCATATCGCCTTGGTCACGCTCAGCTTGCAACTGAACTGTGCGATAGTTCCGTTGATTGTCACACGTCCCATGATAGGGACAATTCCGTTTCTCTCCTTGCTTCCGTTTACATAGAAGACTGTCTTGAATGTACTTCTCATAATTCCTTGCTTTTTGTTCTGTGCAAAATTAAATCATGAGAGTTGCATGGCAAATTCACAACCTGTGCAGAATTGAGAAGTAAAAACCGAAGCCGTTAAAAATGCTTATTAGAGAGTTTCTTTGAGGTAATGACTTGAAAGCGTTTCTACTTCTCAAATCCGCCATTTTCGTATTTCCTCACGAACGTCACTTAAAGCCAACAACTGCCACAACCACTTGAAACTCAAAACAAAAGCCCAAATCTGCTATTTTTTGCTTTTTTAGTCATTCTTTTTCCGAAAAACAAGAGAAAGAAGCCGACCATATAGTCATGAACTTTATGGTGCTGATGAAAAAGAACAAGGATGCAATGGTTTCCGCTTTGAGTAAAATCAATCAATACTATCAGCGTAATAAAGATGTAGAAGCATTATCCAAGTATGGTGCGTATGGTTCATTGCCCGAAAGGGTAGGGAAGCTGGGTAAGTTTACTCCATTGGATGAAGACCGGAACTATTTAAAGAAAACTTCTACAGTGGTCAGCTATGAAGCCGGTATGATGGATTATAATAAGAAATATAATGAATCAAGGCGTTTGGCTATGAAGAATATCAATAATGCGATGGCTTGTTCGGATGATTATCTGATGGTGGCACGCAGCATTATGAAACTATCCAATAGCAAGGAAAGCAATGCTGAATGTCTGGAGTATCTGAATAAGGCGGATGAGACGTCTAAGATAACCAATGTGAATATTTGCAAGATGAAGATATTATTGTTGCTCAGGGAAAACAAACAGGCGGATGCCGTTCATTTGTTGCATGAATACCAGGACATGTTGAACGCAATGTATCAGCAACCCCATACTCAGGAAGATGCACAATGGATTGCCGGTGAGCACACTTGGGCAGAGAAACTGCTGGACAGGACGTATATCATGTAAAAGACTATAAATCAGAGAATGCAACACTAAAACTAAACAGAAAATGAGGGGGCCGAAAGTAAAATGGTCTATTAAATAGTCAACTGTAGGGGCAGGGTTTGCCTGCCCGAACCGGCGGTTACAACTTTGGGAGTAATACACAAAGCAAGCTGTTTCCGGGCGAGCGAACCTCGCCCCTACGGGTAAAATGACAGCATCATCCACGTTTTGGCATACCCCTCATTTATTATTGAGCATCATGAATCGGCCGATTGAATGTTAAGCATCGACAGGTTTATATTTCGGTACTAATATTTTCATTATTATCCAACCTAGCAGATAGGCTACTGCACAGATGCAGAAGATAATGAAATAACCGGCAGGTTTTCCTTCAAATCCCATAAACTTCATATTGGTTTGTGCGGCATAGTCGAATAATCTGCCCGATCCCATATTAATAAGGAATGAGCTGATGCCGCCTGCCATACCGCCGATACCTACAATAGTGGCAATGGTGCTTTTGGGAAACATATCGCCTACTACGGAATAAATGTTGGCAGACCAAGACTGATGGGCCGCTCCCGCAATGCCGATGATAATAATCGGATACCAATAGGAATAGTTGCCGAGCGGTTGTGCAAATAATGCCAGTAAAGGGAATAAGGCAAAGATAAACATCGCCTGCATGCGGGCGGCATACGGGTCCTTTCCGGTTTTATTGATAATGATGGTAGGCAGTTTGCCGCCATAGATAGACAACATGGTGATGGCATATAAAACGAAAATCAACAGTTGTGCCGTGCCGGTGTCGGAAGCAAATCCATATACGTCCGAAATATAGGCAGGCGCCCAAAAGAGAAAGAACCACCACACACCGTCGGTCATGAACTTGCCAATGAATACGGCCCATGTTTGAGGGTATTTGAAACAAGTCCAGAAAGGGATTTTCTTATTGTCGAATTCATTGGCGCTTGCCTGTTGTTCGGTTGTCTGGTTTTCGTCGTTATTGTCTTGTTCGATGTATTCAAGTTCTGCTGTATTGACGCGTGGGTTGGCTGCCGGTTTTTTGTAAAGGAACATCCAGCATCCCATCCAGATAAATCCCAATCCGCCAATGACAACAAATGCCATTTCCCATCCATTGCCAATACCGATATTCTGGAAATAGCGTGCTAATGTCGGGATGGTAACGGGGGCGGCTAAAGCTCCGATAGTAGCTCCGGCATTAAAAATGGAAGTAGAATAAGCGCGGTCTTTCTTAGGAAAATATTCAGCAGTTACTTTGATGGCGGCAGGGAAGTTGCCGGCTTCACCTATTCCCAGCACGATGCGTGCCGCAATGAAATAATACACGCTGGTGATGGCAATGGTAGAAGCAACAGCTCCGGTGGCGGAGATCATTTCTCCTGCATTGTGTATACCCAGTGTCTGTTCGGTTGCCCAACCGCAAAGTGCATGCATACAGGCCCCCAACGACCATACAGCGATAGCCCAGAGATAACCTTTTTTGGTACCCATCCAGTCAATGAAACGCCCGGCAAATAAGTTGGCAATGGCATATACAAGAGAAAAAATAGCTGCGATATCTCCATAGTTTGAATCTGTCCAATGGAATTCGGGAGCGATGAAATCTTTCCACGTCAACGACAGTACCTGTCTGTCCAAATAGTTGACGGTAGTGGCGAAGAATAACATGGCACAGATTATCCATCTGAAGTTTGTCATTTTCCCGGTAGAACTTTGAGATGTACTCATAATAATAGATTTAGTAGATTATGTTTTTCTTAATGGCACAAAAGTAAGTATTATTCGGTCAACAATAATAAAAAACAAATTTGTCATTCCAAAAGTGCCGAAGAATCTTAATCATAATAATGAAAGCTCTTCATCACATTCAGAATGACAAACATCAATGAGAATCAGACGAGAGTAGAATCTGTTTATTTCATTTCTGTATATTTGATTTCATCCTTGTCACTGTATTTCAGGTTCTCGCCTGCCATACCCCAAATAAAGGTATAGTTGCTGGTTCCGGCTGCTGCATGGATAGACCATTCGGGAGAAGTAATAGCCTGTTCGTTGTGCAGCCACACCAGACGCTCTTCTTGCGGTTCACCCATTAGGTGGCAGATGGCATTTCCTTCGGGCAGATTGAAATAGAAATAGGCTTCCATACGGCGTGTGTGGGTATGTGCCGGCATGGTATTCCATACAGAACCCGGAGCAAGTTCGGTAAGTCCCATTTGCAGTTGGTTTGTACCACCGTCTTTTACTCTTTCCAATACATCTTTCACAATCAACTGGTTTACAATACGGTCGTTGCTATCCTCCATTTTACCGTAGTGGTCAGATATAGCTAAAGCATATTTCTTGGGATTTGCCTTTTGGAGTTTGGCATCGGTTGTAATCAATTGGGTGACATATGGTTTATAAGCCGGTGCTGAATTGATATAGAACTTAGCAGGTTTGGTAGCATCGTTGCTCTTAAAAGTAACCTCTTTGTTGCCGCAACCCACATAAAGTGCCTCTTTGTATTTCATAGGATATTCTTTACCATCTACGGTCACTACTCCGTCACCACCTATGTTGATTACGCCCAGTTCGCGGCGTTCGAGGAAGTAAGTGATTTCCGGGCCCAGTTCGCGGAATGTTTCCAACTTCAGGACTTTGTTTACCGGCATGGCACCTCCGTAGATGAGGCGGTCATAAAGTGTATAAGTGACATTGATTTCATCCGGCGCCATAACTTTCTCCATCATGAATGAGTTGCGCAGACGTTCTGTATCATAGTGTTTTACATCTTGCGGATGGCAAGCTGTCTGTACTTTGTAATTTACTTGGGCAGAAGCTGTCAAAGCAGAAACGCCCAGCATCATTGCAATTGCTAATTTTTTCATTTTCGTTCTTATTTATTAGTTATCTTATTTTCTGTTTTATTATTGGGCATTTTTTACCGATTGCTGATATTTGATGATGGCACGACGGTTTAATACCATCAGAAACAGGGTTATTAATACCAGAATAGCAGAACCGATAATTTTGAATGTATAAGTCATGTGGAATATAGCCCAAGAGAAGGGGCTGGATGCAAAGTCCAATGCACCACCTTCAAAACCTTGAGGGATATTTACGGCTGCATCTTGAGTTTTGGCATAAACGTCTTGTGCGGCTTGGGTAAAATAAGGAGCCAAATCGGTAACGAAATATAAACCGATGGCCAATACAATGAATCCGATAATAAAGGTTTTAAATACGTTGCCTTTCGTAATGGGCAATATCAATGGGAATACATAGAACATACCTGCCAATGATGCCAAAGGTAAGAATTCATTGCCGGGGAGTACTACTGCCAATAACAGAGTAACAGGAATCAATAGCAGGGATACAACCAGAGTTGCAGGATGACCAATGACCAAAGCAGGGCTCATACCTATGTTAAGACCCACTGCACCTTTAAACTTCTTTGCAATCATTTCGCGGGTAGCGTCAGAAATAGGTTTCAAACCTTCAATAAACAAACCGGTGATGCGTGGAATCAATTCCATAACAGCTCCCATCTTAATGCCTAAGCCTAAAATATAAGGAATCTTGTCTACCATTTCCTGTCCGTTTTTACAAGACAGTGCGCCAATGCCACAACCTACCAGAATACCTAAGAACAACGGTTCACCCAATAAACCGAATCTCTTCTTCATGCCTTCGGCATCAATATTCAGTTTATTGAATCCGGGTATTTTGTCCAATACTTTATTGATAATAATAGCGAATGGAACAAATCCTGCACAGAAAGGCTGAGGAATAGAGATACCTTCCATCTTTTCATAAAAGCCCTGAAACTTGTCTGCTGTATAGTCTGCCAAAATCAAGGTGATGATGTAGCAGATAATGGCAGCAAAGAATCCCCACAGAATGCTGTTTGTCGCAAAATAAACTACTGCTCCGATAAAGGCAAAATGCCAATAGTTCCATAAGTCGATATTAACAGTACGGGTAGTCTTTGTTAATAACATCAATATGTTGACACCCAGGCAAACCGGAATGATAAATGCACCTACGGAAGTGTTATAAGCAACAGCGGCGGCAGCAGGCCAGCCCATATCGAATACCTTTAATTGAAGGCCGTATATTTCGACAACTTTACTTAAAGCGGGTCCGAGGCTGCTGGTCAACAAGGCTGTAACAACTGATAATCCTACAAAACCTACTCCGACCAACAAACCACTTTTTAATGCTTTGCTTAATTTAATACCGATACAAACTCCTAAGATTGTAAAGATAATAGGCATCATCACAGCTGCACCCAGACCGATGATATAACTGAAAACTTCTTCCATTCTCTTGTGATTTAATAGTTAAATGAACGTGTTTCTACAATAGTATAAATTAAAAACTGCCCCAAAAATAAAACCTTTTCTCAATTAATCAAACGGGAAAACCTTAATTATTAGTAAAATGGACAATTTTGTACACTTTTTATTGTTATCGCGCACGATTTTATTGTTTTCGCACACGAAAAACCGAATGATGTATTCTCTTTATTTAGAGTAACACAGTGCTTTTCTTGGTAACAATAACTTTTGTTATATAAAAGATAGAAGGTCTGTTATTAAGGCAAAACAACTATATGGAAAGTAAATTTATCTGTAATTTTATTGTATCTGGATTGCCGGTGGTTGCTCTTCTATTGTGTATGGTTAAAAGTGTTTGATGAACAAATGTACATTTTCGGATAGGCCGGAAAGCGTTTTTGAAAAACCCTTAAGTCTCCTTTCGGAACAATCCATTCTTTTCTAAACAATCCTAAGTTCTTTATTTATAATACCTTTACAACTTTTAATGCTTGCTTTTTGAAAGGAAAGAAGATGTCGGTTTGTATTTAATCGATTGATAATGTGATGGATAAGATTTTGGGAGAGAAAAGAAAAAAAGTGCATCTCTTAGTAAGAGATACACTTTTCGCTGCAAATTTACAC
>ENA-OPSJ01002460-OPSJ01002460.1-human-gut-metagenome-genome-assembly--contig:-NODE-2460-length-11981-cov-2.274610_pt1 | contig 11981 bp, 12 predicted proteins | sample MGYA00241801_ERZ501893 | MGnify/ENA primary metagenome ERZ501893 (study PRJEB25962, sample SAMEA2042219) | human gut metagenome | biome: human gut; feature: human-associated habitat; material: faeces...
GTAAACGATATTATATTAGAGCTTGAAACTAGTATAGCACCATTAAAAAAACAAAAAGAAAAAGCAAAAGAATTATCAAATATGACCAAAAAGAAGGAGGACAAAAGATGATATATAAATTTACAAATAAAGCTAAAAAGGTTATTGAGATTTCTAATGATATATCAGTGGAATTAGGTCATAATTATATAGGAACAGAACATTTATTATATGGATTGGTTAAAGAAGGGACTGGAATTGCAGCAAAAGTATTAAATAATAAAGGTATAACAGAAGAAAAAATAAAAGTAAAAATGGAAGAAATTTTAGGTGTTGGTAGACCAATAAAAGAAACATTAGGTTTTACACCTAGAACCAAAAGAGTAATAGAAAATGCCTTTTTAGAGGCAAAAAGAATAGGATATAATTATATAGGAACAGAGCATTTACTATTAGCAATATTAAAAGAAGAAGATTGTGTTGGTGTTAGGATAATAATGGAATTGAATGTAGAAATAGCTAAAATTTATAATGAAATTGCCAAAGTAATAAATGAAGAAGAACTAGATAAGGAAATGCCTAAAGACATAGCTAAAAGTAGAGAAAATAATTCCGTAATGCCTCCAGCATTAAAACAGTTTGGAGAAGACATAACATTACAAGCAGAAGAAGGAAAATTTGATAATATTATAGGAAGAGAAAAAGAAATTGAAAGAATAATTCAAATACTATCAAGAAGAACCAAAAATAATCCATGTTTAATAGGAGAGCCAGGAGTTGGAAAAACTGCAATAATAGAAGGATTGGCGGAAAAAATTGTAATAGGTGAGGTACCAGAAAATTTAGAAGCCAAAAGGATAATAAGTATTGATATTTCAGGAATGGTTGCTGGTGCAAAATACAGAGGAGATTTTGAAGAGAGGATAAAAAAAGCTTTAAATGAAGTAAAAAAAGCAGAAAATCTTATATTGTTTATAGACGAAATACATACAATAGTTGGGGCGGGAGCAGCAGAAGGAGCTATAGATGCAGCCAATATATTAAAACCATTACTTGCAAGAGGAGATATACAATTAATAGGTGCAACCACAATAGAGGAATATAGAAAATATATAGAAAAAGATTCAGCACTAGAAAGAAGATTTAGTCCTGTTAAGGTTGGTGAACCATCAGAGAAAGAAGCAATAGAAATATTAAAAGGAATTAGAGATAAATATGAGGCACATCATAATGTGAAAATAACAGATGAAGCAATAACAACAGCAGTTACAATGTCTGTAAGATATATAACAGATAGGTTTTTGCCAGATAAAGCAATTGATTTAATAGATGAATCTGCTTCACAAGTAAGAATGAAGATTTTTAAAGAGCCAGATGAAATAAAAGAATTAGAAGAGGAAATAAATATAATTTCAAAAGAAAAAGAGGAAGCTATATATAATCAAGAATTTGAAAAAGCAGCAGAACTAAGAGATAATGAAATAAAAATTAAAAGCAAATTAGAACAAGAAGTTAATACTTGGAAAGAAACAAAAAGTAAAGATATAATAGAAATAGGAGAAGAAAATATTGCTGAAATTATATCAAAATGGACAGGAATACCAGCTCAAAAATTAACAGAAGATGAAAATAAAAAATTACGACATTTAGAAGAAAAACTACATGAAAGAGTTGTGGGGCAAGATGAGGCAGTTCAAGCTGTTGCCAAAGCAATACGTAGAGGAAGAGTAGGATTAAAAGATCCACAAAGACCAATAGGTTCATTTCTATTTTTAGGTCCAACTGGTGTAGGAAAAACAGAGTTATCAAAAGCTTTATCAGAAATATTATTTGACAATGAAAATTCTATGATAAGACTGGATATGTCTGAATATATGGAAGCACATTCTGTATCAAAGATAATAGGATCTCCACCTGGATATATTGGATTTGATAATGGCGGGCAATTAACAGAGAAAGTTAGAAGAAAACCATATTCAGTTATTTTATTTGATGAAATTGAAAAAGCTCATCCAGATGTAATGAATCTACTATTACAAATTCTAGAAGATGGACATTTAACAGATTCACAAGGAAGAGAGATTAACTTTAAAAATTCGGTTATAATAATGACATCAAATCTTGGAGCTAGACAAATTACAGAAAGGAAATCACTTGGCTTTGGTTCAACAGAAAATGAAAAAGCATATGAAGAAATAAAAAAAGAAGTGATAAAAGAACTTAAACATGAGTTAAGACCAGAATTTATAAATAGAATAGATGAAATAATAGTATTCCATAAATTAAACGAAAATGATATAAAAAATATAACTAAAATTATGCTTAAACAAGTAGAAAAAAGATTAAAACAGCAAAAATATATAGTTGAGATAGACGAGAAAGTGATAGATAAAATATATGAGCAAGGATATGATTCGAATTTTGGGGCAAGACCTTTAAGAAGAACTATTCAAAATCTTGTAGAAGATAGAATATCAGAAGAAATTTTGGCTGGAAATTTGAAGAAGAATCAAAAATGGGTTTTAAAAATGGATGCCTTCTAGTTAGAAGAAGACATCCATCTATCAACTTTAATTTCATTATATTTTTTGAGTACTTCATCATATTTTTTAAATTCATCTTCCCAAATAATATCAGGAATTTTATCAAATGCAGTGAAAACTTTTTCTGCTTCCATAAGATACACAACTTGTTGCTGAGGAGAAAGAGTTCTATATTTTTTTGCAAATACATATAATTTATCTAAAATTTGGTTTGCTTCAATAAAGCTCCAAAAATCTTTTACATTAATTCCAGCTAATTTTATTTGCATTACTGCATATGCTGCTAATGCAAATATTATGAAAGTTAATATATATATTATGGCTAATAATGGCATAAAAATTACCACCTCTTTTACAAAATTTGTTTGTGAATTTTTAATTCTATCCTATTATAGCATAAATTATAAAATAATGCAAATTTTGGAATGAAATAATTTTACATAAATTGACTTTGTATAAAAATCGTGATAAAATAAAAGTATTGGCAAAGGCCAAAATAAAAAAAGGAGGTAAGAAATATAACCCTATACTCCAGCCAAACATTTTGGCTGTTTTAATAAGGAAACTCGCAAACAATGCATATATAGAAAGGACAAGAGATGGAGAACGAAAAGCTGGTAGAACTGCTTGAGGACAAAGAACAGTTCGGAAGAAAAATTGCAGAAGGTCTGGGTCTGATTGCAACTGAAATTTATGGAGAGGAGATTGAGCCTAATTCTGTAAGTGGAAAAAAAATGTTAGAAGAAATAATGACTTCTGATAAACTTTCAGGACAAGAGAAGTCCATTATCCAGATGGTGTTAAGAGCCGGAACTGATGAAGAAAGCCTTAAAGAGCTTTCAAATCAGCTTGGACAGAGCGTTGATGTGGTGATGGCCATCAGAGCAAACGCAATTTCAAAGCTGGCCAAGACCATATTGGCATAAATCGGCGAGCGAGGAGTAAAAAAGGCAGGCACTTAATTGTGCCTGCTTAAATTTATTTATTTCTTATTATCTTTTAAAATCTCTTTTGCTGCACCTAAACTGCTCAATGCACTAGTTGCTTCAAAAGGAATAAATACTTTATTTGCATCACCTTTAGCGATTTCTTCAAGAGCTTCAAGTGATTTTATTTGAACAAGTTTTTCATCAGGTTCAGAAGACTTGATAGCATCATAAACCATAGTGATTTCTTTTGCTTTAGCTTCTGCAACAGATTTTATAGCTTGAGCTTCACCGGCAGCTCTACGAATTCTAGCTTCTCTATCAGCTTCAGCTTCTAGGATAGCAGCTTGTTTTTTACCTTCTGCAATAGTAACAGCAGATTGCTTTTGAGCTTCAGCTTCTAGAATTAAAGCTCTTTTGTTTCTTTCAGCATTCATTTGTTTTTCCATTGCATCTCTGATATCAGCTGGTGGTGTAATATCTTTAATTTCTACTCTGTCAATTTTGCAACCCCATCTATCTGTTGCATCATCAAGAATTGTCCTTAATTTTGTATTAATTCCATCTCTTGAACTAAATGTTTCATCTAAATCCATTTTACCAACAATATCACGAATTGTTGTAATAGCAAGATATTCGATACCTTTTTTCAAACTTTGAATCTCATAAACAGCCTTTGCTGGATCTGTAATTTGGTAAAATACAACAGTATCTATTGTGATTGTAACATTATCTTTAGTAATAACTCCTTGAGGTGGTACATCCATTGTTTGTTGTTTTAAACTAACAACACTTCTAACATGATCAAAAAATGGTATTATTATTGTAAGACCAGCATCAGCTACTTTATGGAATCTACCTAATCTTTCGATAATATAAACCTCAGATTGTCTAACGACTTTGATTGATTTTACTGCTATAATTATTATTATAACAAGTAATGCAAGTAAAAAATACATAATTTCCTCCTTTTAGCAAGTGTTAAGCTTGCTTAATAAATATATTATAAATAATATTAACTAAATATTAGATGTTATATTTATAGGTTTTACAAAAACCTTAACACCTTCGATATTTTCGACTTCAACTTCTGTTCCTTTTGATATATTAATTTGTTCATTGGTTTTGACTGACCAAAGTTCACCCTCAATTTTAACTTGACCAGTGCCTTTTTGCCAATCAATATCTTCGACAACGATACCTCTTTTTCCAATAAGAGAATATACATTTGTTGGAATTGTTTCTTTACCAGCAATTTTGTTAGTTAAGGGTCTTGTTGCGAAAATTAATAGGCCAGAAGAGATAACAAATACTGCGGTTTGAAGAATCACACTATCTGTTATGAAACTTATCAACATTGCAATTAAAGCTGCAACTCCTAACCAAAAAATTAGAAATCCTATAGTAAAAATTTCTATTACAAAAAATATTCCAGAAGCAATTAACCATATTTGCCACATAGTAAAACCTCCAATCTTTGTAATCAATACAATTCTATTATACTATAAATTTTATGAAATTCAAAGAGATTTAATAAAAATTATTGTAAAATAAGGAAAAAAATGATAAGATTGGAATGATTGAGGAGGAAAAATTTAAAGATGGATATAAAAAAAATTCAGAAATTAATTCCTAAAGAAAATATTTACATTAATGAACCAATGAGTAAACATACATCATTTAAAATAGGTGGACCAGCAGAATGTTTTATAAAAGCTCAAAATATTGAACAATTAAAAAATATATTAGAATATGCCAAGAAAGAAAATATAAAATTAACAATCGTAGGAAATGGAAGTAATATACTAGTTTCAGACCAAGGAATACAAGGAATAGTACTAAAAATAGATATAGAAAAACTAGAAGAGAAAATAGAAGATGAAAAAATAATCTTAACAGTAGGAAGCGGAGTAAAACTTGGTGCATTAGCACAGAAATGTTTAAAAGAAGAAATTACTGGATTGGAATTTGCATCAGGAATTCCAGGAACAATAGGCGGAGCTATAAGAATGAATGCTGGAGCACATGGAGGCGAAATGAAAGATATTGTAAAAACAGTAACTTACATGGATAGAAATACAGAGATACACAAAATAGCAAATGAACAAGCAGAATTTGAATATAGGAAAAGTTTATTTGTAAACAGTAATTACATAATTTTAGAAACAGAAATACAATTAAAAAAAGGAAAACTAGAAGAGATAAAAGAAAAAATGGAAGAATATGCAAAGTACAGAAAAGAAAAGCAACCAATAGAATATCCAAGTGCAGGAAGTACATTTAAAAGGGGGAAAGATTTTATAACAGCAAAATTGATAGATGAATGTGGCCTAAAAGGATATCAAATAGGGGGAGCACAAATTTCGGAAAAACATGCAGGCTTCATAATAAATAAGAAAAATGCAACAGCAAAAGATGTAATAAAATTAATGGAATATACAAAAGAACAAGTTTATAACAAATTTGGAAAAATAATAGAACAAGAAATAGAAATTATATAATTGAAAGGATGATAATAGCAATGAAAGGAATGGCACATTGGTTAAAATCAAGTTCAAAAATGAAAAGATGGATTTTCCTAATATTAGTAGGTATTGTATTAACATGTTATGGAATTGCAAAAATATTAGTGCAAAAAGAAATGGAATTTATAGATGCAGGAAAAGTTGTAGTAATATTTGTAATAGGATTTACTTGTATTGTATTAGGATTGATATTTTTAAATAAACGAAATATGGAACTATTCATAGAAGCAACAGATGACAGAATGAAAAACAAGAAAAATGTAAATGTAAAATCCTTAATATTTGATAAAACAATATATGACAAAGGACCTAAAATAGTAGCAATAGGTGGTGGCGCAGGTTTAAATACTGTATTAGCAGGAATGAAAAGATATACAGATAATATAACTGCAATTGTAGCAGTATCAGAATATGGGAAACAACCTAATTTGTCAAGAGCAGTTCTAGGAACAACATTACCATTTGAAGAAGTAAAAGATAGTATAGTTGCACTTTCTGCAAAAGAATCAAATGAGTTAGAAAAAATATTGAATCATGAAATGGAAAATCCTAATTTAAGAGGATTAAAATTTTCAGACATATATTTTACTGCAATGAAAGAAATTTATAAAAATGATACAACATCAATTGAAAAAAGTAATTCAATATTTAATATAATAGGAAATGTAAAACCTGTAACTGCAGAAGAAGTAAGGATTTGTGCAGAATTAGAAAATGGATATGTAGTAGAAGAAAAAGATAAAATTCCGGAGATAGTTAATGATAAACTTACAAAAATCAATAGAGTATATTTGAAACCATCAAACTGCAAACCTGCACCTGGAGTGCTAGAAGCTATCAAAGAAGCTGACAGTATTATAATAGGACCGGGAAGTTTATATACAAATGTAATACCAAACTTATTAGTTAATGGAGTAGCTAAAGCAATAAAAGAAAGTAAAGCAATAAAAATATACGTAAATAATATTATGACAGAGCCTGGGCAAACTGATGATTACTCAGTAGAAGACCATATAAAAGCAATAATAGAACATTGTGGAGAAGGATTGATAGATTATTGTATTTATGATACAGGAGAAGTAATACCAGAATATATAAAAATGTACAATAAAGAGGGTGCTGATTTAGTAGAACAAAAAATTAGTGACACATCAATAAAAAAAATTAAATTCATCAAGAAAAATATATCAACAATAATAGATGGAAAAATAAGACATGATCCATATATGATTGCAGAATCAGCAATTAAATTGATATGTAATGATATGAAATACCAAGATAAAGAGAGTGATCCAACATATATAATGTTAAATGCAAAATTGCAATCAGATAAAAGAATAAGCAAACTAAAAAAAGAAAAAAGAAAGAGAGATAAAAGAGCAGAAAAAAGAGGAATAAATCCAAACACAAAAAATAAAACAAAAAGTAAATTTAGTATGAAATATAGTGATAGAATAAAATCAATTAAAGAATCAGAAGAACATCCAAGAAGAAATGAACAAAGAAGATAATGAAAAGGAAACATAGGAGGTATAAAAATGAAATATTCCAAAGAAGAGTTAAATTTAGAAAATGGACTAAAAAAAGAATGGTTAGTAACAAATGGAATAGGGGGATTTGCCTCTTCAACGATAATTGGGACTAATACAAGGAAATATCATGGACTTCTTGTTGTGCCAATTATTCCGCCGGCAAGAAGAAGATTAATTTTATCTAAGATAGATGAAAGCATAATTATTGATAAAAGGAAATATGAGTTATTTACAAATGTGGGAAAAAATTATATTTCGCAAGGATATAAGTATCAGATAAGTTTTGAAAAGAGTATGCTTCCAGTGTTTCAATATAAAGTTGAAGATGTTGAAATAACTAAAATAATATGTATGGAGCACTTTAAAAATACGGTTGGAGTATATTATAAGATAAAAAATGGAAAAAAATCTTCGAAATTAATATTAACTCCAGTAATGAATTTCAGAAATGCACATGGAATAAATAAGAACCATATATTTAAAGTAGAGCAAAAGGTAAAGGGACAGAAATTAGAATTGAAAATTGATGATGGAAATCCGATTTATATTAAGATTAATGATGGAAAATATATAGAACATCATAATGATATATTTTATAGGATGTTTTATATGGAAGAAGAAAAAAGAGGGTTTGACCCAATAGAAAACCATGCAATTCCAGGTAGATATGAGATAGAATTAAAACCAAATGAAGAGAAAAATATATCATTTGTATTTTCATTAGAAGAGAATATAGACGAAATAAAAGCAGAGGATGTTATTAAGCAAGAAGAGGTAAGATTAAAGAAGATAGTAACAGATACGGGCTTAATAAATGAAAATACAGAGGATAAAGAATTAATAGAAGATTTTATAATTACTACTGATAGCTTTATTGCATACAGACCATCATTTGGACTTCATACTATAATTGCAGGTTACCCATGGTTTTTAGATTGGGGTAGAGATAGTTTAATAGCATTTGAAGGATTACTACTTAAAACAAAGAGATTTGATATAGCAAAAGAAGTTTTACTAACATTTATTAGAGATATAAAATATGGGCTTGTACCAAATGGATATTCCGGATATGATAACAGACCATTATATAATAGTGCAGATGCTTCATTATTACTTTTTGAAGAAATAAAAAAATATATTAATTATACGAATGACTATAAATTTATAAAGGACAATTTTTATATTTGTTTAAAGAAAATAATAGAGGCATATATTACAGGAATAGATGTAGATGATAATAATATTTATATGGAAAGAGATGGTTTAATTCATTCTGGAACAATAAATACCCAAAATACATGGATGGATGTAAAGATTGGAGATTTTGCAGTAACCCCTAGAAATGGAAAAGCAGTAGAAATAAATAGTTTATGGTATAATGCTTTAAAAATAATGGAAGAGCTTGCAAAAAAATTCGAAACTAAAAAAGTTGCAGAAATGTATGCAGAATTAGCAGAAAAAACTCAGAAATCATTTAATAGAAAATTTTATAATTCAGACAAGAAATCATTGTATGATGTATTAGGTGATGACAGAATAAGACCAAATCAATTATTTAGTTTATCACTTAGTTACCAAGTTTTAAATCCAGCAGGAAAAAATGCTAAAGAAATTTTAAAAACTGTAACTAATGAACTATATACAAAACATGGATTACGTACTTTAAATAGAAAGGATAAGCAGTATATTGCTACATATGAAGGAGATTCATACAGAAGGGATATAAGTTACCACCAAGGAATAACTTGGCCATGGCTTTTTGGATTATATAATGATGCATACAAGAATGTAATAGCTAATACAAAAGAGGGGAAAGTTAAAGGTGAATTGCAAAAGCAGTATGACTTATTCGTTAAAAATTTAAGAGTAACAGCTAAAACAATGATGTATAAAGAAGGGTGTATATTAAGTATTGCAGAACTATATGACTCTAAACCTCCATATTTACCTAAAGGCGCTTTTTCACAAGCTTGGAGTGTTGCAGAAATATTTAGAATAATATTAGATTCAAAAACAGAAGAAGAGGAAGGAAAATGAGAATATTAGGAATTGACCCTGGGTTTGCAATAACACGGGTATAGCATAATAGATTACATAGGAAATAAATTTAAACTAGAAACATCTGGTGCAATATTAACAGAAGCTGGGGAATCTTTTCCGCTAAGGTTAGAGAAGATTTACACAGATTTAAATAATATAATAAATACATATAAACCAGATGCGATGTCAATAGAAGAGCTATTTTTTAATAATAACGCAAAAACAGCTATTAATGTTGCTCAGGCAAGGGGAGTGATATTAATAACAGCAAGAATAAACAAATTAGATATATTCGAATATACACCATTACAAATAAAGCAAGCAGTGACAGGATATGGTAGAGCAGATAAAATGCAAGTACAAAGAATGGTGAAAATGATATTAAATACAGAAAAATTACCAAAATTGGATGATATAACAGATAGTATGGCAATAGCAATTTGCCATGCACATTCATCTAAGTTTTCATCTCAATTTAAATTATAATATGAATAGATGAATAGGAACAGGTGTTTTTGGGACGTTCCCAGACAGGGATTTTGGGGACGTTCCTTAAATCCCGAAAAGGAAGATGGATATGTTAATAGAAGAATTAGAAAAAGAACTTCGGACAAGGAAAGTTAAATAGTATATATGTTTTATATGGTGAAGAAAAATTTTTACTAGAATCAGTAGTAAAAAAGATAAGAAAAAATTTTGGAGAATGTATAAATGGTATTAATTACATTAGCATAGATGAAACAAATATTTCTGAGCTAATAGCAGATATACAAACTCCAGCTTTTGGCTATCCAAAAAAATTAATTCTTGTACGAAATTCGGAAATATTAAAAAAAGAAGGAAAGAGAAAGAATCCAGAGCTTGCTAAAATTAAAACTAGTGTTGCAGAATACATAGAAAATAATATTGATGAAATTAATGAAAGTGTAATTTTAGTATTTGTAGAGGAAAATGTAGAAAAACAAAAATTATATAAGGTATTAGAAAAAAATGGTGAGGTATGTGAATTTACATATCAAAAACCAAACCAAATTATAAGAAGGTTAAAAGCTATTGCTAATGCATATAAAGTTAATGTAGCAGAAAATACATTGCAATATTTAATAGAACAATGTGGACAAAATATGCAAGACTTAATTAATGAGATAAGAAAATTAATAGAATATGCTGGTGAAGGTGGAACAATAAATAAAGCAGATATAGATTTATTGTGTACTAAACAAACACAAGCCATTATATTTAACTTAACCGATTATCTAGGAAAGAAACAAATAAAACTAGAAGAACTAAATAATTTGCTTTATAATAAAGAGCCAATTCAAAAAATTTTAATAACATTATATAATCATTTTAAAAAATTGTATTTTACAAAAATAGCAGAAAGGTATAAACTAGATATAGCAAAGGCTTTAAATTTAAAACCGAATCAATTATTTTTAGTAAATAAATATAAAATGCAAGCAAAAAGCTTTACAGATTTAGAGATTTCTAATATCATAAAAGAACTGATAGATTTAGACTATAATTATAAGATTGGTAAAATTGATTTAAATATAGGCTTAGAAACGATTTTATGTAATAATTGTTCAAAGTAAAAAGAGGGATGATAAATGGAGTCAAACAATGAACTAATAGCAAACTTAAAAAAAGAAGTAAAAGAAGAGCTTAAAGGTGAATTTAACGAAACAGCAGTTGGCTATATACATATTTTTAACAAAAGATTAGAAGAAAAATTAAGAGAACAAGGAATAGAATATGATAAAGAAAAATTAGAACATAAACAAATAGACTAAACATAGGAGAAGATTATTATGTTAGATACTAAATTAGAAGAGAATAACGGAGAAAAAAATAATTTAAGAAGAACAATAGATGCAATAGATGGTGAAAATAATAAGGTATCATATTTAGCAAACCAAAAAGATAATGAAGAAAAATTAGAGTTTTTAAAGAATTTTACAGAAAAAGAATCTAGGGATAAAATAATAAGTAGTCTAGAACATAAAGTGTCTCCAGACTTATTTAAGATTGTCTATTTAGCTCAAAGAATGATTAAAGAATTTATAAAAGATGAAAGATTTAAGAGATTTGAATTATTAATGGATAGCAAATTTAAGAAAGAGAATCTTATTATGCTGTTTAGAAATATTGAAAAAGATAATCGTAGCTGCTTTTTTGTGCAGTCCTCTTTCGTTTGTCTTTGCAGGAAATCCTCCACTTTTTCCTACAGATATCACCTTGAACGATAAAGGGGAAATTCTGATTACAGAAAAAGGCAGAAACCGCATCAGCATCTTCTCACCGGATGGTAAAACACTTCTGCGTACGATTCCGGTAGACGAATCTCCTACCGGTATTCTTCTGGATGCCGACAAGGCATATGTCACTACAAATGCTGCCACCGGACATTTACAGATTATTTCTTTAGAAACCGGC
>ENA-OPSJ01002464-OPSJ01002464.1-human-gut-metagenome-genome-assembly--contig:-NODE-2464-length-11970-cov-6.684515_pt1 | contig 11970 bp, 10 predicted proteins | sample MGYA00241801_ERZ501893 | MGnify/ENA primary metagenome ERZ501893 (study PRJEB25962, sample SAMEA2042219) | human gut metagenome | biome: human gut; feature: human-associated habitat; material: faeces...
AAACGATAAACTTAACTTACGCAGTTCCCAAGCGTCAGTGAAACCTGCGAACCGAATTTCCGGAAAATGGCTTCCATTTTTCGGAAACATTTTTTGAAGCATGGATTTCTTCAATTTTTTCAGTGTTTCACACTTACGCTGATGAAGGGTGATAAGGCGGTCGAGAGTGCGGAAATAAGTGCCGATTTGGCGCTGTTCTTCTAAGTCAGCCGGGCGCAATATCGACATTCCCTGCAAAGCTGATTTGGATATTGATGTTACTTTCGTTCCTTGCATAAGAGGAAGTAATTTATCGTGAAAAGAACCGGAGTTCATATAATATCCAAGATATCCAACTGCATATTTCTGCTTTGGTCTTAATGGAATTGTATGCAATCCAGCAAGCACATTCATATTGTCTAAATTGGCTATTTCAGTGCATTTTCCCGCTGTTTCATCTTCTGCGGTATCAGCCATTATTATATCACCATTCTGAAGAAATGAGCCTTTAAGTTTATCCACAGTTTGGCTGGACTGAATAAATGGAAGTTCTTCTGTTTTAAGGTCAAGAACTTCTCCATATTTTACAAGGATATCCCCATAATGCACGTTTCTGGCAGCACCGTTTTCAATGCTTAATTCTGACCTAGAAAGTGTATTGTTCTGGAGAATATCAAACGATAAACTTAACTTACGCAGTTCCCAAGTTTTACAGCCAAACCAATCAAACGACAATCTACTCCGCTATAAATACCTCGTGAAAAAATATAAAATGTGTCATTTAAGGCATTGTAAATTTGTCAAATATATGGTATAATATAATAAATATATACTTATACCGAAATCCAGCGTAAAAAACGTTAAATAAATACATAAGGAGTAAAAAACAATGGCTGAAAACGAAAACAGCAAAGATCTTCTGAGCGTTCTGTGGGCAGGCGCAGATATCCTTCGCGGAAAAATGGACGCTAACGAGTACAAGAATTATCTGTTAGGCATAGTGTTCTATAAATACCTCTCCGACAGCTTTCTGACCCATGTTTACGACCTGCTGAACAACAAGGAACCCGAAAACATGACAGTCGCCCAGAGAGCATACGAAGAAGTTTTTTCTACCGAGGACGCCGAGGAACTTCTCGAGGACATCAAGGAAAGCTATCATTATACGATAGACCCCGAACTTACATACACCAAAATTGCGGAGGCGGCGAACAACAACGCATTCCAGCGCGAAACGCTGCAAAAGGCGTTCAACAACGTTCAGCAGTCCGACAGCATATTTGCAAACCTTTTTGCCGACGTTGATCTCTATTCAACAAGGCTCGGTGCGGGTGAACAGAAGCAGTCCAGCATAATTGCTGAACTTGTCAAGACTATCAACAACGCAAATCTCCTGGGACATGAGGGCGATATTCTCGGTGACGCCTACGAATATCTTATCGGACAGTTCGCAAGTGAAACCGGCAAAAAAGCAGGCGAATTCTATACTCCGCAGGAGGTTTCGCAGATACTCACACGCATAGCAATCAAAGGTCAGGAGGACAAGCAGGGACTTCTGGTATACGACCCTGCAATGGGCTCCGGCTCGCTGCTGCTGAACGCAAAGAAGTATTCGAACCAGCCGAACTATATCCACTATTTCGGTCAGGAGCTGAACACTACCACATTCAACCTCGCAAGAATGAATATGTTCCTGCATGGAGTTGACCCGGAAAACCAGGCCCTCAGAAACGCCGATACTCTTGACGCTGACTGGCCTACCGATGAGGAAACCGACTTTGATCTGGTTCTGATGAACTCTCCCTATTCTGCAAACTGGTCTGCTGCGCCGGGATTTCTGAACGATTCCCGTTTCTCTGATTATGGAGTACTTGCACCAAAATCAAAGGCGGATTACGCGTTCCTGCTTCATGGCTATTATCATCTGAAAAACACCGGTACAATGGCGATAATTCTGCCGCACGGCGTGCTTTTCAGAGGAGCAGCCGAGGGAAAAATCAGACAGAAACTTGTTGACAGCGGTGCAATTTATGCAGTCATCGGAATGCCTGCAAACCTGTTCTACAACACGTCTATTCCTACCACGATAATAGCACTGAAAAAGAACCGCACAGGTCGTGATATACTGTTTATCGACGCTTCGAGCCAGTTTGAAAAGGGCAAGAACCAGAACAAACTGACCCAGGACAATATCGACCACATCATTCAGCTTTATGTTGACCGCAAGGACGTTGATAAGGAAGCCCACCTCGCAAGCTATGATGAGATCAAGGGGAATGATTACAACCTGAATATCCCCCGTTATGTAGACACGTTTGAGCAGGAAGAAGAAATCAGCCTGTCTGATATTGCAAGCGAACTCCAGGAGCAGGACAAGGAGATAAAAGCGGCACAGGACGAACTTCTTTCACAGTTTGCCGAACTTACAGCTTCCGATGAACAGGCGCAGGCTGAAATTGCCGAGCTGATGAAAACTCTGGAGGGCTTATTCTGATGAAAAATGGAAATAATGCACCGCAGATCCGCTTCAAAGGATTCACTGATGATTGGGAACAGCGTAGGTTTTCAGAGCAGTATATGAAAGTTACGGAAAAGAACGATTTGAGCTTTGGAACAGATAAAATCATATCGGTTGCTAATGGGTATTTTTAGTCTTGACCTTAGCAAAACCCTGGTTTTACGGATACATTCCACAGATGAGAACGTTATAGCTGACCTGACCTCAAAGATACAGCAGTTTATCGTAAAGTAATTTCAGACCTCATAAATGCCGAACCGTCGCTTTCATGGAAAACGGCGGTTCGCTGTATTCGGCACTTTCCTGCTCATATTCAGTTCAACTGTGGCAGAACATTATGAGCTGACGGTCTGCTGTTCATTGCACGGGCAGGGACTTCCCTTCCACGGCGAGGCTGCGATGATAGACGACACCTACCTCACCGGAAGCTGGATGACAAGCAGTCCATAATCAGCCGTATCCGCGAGGCTGCGAAGATAGTTCCTCTGGACAGGCTGTACCTCAGTCCGCAGTGCGGATTTGCATCCTGCGAGATAGGCAACAGGCTCACCGAGGAAGAGCAGTGGGCGAAGATAAAGCTGATAAACGACATCTCAGAGGAAGTCTGGGGAAAGTAAGCTGAATAACATATCCCCTGCAGGAGCATTTGACCTGTGGGGGAAATCTATATATGAACCGAGCTAGGGTGCTGTCAGAAATGATAGCACTTATTCTTTTTCTGAATGATGTAATGTATTTATCAAGTGCATTTTAATATACAATTCTGGTATGATGATTATATTCATCTCACAGTTTACACATAGCTGTCCAAGTGCTATAATAACCACAGAACGAAAAAGCGCTGAGTTCTCAAAGACAACAAGGAGAAGATGAACATGGATACACATGAAGATTTCCTGGGCAGGATAAGGTATCCCGGATATCACGACAAAATAATGACCGCGGAAAAGGCGGCGGAATTCATAAAGCCTGAAATGACGCTCGGCGTCAGCGGATTCACCATCGCGGGATATCCGAAGGCAGTCGCAGGAGAGCTTGCGAAACGCGCAAGGAACGGCGAAAAGCTGGAGCTTACGGTGTATTCCGGAGCATCCCTTGGTGAGGAGTTCGACGGCGAGCTTGCAAGGGCGGGCGCTCTTAAAGCGAGAATGCCTTACCAGACCAACAAGGATCTGCGTAATTCGATAAACGCCGGTATGATATCCTATCACGACGTTCCGCTGGGACAAATGCCGGTGTGGGTCAAGAACAACTTCCTGAAGCACATCGACGTTGCGATAATCGAAGCCGCTGCAATTGACGAAAACGGCAACATTATCCCCACCACATCGGTCGGAACCTCGAATATCTACGCCGAATACGCGGATAAGATCATCATTGAGGTGAACACCTACGTTCCCCGCTGCATTGAGGGAATCCACGATGTGTATTCTCCGGAGCGCCCTCCGCACACGCAGCCTATTCCGATAACCAAGGTAAGCGACAGGGTCGGAACTACCTACATAAAGTGCGACCCGGCAAAGGTAGTTGCGGTGGTCGAGAGCAACATTCCGGACAACGGCAGAACGGTTTCCCCGGTGGACGACGAGTTCCGCAGCATGGCGAATAACCTCATCGGATTCCTGCACAGCGAGGTCGAGCACGGCAGGCTGTGCAATCCGCTTCCTCCGGTTCAGGCGGGCGTCGGGAGCGTTTCCAACGCGGTTTTGCAGGGACTTGCTGAGTCGGATTTCGAACATCTCACCGTGTATTCCGAGGTGCTCCAGAACTCGATTTTCGACCTCATCGACGCCGGAAAGGTGGATTTCGCTTCCGGTACGTCGCTAACCATTTCATGGGACAAGCGCGATGAATTCTTTGAGAACTTTGAAAAATACCGCGACAAGATGATACTCCGTCCGCAGGAGATAAGCAACCACCCAGAGGTAATCAGACGGCTGGGCGTTATCGCGATAAATACCGTAATTGAGGCGGATATCTACGGCAATACGAATTCCTCGTATATCGACGGCTGCCGCCTGATGAACGGCGTCGGCGGTTCCGGCGACTACTGCGAGAACGCGGGGCTTTCGATATTCATTACGAAGTCCACTGCGAAGGACGGCATGCTTTCCTGCATAGTTCCGCAGGTCAGCCACGTTGACCACACTATCCACGAGATCCACGCGCTGATAACCGAACAGGGCGTTGCAGACCTCAGAGGTCTTGACCCGGTAGAGCGTGCAAATCTCATCATTGATAAATGCGCGCACCCGAAGTTCCGCAAGGCGCTTCACGAATATCTTGACAATGCAGAATCCACCTGCAAATACAAGGAAAACCCCGTAGATATGCAGGCGGCTCTTAACTTTGAAAAAGCAATGTGATGGAGGACAAAACAATGGACGAACAGGCAGTAAACATGGTAAATGAACTCATAGCAAAGGCAAGAGTGGCTCAGAAGCAGTTCGAGAGCTTCTCCCAGGAAAAGACAGACGAAGCGGTACGCGCGATAGGCAAGGTAGTCTACGACCGCGCCGAGGAGCTTGCCAAGATGGCGTGCGAGGAGAGCGGCATGGGCGTTTACGCCGATAAGGTAGCCAAGTGCCACGGCAAGTCCAAGTGTATCTGGAACAGCTTAAAGGGCAAGAAGTCCGTAGGTATCATCGGCGAGGACAAGCAGACCGGAATTATCCGTGTGGCAAAGGCAAAGGGCGTTGTTGGCTCCGTAACTCCGGTAACTAACCCGGTAGTTACCCCGATGTGCAACGCGATGTTCGCACTCAAGGGTCAGAACGCTATCATCGTAGCTCCGCACCCCAGAGCGCAGAAAACCAACAAATACGTTATCGACCTGTTCCGCGCAGAGCTGAAGAAGCTCGGACTTCCCGAGGACCTCGTGCAGACCGTTGAGCAGTGCTCCATGGACGCGACAACAGCCCTCATGCACGGCGTTGACGTTGTAGTAGCCACCGGCGGCGGAGCAATGGTGAAGTCCGCGTACTCCAGCGGCAAGCCTGCGCTCGGCGTTGGTCCCGGCAATGTTCAGGTTATAGTTGACCGTGGCGTTGACCTCGAGGAAGCTATCCCGAAGATAATCAGCGGCAGAATTTTCGATAACGGTATCATCTGTTCCGGTGAGCAGTGCGTATTCCTGCCGGAGGAGTCCTTCGAAAAGGGTATCGATATCTTCAAGAAGAACGGCGTGTTCTATGTTGACGACGCTGAAACCGCAAAGAAGTTCGCGGACGCTATCTTCCCGGAGAACGGTCCTATCAGCAGAAAGGTCGTAGGTCAGAGCGTGCAGACCATCGCAAAGCTGGCTGGCGTTGACGTTCCGGACGGCACCAGAATGATACTCATCAAGGCAAGAAGCATCGGCAAGGACGAGCCCCTCTGCCGTGAGAAGATGTGCCCGGTAATGATCACCTCCTCCTACGACACATTCGAGAACGCAGTAAAGCTTGCGCAGACCGACCTCGACTGCGAGGGCAAGGGTCACACTGCTTCCCTGCACAGCAACGATATGGAGCACATCAAGTATGCAGGCGAGAAGCTGACAGTAAGCCGTCTGATAGTAAATCAGCCGTCCTCCACCGGCGCAGGCGGAAGCCTCTACAACGGCTTTGCTCCGACAACAACGCTCGGCTGCGGCTCATGGGGCAACAACAGCATTTCCGAGAACCTGAACTACACTCACCTCATCAATGTATCTCAGATAGGGCTTTACAATAAGGACGCGGCAGTTCCCACCGATGAGGAGATCTGGGGCTGAACGGACTAAGGAGTTTTTATGGAACAGATAATTTTCCGCCCGAAACTTTATAAATTCGATACGCTGAAAGCCTTTACCGATGAATTCAAGGTAGGCGGCAGCGACCTTATCCTGACGAACAAGTACATCTACGATCCGTATTCCGATAACAACAAGTGCGGCGCACAGGTGATCTATCAGGAGGAATTCGGCGGCGGCGAGCCTACCGACACTATGGTAGACGCGATAATCGCCGAGGCTTCCAAAAAGCATTTCGAGCGCGTAATTGCCATCGGCGGCGGTACCGTTATCGACATTGCAAAGGTGCTTTCCGTATCCGACGGAGGCTCGGTGGATTCCCTCTACGACCACAAGGACAGCATTACAAAGCTGCACCAGTTAATTATAATTCCGACCACCTGCGGCACCGGCAGCGAGGTCACAAACATCTCGATAATCAACCGCACGCGCCTTGGCGTGAAGATGGGTCTGACCTCCGAAAATATGTTCGCGGATTACGCAGTGCTGGTTCCGGAGCTGCTCGCGAAGCTTCCGCTGAAGGTGTTCGGCGCAAGTTCCATTGACGCGCTGGTTCACGCTGTTGAATCCTCGCTCTCCCCGAAAGCTACCGTATACACCAAGCTGATGGGATACAAGGCTATCGAAATGATAATCACTGGCTATCAGAAGCTGGTCAGCGAGGGCATGGACAAGCTCCCGCAGTACATGGGAGACTTCCTTACCGCTTCCAACATGGCTGGATTTGCATTCGGCACAGCGGGCTGCGCGGCAGTCCATGCGCTGAGTTACCCCCTCGGCGGTACATATCACGTTCCGCACGGCGAGAGCAACTACGCGCTGTTCACCGGAGTGCTGTACAAGTACATGGAGAAAAAGCAGGACGGCGAAATAGCACATCTCAACGCGTACCTCGCGGAGCTTCTGCACTGCGACGTGAAGAACGTCTACAACGAGCTTGAAAACCTGCTGAACCACATTCTCCCGAAGAAACCGCTGCACGAATACGGCGTTACCGAAGCGGATATTCCGGTATTCACCGACAACGTGCTCGCAACGCAGGGCAGACTGACCGCGAACAATTTCGTTCCGCTCAGCCGCGATGATATTCTCGACATCTACAAGAATCTTTATTGATAATCTTCTCCCCCTATATGCGCTCAGCGCTGCTCCGGCAGTGCTGGGCGTTCTTTCTCAAATGATATGAAAGGCGAAAACCATGAAATACAGCGAAATGGACAAACAGGCGCTCGAAGCCGAAAAACAGAAGTGCGTTGAACGGTTAAGCAAGTACTCCAAAGACGACATCTCCCTCGACCGCTCCAGAGGAAAGCCCTCAAAGGAGCAGCTGGAGCTGTCGATGAAAATGCTGGACGTCCTCGACCACCACAGCCTGCTGGACAGTGAAAGCGGTCAGGACTGCCGCAACTACGGCGGGCTTGACGGAATCCCGGAGGCAAAGCGCCTGCTGGCGCACATGATGGGCACGCACTCCGTGAACACGATAATCGGCGGAAACAGCAGCCTTACGATGATGTACCAGCTTATAAGCCACGGAATGACGGACGGTATCTGCGGCTCCACGCCGTGGCAGGAGGTAAAGGGCAGAAAGTTCCTTTGCCCTGTTCCGGGCTACGATCGGCATTTCGCGATAACCGAGCATTTTGGATTCGAGCTTGTTCCGGTGCCGATGAACTCCGATGGTCCGGATATGGACGTAGTGGAAAAGCTGGTAAGCAGCGACGATAAGATAAAGGGTATCTGGTGTGTTCCGAAGTACGAAAACCCCACCGGAATAGTTTACAGCGCCGATGTAGTCCGCCGTTTTGCCGCGCTGAAGCCTGCGGCAGAAGATTTCCGCATTTTCTGGGACAACGCCTACTGCGTGCATAATTTCGACGGAAAGTGCGCCGAAATTCCGGATATAATCTCCGAATGCGACAAGGCGGGAAATTCAGACCTCGTGTATGAATTCTGCTCCACAAGCAAGATAACGTTCCCCGGTTCGGGAATTTCGGCGGTGGCTTCCAGCCCGGCAAATCTCATTGATATCCGGGCGTTCCTGAAGTTTGCAACGATAGGTCCGGATAAGATAAATCAGCTCCGCCATGCGAGATTTTTCAGGAATTCCGCAGGACTCCGCGCGCACATGAAGAAGCACGCCGCGATAATGAAGCCGAAATTCGACGCGATGTATAAAGTCCTCAACGAGGAACTGGACGGGCTTGGAATCGCAGAATGGACGGTCGCAAAGGGCGGGTACTTTGCTTCCTACGATACACTCCCGGGATGCGCAAGAGCAGTCGTTGAGATGGCTGCGGAGCACGGAGTAAAATTTACTCCGGCAGGCTCGACCTACCCACACGGAAACGACCCGCAGGACAGCAATATCCGGCTGGCTCCGTCGTTCGCAACGGTCGATGAGATAGAGAGCGCAGTTACGGTGCTTGCGCTCTGCACGAAGATTGTAAGCATTGACAAGATGTTAAAGTAAAAGCATAGCGCCTGACGAATTTATCAGGCGCTTTTGCCGGTTTAAGGAATAAATGGAGAATTGATATGTACATCAGCTTTGACTACTACCGGGCGTTTTATTATGTTGCGAAATACGGCAGCATTTCACAGGCAGCGGAAGCACTTATGAACAACCAGCCCAACGTTTCCCGGACGATAAAGAACCTCGAAAGCGAGCTTAACTGCACGCTGTTCGTGCGCTCCAGAAAGGGTGTTGAACTGACCCCAGAGGGCGAAATGCTGTACGCCCATGTAGCCGCAGCGGTGGAGCATATCCAGTCCGGCGAGGAGGAAATCTGCCTCGAACGGACGCTCTCCAAGGGTGTAGTGACGATAGGCGCAAGCGAAATCGCTCTGAGGTGCTTCCTGCTTCCGGTGCTGAAGGATTTCCGGCAGAAGTACCCGGGGATACGTATTCGCGTGTTCAATCACTCCACGCCGCAGGCGGTTTCCGCGCTGAAAAATGGGCTTGTGGACATAGCGATGGTTACTACTCCGACCGGCGAGCTGAACTCCCTGACCTCAAAGGAAATATGCGAGGTAAGTGAGATTCCGGTGTGTGGAACGGCATTTTCACAGCTCGCGGGAAAGAAGCTGAGCCTTTCGGAATTGTCAACATATCCGCTGATTTCGCTGGGAAAGCAGACGAAAACCTACGAATCGTATTCCGAATGGTTCCGGAAGAATAACTGTGATTTCACGCCTGATATCGAAGCCGCGACCGCCGACCAGATACTTCCGATGGTTAAGAACAATCTTGGCATAGGTTTCGTTCCGGAGGAGTTTCTGGAGGAATACCCGAATCAGGGAATTATCAGTCTGGAGCTTCAGGAAACCGTACCCTCGCGGCAGGTGTGCTATCTCAGGAAAAAGGGGCACACCATGAGCGTCGCCTGCCGGGAAATGGAGAAGATGATTTTATCCGTATCCGAATACTGAGAAACAAAAGCACCTGCCAGGATACTGATGTGGAACCTGATCTTGTCCCTTTCAGAATACGAAACAAGACCTTTCGTAAGATATGCCCTTACTGTAGATTTTGACCCAATAAACGTATATTGTCCTGAATTTCTTAATTACCCTAATACCGTAACAGGGTATGATTCGGTGATGAAAACAAGGATACTTGAAACAATGGGGTATATTCTGACCGCCCATACGAACGCAAAAAAGTTCTGTGTTTTTGCCGGTGTGGGCAATTCCGGTAAATCTCTATTGATAAATCCTTTAGAACTTGTTCTCATAGCCGTTTAAGCAACAAATGCAGGTGAGAAATGTAGATGATATTTTCTTCGGAATCGGCAGAATATTCAAAATCTTTGGATAATCTCCGATAGTCGCCAAACCACGAAAAAGTACGTTCAACACGCCAGCGTTTTGGCAGCGCTTCAAAGACGGGTTTTATCTGCTTTGAAATATCGATCATTACGTTGTGAAAAACTTCAAATGTATTTTTTAAAGTCCCTCTATACCCCTCATCTGCACATCCTGCATGGATAGAAGGGTACAAGAATAAAGCCTTTTCAAATACGAAAACGCCGCCCTTTGTATCGTGTTGATTTGCCTTATGGACATTGACTGCGAGAATATTTCCCATGATATCGGTCACGATATGACGTTTCACTCCTTTTGTTTTTTTCCCCCGTCATAGCCTTTTTTATCGCTTCTGTATGCTGTTTTCACGCTTTGTGAATCAATCAATGCGTAATGAGGTTCGGCTGATCTGCCGTCGCTAAGGCGTGCTTCTTTAACAAGATACCTCATGACCTTTTCCCATGTTCCTTTCCTTTTCGCACGACTATAAAAATTATAAACTGTTGAATAAGGCGGATAATCATGTGGAAGAGCTCTCCATTGACAGCCTGTTTTCACAACATATATGACTGCTTCTACAAGATTTCTCTTGTCATATTTGCTTTTATTCCCACTCGGGAAAAATTCTTTTATCTTTTCCCACTCACTGTCGCTTAAGTCGCTTGGGTATGCGGTCCGTTTGTATTCTGCTTTCATGTCTCTTATTATACCATATTTTTTCTATGAGAACAAGTTCTAATATAAGTGAAATGGGTGGGCACCTACCAACAGTCAGGCTAAACAAGTCTGACTGTTTCTGTTTTAAAGGAGAAAATAAAAATGGATACATCAATAAGACTCTGCACAATGGACGGCCTGCCCGAACTCCGCAACCTGTCAATCAACACGTTTTACGAAACATTCGCCCCGATGAACACTGCGGAAGATATGGAAAACTATCTCGCCACATCGTTTGATGAAGCAAAGTTCCGCAGGGAACTCAGCGACAGTAACACGGATTTTTTCTTCGTTTATTCCGGTGAGGAACTTGCTGGCTACATTAAGCTGAATGAAGCCCCGTCGCAGTCTGACGTCAACGACAAGACTTCACTGGAAATCGAGCGCATATATATCCTGTTGAAATATCAGGGTGAGGGGCTTGGCGCTTTGCTTATGGACAAGGCGATTTCCACAGCCAGAGAACGTGGCAAAGAGTACATCTGGCTCGGCGTCTAGGAGAAGAACGAGAAAGCGCTTGCGTTCTATAAAAAGCACGGATTCCATAAAATTGGTGAGCATTCGTTCGTTATCGGGAGCGATATTCAAACCGACCACCTCATGCGGCTTGATTTGAAAAAGTAACATATACCAATAAACGCCTTGCAGAATTTGTTTGTGCAAGGCGTTTATTATATTAATGTTCAAAGTCAGTTAGGATTACATTTCTTACAAGGCACATACCCGCTGGCAACAGCGCCGTCAAAATCTTCAGTGTACGCCTTGTTTGAATCTTTCATCTGCTTGACCGCTGAACAGCTTGGATAGTGTATCTTTTGGGTATTTGTGTTCAGAATGTACTGTGTTCCGACTGGATCAACTTCCGCAGCGGTCGTGGTAGTCTGTACAGTTGTCTGTGTAGTTGTGGCAGTAGTCTGAACTGACGTCTGATACGCACTCGGCTGTTTATCAACGCTGATATTCTTTCCGTCAGAGGTGAAAACTATCGTGCCTTGCAGGTCGGTACGGAAAACCTCGATGTTTCGACTGTTCAGACATTCCAGCACCTCGTCAGTGGGGTGTCCGTATTTGTTGCCCATTCCGCAGCTTATCACGGCGTAAGTTGGGTCAACTTTTTTGAGAAAATTAGCAGACGACGAGGTAGCAGAGCCATGGTGTCCGACTTTCAAAACATCGC
>ENA-OPSJ01002466-OPSJ01002466.1-human-gut-metagenome-genome-assembly--contig:-NODE-2466-length-11966-cov-3.387793_pt1 | contig 11966 bp, 8 predicted proteins | sample MGYA00241801_ERZ501893 | MGnify/ENA primary metagenome ERZ501893 (study PRJEB25962, sample SAMEA2042219) | human gut metagenome | biome: human gut; feature: human-associated habitat; material: faeces...
ATTTTTAAAAAATTTTCCCGTGCGTATAAAAGGAGAAAAGAACAGATGAAGAAAAAGATTATTATAGCAGGAATAACAGCAGCCATTCTGATTGCAGGAGCAGGGATCTTCTGTATCAGTGCAGGAAACAGGGAAAATGATAAGAAAACAGAAATCACACAGATGACAGAAACAGAGTCAGAGACGGAGACAGAGCCTATAACAGAGGTAGAAACCACTACGGAATCTGTGACAGAGGTACAGACCGAAGCACCGACCGAACCGCAGACAGAACAGGTCACAGAGCCACAGACAGAGCAGGTAGTGGTAGATACTTTCTATGATGATACCATAGACACCTATTCCTACGAAGAAGAGGACGATACCGATGATTCTGCACCTGCCGATACACAGCCGGTTTATGAAGAATCAGAATCGGTATACACCGAGCCAGAACCGGTGTACATTGAGCCAGAGCCAGTATCAGAAGATACGGACAGTGGTAATACAGGTGTGGATAATAGTCAAGTAGAAAATAATGAAGAAATAGATTACGGTGATGAAGATATAGACGCTCTTAAAAATGCTTGTAAAGATAATATCCAACCGGAAGATTATGACAAGATAGACTGGTCACATAGGATTCATTAATAGTATTACCTATTTTTGTTGCAAACTTATTATACATCAGAAAGTCCCTGTACGATACTTTTTTATGAAAAAGTTGTAAAGTGGTGGAACAATAATATTAATATGCAAAATCATAAGCACAGTGGATAACTGAAAATTCAGTTCCACTGTGCTTTTTCTTCCAAAAATCTCCATACTCTAAAAAATATAACGAAAAAATGTTACGGAAGAAGGAATTTTATTTCCGCCAGAAATTCCCGCAGCATATTGTTCGGGAGATATAAAGGTGAGGAATCAGCGGCAATTCCACTGATGTTGGTAATTCCTTCTTTTTTTGCAGTCTGTAATGCCCGGAACAGATGAAAATTATTTGTTATAATTCCGATTGCGGCATCCTGCGGAATTAATTTCATGCTGTTTCTGATATTCTGGCTGGTTGTCTTTGAATCCGGTTCCAGAAGAATCCGGTCTTTTTCTATGCCCTGTTCTTCCAGATATGCTGCCATTCCTTCTGCTTCACTGCAGGGTTCGTTTTTTCCCTGTCCTCCGGATACGACACAGATGGTGTCCGGGTGTTCGTATAAGTATTGGACTGCCCGGTCAAGACGGTAACGCAGAACTCTGCTGGGACCATGTTCGCGCATCTGTGCACCGAGAACAATAATATATTCCGGATTATTATCCCCGGTATCATGAAAATGAGAAAATATCATTCCTTCCACAATAAGAAAAAATAATAGAAATAATGCAAGAACAATGCTGCCGGTACGAACTAGTATAACAGGAAGTTTCAGCCATAATTTCCAATGAATAAATATTCCGGAAAAAATAAATAAGCCTGCAATTCCAAACCAGACAGCAAAGAATAAAGTACCGGAACCTGCCATACGGATCAAAATCCCGTAACCGATACAGAGAATGGCGAGTAAGAAACATAAAATCATAAAGAACCTCCGGTAATAACGTCAGTATTAGTTTCTATAAGAACCTTTTTTCCTTCAAAAGCAAATCCGTAGTGGCGGATTTTTTCTTTTGGAATTCCAAGTAAGAGAAGCTCGGTATCATAACCTTTTTCTTCAATTTGTTTTAATGCAGCTTTTGCAGTTCCATGTAATCCGGTTTCTTCACTGGAATCAAATACCTTGAATTCCATAATAATAGCATCTTTGTCAGGATGTTTGGGAATCAGCATAACATCATATCTTCCATAACCGCTTTCGCGATTTGACTTTAATTGATAATCTTTACGTAATGCAACTAAAAGCCCCAGTACAAATCCATGATAGAAACGTTCTGGCTGGGTTCTTGCAGAGGCACGTCTTCCAGCATCAAAATTACTGAATGTTTCTAATGCAACATCATTCAGATAATTCGTCATATTTTTTACATTTCCGCCAAGAAGAGCTGTTATAAACTCGTTGTATTCTTTTCTTACAGTACGAAACCAGCCTTTAAACATTTTTGAAAACATGATGTGGGTTTCTTTGTTTGTGATCTTTAAATAATACCATGTTTCTAAATCTTCGTCTCGATATTCGACTTTTTCTGCTTTTAAATAGCCGCTTGCCATAAGAAGACTCCAGATGGCACTTTCGTCATCTGTTAGCTGATGAAATATAATTTGTTCGTCAAAATTTTCGACAATTTCATTATTTTGCAGAAGTTCCTCCATTTTTTCTTTTACTTCTGCGGAAGCTGTTTGTATTAATTTGCTTACCAGAGCATTAGAACTGGTATCGATCCAATAGGTTTGATATTCACGTTTACTTAAAAAATTGGTAATTGACCATGGATTATAAATATCTTTTTGAGAGCCGAATATAAATCCATCATACCATTGTTTTACCTGCTGTTTTTCTTTTGATAGTCCAAATAACTCTAAAGACTGAAAAACTTCTGATTCCGTAAATCCGAAACAGCTTTCGTATTCTTTTGCGGTTGTGGTGACTACGTTCAGATTATTTAAATCGCTAAACATAGATTCTTTTGAAATTCTTGTGATTCCGGTCATAACAGCTCGTTCCATATAAGGATTGGTTTTAAATGCTGAATTAAAAAAACTACGCATAAATCCTGTAAGTTCTTCCCAATATCCATAGGAATAGGCTTCCTGCAATGGAGTATCATATTCGTCCAAAAGAATAATAACCTTCTTCTGATAATGATTATTTAACAGTGCAGAGAGGTTTTTTAAAGCATCTTGAGCCATTACATCGTCCATATCATAACTGACAAGCTGATATGTTTTTTTTTCATGTTCATTAAAATATGCTTCAAGAGATACAAATTGTGCGTATAAATCAACCAGAATGTTTTTTATTTTTTGAATAGCATTTTTATAACTACGTTCTTTTACATCGGCAAAACTTAAAAATATAACGGGATAAGTTCCCTGGATTTTTTTATAATACTCGTATTTCCAGATATTTAATCCTTCAAAAAGCTCCTTTCTGCCAGCATACTTGTTTGAAAAGAAGCATTTAAGCATATCCATATTTAAAGTTTTTCCAAAACGTCTGGGTCTTGTAATCAGGGTTACAATATCCTTTGATTCCCACCATTCTCTGATGAATAGAGTTTTATCAATATAGAAGCAGTCATTTATTCGGATATCTTCAAACCCCTGATTGCCAATACTGATTGTTTTTGACATTTCTCCACCTGCTTTCTGTGAATTATCTTGTTCTGTTCAAATTGTATCATAGAAATATTTTAAAAACAATGCTACAATTCATCATTTGCTATTTTACCGAATATCTGCGGTAAATAAACATTGATATTACGGCAGTAATCGTTTCGGTAATCCAGAATGCGTGCCACACTCCGGCAGCACCGGATATTCTGCTTAAAATCCATGCCATTGGAATCATAAGGACAACATAACGGCATAGTGAGATAAACAGAGAAGGAATTCCTTTTCCGAGTCCCTCCAAAGCACCGCAGGCGGTTACGGACAGGGAAGAAATAACAAAGCCGATGCAGATAATTCTGAGAGCATGACTTCCGCTTGAGATGGAATCTGCATTGGAAGTAAAGAACCCAATGAGTGCATCAGGAAGAGCAAGGCAGAGGATTGTACCAATGATCATAATTATTGCGACAAATCCGGCGGCCTGTAAAAAGATCTGCTGCACTCGTTTCTTTTTCCCGGCACCATAATTATAGCCAATCAGTGGACGCATTCCCTGAATTACACCATTTGCCGGCAGATATAAGAATGTCTGCAGTTTATAGTAAACACCCAGAACAAAAACATAGGTCTGTGAAAATCCTGCAAGAATCATATTCAATGCCGAAATCAGCAGGGAAGGCAGAGCCATGTTCAAAGTCGCCGGAATCCCAATGGAATACATCTTTTTACATAATGTAGCGTCTAAAATGGCATCTTTTCTACGAAAATGGACAGAAACCGGTCTGGCAAGGTAGATAATCAGGTAAAAGGCGGCACTGATTGTCTGGCCAAGTCCGGTAGCCAGTGCAGCACCCTGTATGCCGAGTGCCGGGAATGGCCCGATGCCGAAAATCAGCAGCGGATCCAATATAATATTTGCAATACATCCGCTCATCATGCATACCATGGATACTGCCATTCGTCCCACCGCCTGGAAAGTCTTTTCAAAAACCAGTTCCCATGCAAGAATTACGGAAAATGAAAATACAATCACGGAATAACTGCTTCCCAGTTTTACAACCTGCTCCGAAGAGGTGAAAATTTTAAGAAAAGGTGTAATAAATAAAATGCATACTACAGTCAACACTACACCGTGTAAAGTTCCGAGCAGCATTCCCTGACTTGCTGCTTTGTCAACCATTTTCCTATCATTTGCTCCCATATAAAATGAAATCATGGCATTAATCCCGATGCCGAATCCTACCATAACGGCATTCACTAAATTTTGCATTGGAAATACCAGTGATAATGCAGTCATTGCGTCTTCACTGATTTTTGCCACAAAGAAACTGTCCACAATGTTGTAAAGTGAATTCACAAGCATTGAAATCATCATCGGAAGAGACATGGTAAGTAACAGTTTCATAACCGGGCGTTCTTTCATATAACTTTGATCCATAAAGTCCTCCTTAAAACAAAAAAATGCCACACAGCCTCCTGTGTGGCGAAAAGATGAATCGAAACCTCATTCCGGAAAAATCCACAAAAATTTTCAAAAAGATTATAACAAAAGATGAGGAAGAAAGTCAAGACGAATGTTGATTTTGGGCGATGGAATGTGGTAGTATTATAGTAAGAAAATAATAACATTCTGCATAAGGAGAAATAATGAAAAAATACGAGGAATTAGAAAATGGATTACAGACAGCGTTTATTAATCATACAGTGAATTCTAATCTGGCATATCGTCCGGAATTTATTTCAAACGATTATAAACAGGGAAAGAAAGTGCTTGCTTCACTGGAATATGAATTAAATCAATGTGATGAATTTTGTATTAGTGTGGCATTTATCACACAGAGCGGAATACAGCCATTACTTATGATTTTAAAAGAATTGGAAAAGAAAAATGTCCCGGGTAAAATTCTTACCACAGATTACCTGACATTCAGTGAACCAAAGGCACTTATGCGACTTGCAGAATTAAAAAATATTAAAATAAAAATGTATCGGACCAATGATGAAACAGGCGGATTTCATACCAAAGGGTATATTTTTAAACAGGATGAAATTTATCGGATCATTATTGGAAGTTCCAATATGACATTAAGTGCAATTACAAAAAACAGAGAGTGGAATACCAAATTAGTATCCACAGAGCAGGGACAGATAGTGACAGATATCCTGCAGGAATTTGATGAGCTGTGGAACAGTGAAGTGACACAGGAATATCATGATTTTATAGAGGAATACGAGCAAAGATATTTACAGAATAAATTAATAGAAAGACAGAAGCAGAGAGCTTTGTCTGATGAAAAAGTTGTAGATTTTGCAACTTATACATTAAAGCCAAATAAAATGCAGGTGGAATTTGTAAATAAAATGCAGAGATTAAGAGAACAGGGACAAACAAAGGCATTGTTATTAAGTTCGACCGGTACTGGAAAAACTTATGCTTCTGCATTTGCCATGCGTGAACTGGGATTTAAAAAAGTATTATTTCTGGTGCATAGAGAGCAGATTTTAAAACAGGCACTGATATCTTATAAAAAAGTTTTACCGGGAAATATTTCAATGGGATTGCTTTCTGGTAATTATAAAGATACGGATGTGGATTATCTGTTTTCTACCGTTCAGACAATGAGCAGGAGCTATATATTGGAGAAATTTGAAAAAGACAGATTTGAATGTATTATCATCGATGAAACACATAAAGCCGGGGCAGAGAGTTACCATAGAATTATAAAGTATTTTACACCGGAATTTTTACTTGGTATGACAGCAAGTCCGGAACGGACAGATGGATTCGATATTTACAGTTTATTTGACCATAACATTGCAAGTGAGATAAGGCTTCAGGATGCATTAAGGGATAATCTTTTGTGTCCGTTTCATTATTATGGTATTTCAGATTTGGAAATAAATGGGCAGACAATAGATGATCATGCCGACTTCCGGCTGCTGGCAAATGAACAGAGAGTAAATCATATTCTGGAACAGGCGGAGTATTACGGATGTGATGGAGAAAGAGTAAAAGGATTGGTTTTCTGCAGTCGGAATGAAGAAGCAAAAGCTCTGTCAGAAGAGTTTAATAAAAGAGGCTACCGGACCATTGCACTTTCTGGTGCCAATTCGCAGGAAGAGAGGGAGCAGGCGGTAGAAAAACTCGAAGCAGATAACACGGATCAAAAGCTTGATTATATATTTACTGTAGATATATTCAATGAAGGTGTTGACATTCCGGCAGTAAACCAGGTTATTATGCTAAGACCGACACAGTCCGCTATCGTCTTTGTGCAGCAGCTTGGACGAGGACTTAGAAAAGCAGATGGCAAAGAATATGTTGTCGTACTGGATTTTGTCGGGAATTATAACCGGAATTTTCTGATTCCGATAGCGTTATCCGGAGACAGAACTTATAATAAAGATACCATTCGTAAATATGTCAGGGAAGGATCCAGGATTATTCCAGGCTGTTCTACGATCCATTTTGATGAAATTACAAAGAAGCGTATCTTTGCTTCCATTGACAAAATGACAACAACAAAGAAGATGCTCACAGACTGGTACAATCAGGTAAAATACATGATAGGTCATATTCCGACGATTTTGGATTTTTATAAATTAGGAGAAATAGATCCGATGCTGTTTATCAGTTATGCAAGAACGTATGATAATTTTGTCAGAATGGCAGATAAGGAATATCAGATGACATTTACTGAGAGAGAGGAGCAGATGCTGGCATTTATTTCGGCACTTATCGTAGATGGAAAGAGACCGCATGAATTATTGCTGCTTAAAATGCTTGTGGAAAACAGGGAGATAAATGAAAATATATTTGCAGAAGAACTTAAAAAAATGGGAGAAATTTACAGAGAAGCAGATTATTATTCGGCACAGAGAATTCTTAATATGGATTTTGTTGCGGGAAGTGATGCGAAAAAGTTTGCAGATATAGAGATTTTTTCTGATGAACAAATGGAAAAAGGCATTTTATTACGTTCGATAAGCTTTTTTGAAAAGCTCAGACGTTTGGAATTTAAAAAGGAGCTGGACAGGTTAATTGAGTATGGATTGCTCAGATATAAAGATATCTATGCCAGGCACGATGATAATAATATGGTATTATATGAAAAATATTCGAGAAAAGATGTATGCCGGCTGATGAACTGGGATAAGGATGAGAGTTCTACCATGTATGGATATAGGATTAAGCATAATACCTGTCCGATATTTGTAACATATGAAAAGAAAGAAGATATATCTGACAGTACAAAATATGAAGATACATTTATAGATAACCGTTTCTTCAGCTGGATGACAAGAAATGGTGTTTCGCTTGACAGCAGGGAAAGTGTTGATATTATAAATTATAAAAAAACCGGACTGAAAATATGTCTTTTTATAAAAAAGAGCGATGGAGAAGGAATGGATTTTTATTATATGGGAGAGGCAGAGCCAGTGCAGTGGAGAGAAACAACTATCCAGAATAATAAAGGAAAAATCCTTCCGATTGTAAATTTTGTATTCCGGCTGAAAAACAGTGTAAGAGAAGATATTTATGAGTATTTGACTAAATAGCAAAAGGCAGAAAGGATCACCACATGAAGACAATCAACGTAGCAGCAGCGATTATTAAATCACAGACCGAAGACGGAACTCCTGTTATCTTTGCAACCCAGAGAGGTTACGGGGAATTTAAGGACTGGTGGGAGTTCCCGGGAGGAAAGATGGAAGAGGGAGAAACTCCGCAGGAAGCACTGGTTCGTGAAATCAGGGAAGAACTGGATGCGGAAATAGAAGTTTTGGACCTGCTTGACACGGTAGAGTACGATTATCCGGCATTTCATTTATCCATGAAGTGTTACTGGTGCAGATTAAACGGCGGGGAACTCATTTTAAAAGAGCATGAAGATGCCAGATGGCTTGACAAAAAACACTTATCTGATGTAAACTGGTTACCGGCAGATATTGTACTAATTGAGAAAATAAAGGAAGAATTATGAAAACGAACAAAAAGTATGCGTTAATCATCAACGAGGCATTACGTTCGGCATTAGACTATGATACCCCGGAAGAACAGATAAACGAATTTATTCGTTTCTTTGGAAAACATATTGGTTCAGACAGAATCTATATATTTGAAGATGATTTGGAAAAAAGTATTACGAATAATAGCTATGAATGGTGTGCTGATGGTGTAGAACCACAGATAAATCTGCTGCAGGCGGTGGAAATGGAACAGATTGACTGGTGGTACGAGGCATTTGACAAGGAACAGAATATTATTATCAAAGATATGGAAACGATAAAAGACGAACATCCTGCGTCCTATGAACTTTTAAAGGAACAGAATATACAGAATCTCGTAGTAAGTCCGCTTCGTTATAAGGACTCCATACATGGATTCTTCGGAGTGGATAATCCGCCGGAAGGAGATTTGGACAGGCTGTCAGTCTTTTTGGAAATGATAGGGACATTACTGGTTTCACTTTTAAAATTGAGAAATTCGTTTCATAAATCGACGGAAGATGCCAGATTTTCCGGATATACAGCATTGTCACAGATTTATTTGTCCATGCATATGGTTAATATAAAAACGGGAATGCTTCAAACGATTAAATCTCCGAATTTTGTTGATGAAAACTTGGATTTGCAAAGTGGTCCATATTTTCCAGTGCAGATAAAAAATGTCATGGAACAGCTGGCAACGGAGAAATATAAGAGAAGTGTGTTTGAATTTACGGATATTGCGACACTGGCAGAAAGAATGAAAGGAAAAGAAACCATAGTGCATGAATTTCTGGGAACGGTTTCCGGCTGGTGTAAAGAACGTTTTATCAAAGTAGATGCGGATAATGTACTGTATTGTGTGGAAGTTATAGATGAGGAAAAGAAACGGGAGAACTGGCTGTTGTATCTGTCGGAAACTGACCGGATGACTGGAATTTGCAACCGTGGATGTGGGGAAAGGAAGATTTCAGAAATGCTGAATAAGCATATCGGAGGATTGTTGTGCCTGATTGACTGCGATAAATTCAAGGCAATCAATGATACTTATGGTCATGCGGTAGGAGACAGTGTTATCATAGCAGTTGCAGAAACTTTGCAGAATTCCTGCCGGGAAAATGATATTGTACTGAGACTTGGAGGGGACGAATTTGCCATGTATATTCCGGGATTATTGGACCGGCAGGCAGCAGATTTGTTTACAGAGAGAGTATTTGCAGCGATTTCTTCCATTCAGATTCCGGAGATGGGAACGAAGCAGATACATGTCAGTATGGGAGCTTCTTTTTGTCTTGAGGATGAGGAGATTAGTTTTGACCGCCTCTATAAAGAAGCTGATGAAGCAATGTATCAGAGCAAGAAGGTGGAAGGCTGCTGTGTAACGTTCTATAAGCATGAAAAAGAATAACACCCTTGACAGATGGCTGTAAAATGAGTATACTAGTAACTGTTGATTGTAAAAATCATGAAGTGTATAGGTTTGTTTTACAGAATAAAAGGAGATACAAATGCGAAATAAGAAAGTACCATCAATGGTTGCAGTTGGTGTATCATTGATGATGGTGGGTTACATTGGAGCAAAACAGATAGATTCCGTAGATCACAGCAAGAAGACAGAGAAAGTGACTGTGGCAGCTTATAACAGCGAGACACAGCCTATGATTGGAATTGAAAGAAGAGAACAGAGTATCGTTGCCATGGCAATGCAGGATCAGATGATGAAAGATGCGATGGGAATTACTACTCCGGAAACAGAAACCCAGATACAGCCGGAAACAGAGACACAGACGGAGACAGGAACACAGGCTGAGACACAGCCGGAAACAGAGACAGAGACAGCGACACAGGCTGAGACACAGCCGGAAACAGAGACACAGACAGAGACAGAAACACAGGCTGAAGCAAAGTCAGAATTCAGTGATATTGCGATTGCACAGGTAAATGATTATGTAAATGTAAGATCCATTGCAAGTACAGATGGAGAAGTGGTTGGAAAATTATACAATAATTCAGCTGCAACTATTTTAGGGGAAGAGAACGGATGGTATCAGATTTCTTCCGGAAATGTAGTTGGATATGTAAAATCAGAATATGTAGTAGTTGGTGATGAAAACCTTGCAAAGAGTGTTGCAACAAGATATGCAAAGGTAAATACAGAAACATTATTTGTAAGAAGTGAGCCGACAACGGAATCAAAGATTATCTATATGCTTCCGGAAGGCGAAGATCTGGTAGCAATTGATGAATCTAATCCAGGTTGGATTAAAGTAACTACAGAGGCAGGCGATGGTTATATTTCTGCTGATTATGTTGTAATGACTACAGATTTTGTTACGGCAGAGTCTACCGCAGAAGAACAGGCAAGACTGCAGAAAGAAGCAGAAGAGCGTAAGGCTGCAGAAGAAGCTGCAGAGAAAGCAATTGCGGAAGCAAATAAGGCCAATGCAAAGAAAGAAACAACTACAACAGTAAAAGAGACAACTACAGCGGCTAAGGAAACAACCACTGAAGCGGCGACAGAAGCAAAAACTTATACAGCTCCGACAAGTGCAACCGGACAGGCAGTAGTTGATTATGCATGCCAGTTTGTTGGAAATCCATATGTATATGGCGGATCCAGTCTGACAAATGGAACAGACTGCTCCGGATTTGTTATGAGTGTTTATGCAGAGTTTGGAATCAGTCTTCCTCATTCTTCTGCATCATTAAGAAGTGTGGGATATGAAGTAAGTCTTTCCGAAATCCAGCCGGGTGATATTGTATGTTACAGCGGTCATGTAGCCCTCTATGTAGGTAATAACACCATCGTACATGCAAGTACACCGGAAACAGGTATTAAATATACATCACCGGTTAATTATAAGAGCGTAATTACAGTTAGAAGAATTTTTTAATCAGAATCCATCAGGGAGATCTGATGAAAGATTTCAACAGAGAAACAGGAGAGAGCGACTATGAGATGCCGTTCTCTCCTGTTTGACTATAAAAAAATATATTTATAGATAGATGGAGAAATAGTATATGCTGTCTGATTTTGATTTAAGTATAATAGTAGAGCCTCTGCTTCAGTGGTTTCAGGAAAATGCAAGAGTCCTTCCGTGGAGGGAATCTCCGACTCCATATCGTGTGTGGGTATCTGAAATTATGCTTCAGCAGACAAGGGTAGAAGCGGTAAAACCTTATTTTGAGCGGTTTACGAAGCGACTGCCGGATGTGGAGGCTTTGGCGGAATGCCCGGAGGATGAGCTGCTAAAACTCTGGGAGGGATTAGGCTATTACAACCGCGTGCGGAATATGCAGAAGGCAGCCGTTCAGGTGATGGAAGAATATGGTGGAAAACTTCCGGCAGATTATGAGAAATTGTTGAAACTGAAGGGGATCGGAAGTTACACTGCCGGGGCGATCGCCTCCATTGCATATCAGATTCCGGTGCCGGCTGTGGATGGAAATGTATTCCGCATCCTGACGAGAGTGTCGGCGGACGATACCGATATTATGAAGCCGTCTTTTCGCTCCCTTCTGGAAAAAGAGCTGCGGGAAGTCATGCAGGGAATGGAGATGCCGGGGGCTTTTAACCAGGCACTGATGGAACTTGGTGCGACCGTGTGTGTGCCGAACGGTGCGCCGTTATGTGAACAGTGTCCGTGGAACAGACTCTGTCTGGCAAGGAAAGAGGGCAGGATCGCAGAACTTCCGGTCAGGACGAAAGCGAAAGCGAGACGTATCGAAAAGAGGA
>ENA-OPSJ01002468-OPSJ01002468.1-human-gut-metagenome-genome-assembly--contig:-NODE-2468-length-11964-cov-7.023260_pt1 | contig 11964 bp, 10 predicted proteins | sample MGYA00241801_ERZ501893 | MGnify/ENA primary metagenome ERZ501893 (study PRJEB25962, sample SAMEA2042219) | human gut metagenome | biome: human gut; feature: human-associated habitat; material: faeces...
TTGTTAAATTTGTACAACGTCCGCTTTCAATTATATAGTTTCGCAATTACCTAAATATTTTAAACAAATGAAAGGAGACTAATTTTATGTACGAATTTACAGATGACTGCTTAATACATATTGACGAGATAGACAACGAGCACAGACAGTTGTTCTCACTTCTCAACGAGTCAATCGCAATGGTTGCCAAGACAGATGATGTGACTGCCATCGCCAATAATCTCGTTACAAAGCTCAAGGATTATGCGCTGAATCATTTTGCACACGAGGAGGCATACATGGAGAGCATACATGACCCTGAGCTAAGACTTCAAAAGCGCGAGCATGCCGCTTTCGCCGACAAAGTCAACTCCTTCACTCTCGACACAGCCTCAACAACGGCAGCAAAGGAATCCTTAAACGAACTCCTTCGTTATCTTGTCAGATGGCTCTATAGACATATCCTAAGCAGCGACATGATGATTGGAAAGACGGAGCCTAATGACCCGTTCGCATTCACTGACCGTTTTAAGACAGGAATAGACCTTATTGATGACGAGCACCGTACACTCTTTGAGATAATCAAGGAGACCAATGACTTAATCTGTGCCGAACACCTTCATGACAAGTACGATAGAATTATGGAACTGCTTGGCAAGCTTAAGGACTACACTGAATTTCATTTTCGTGACGAGGAAGCTCTCATGGAGCGCATAGGCTATCCAAAGCTTGACGCCCAGAAGCGTGCACACTCTGCATTCGTTGAGCGCCTTGTTGACATTGACCTTAATACGCTTGATGAGATTGACAATGACCAGCAGTCATACCTTCTTGACCTCATCAACTTCCTTATAGGCTGGCTTACAAACCACATTCTCGTAAGTGATAAAAAGATTGCGGAATATGTAAAGAAAAATAATATCACTCTGTAAGCCATAACCCAAGTGTAATCGGTTTTCTCTTTTATATAAAAGAACACCCGAAGGGTAATCGCTCTCAATAATGAGAGTATCTGCCCTTCGGGTGTTCTTTTATGCCATAGCGTTAGCTACCTTATACTTGTAAAGCATCTCGGCATGATTCTGTTCCTCAACCTGAATGTCAGCCAAAAGTTTTCTTAAGCTGCTGTCTCCAAACGCAAACACTTCGTTATTATAGGTTCCTGATACAAGCTTCTCCGTTCCGATACAGTCTGTCGCAAGAAAGGCATCATTCTTCTTATCCTCAGAGTCACTCATTGCATTGTAGGTCGCCTTAGGCTCATAACTGCGTCCGTCAGAATCGTTGCAATTACACTCAGGCACAGTTCCCGAAAGTACCTTTGAAAGTGAATCATAATGTTCCTGTTCCTTACTCTTTAAGGTCTCAAAAAGCTTTTTAAGCTCAGGGTCTTTTGCCTGTTCGGCATACTTTGCATATTTTTCCACACAGCACTTCTCCTGCGTCTGTAAGTCCTCGATTACCGTTCTCTCTTTTTCCTTTAAAACCATGATAATGCTCCCTCCATGTATAAATAATAAAAGATACGGATTTCTGTCCTGCCGACAGGCAATCCGTATCTTTATTATCAGCAATAAAGCTGCTCATTATTCCGGCTTCAAATGTATATTTTACCGAAACTGAAGTTTTTCAGGCTCTTAACAGTTACATTTTATTGAATACATGCTTATCAAGCCTGTCAAATGCCTCGACAACCAGCGAATATGGAACCGCAAGATTCATTCTTATGGCACTCGGATTGTTAAACGGCCGCCCGTCCTGCCACACGACACCCACGGCGATTCCCGCCTTTATAAGCTCGTCCATAGTCATACCGTGCTCTCTGCACCATTCACCGCAGTCAAGATACAGCATGTAAGTTCCCTCAGGTCTGGCAAGCTTCACGCCCTTAAAATTCCGTGTTATAAAATCATACGCGTAATTTACATTTTTTGTTATGACTGTTCGAAGCTCATCCGTCCATTCATATCCTTCAGGCTTGTATGCTCCTATGAGCGCATACATGGAGAGCACATTCATACTGTTATAATGTGAAAGCTCAGACTGCTTTTTGACTCTGTCCCTGAGATATTTATTATATATAATATGATACGAGCCTATGAGTCCTGCAAGATTAAAGGTCTTTGAAGGTGCATACACTGCAATGGTTCTGTTCTTCGCGTCCTCCGACACGCTCTGTGTCGGAATATGCTTATGTCCGTCGAGAATTATATCCGACCAGATTTCATCGGACACTACTATGCATTGATTGTCCTTGTAAATCTCCATAGCCCTCTGAATTTCTTCCTTTTCCCAGACTCTTCCACACGGATTATGTGGTGAACAGAACACACAGAAATGAATATTGTTCTCCTTAATCTTTCTATCCATGTCCTCATAGTCCATTCTCCACACGCCGTTTTCATCCTGAACGAGTGGTGAGTGTACGATTCTTCGTCCATTCGCCTCAAGCACTCTTGTGAAGCCAATGTAAGTCGGTGAATGCAGCAATACCGCCTCCCCCGGCGCGGTAAATGCCTGTGCAGCCGATGCAAGGCAGCCGAGCACACCGTTTTCATAGCCGATATCCTCCTTGGCAAGTCCCTTCACACCGTTTCGCTTGTTCTGCCATTCAATTATTGAAGAATAATACTCATCTCTCGGCTCAAAATAACCGAACGCCGGATGCTTTGTCCTTCCTATTATCTCCTCCTGTATGGTTGGCACCGTCGCAAAATTCATATCCGCAACCCACATGGGAATCCTGGAAAATCCGGACTTAATCTCCGCCCCTTCAAACGGAATCACATCAACTGCGATGGCATCTCTGCCTGTTCTGTCAATAATACTGTCAAAATCATATTTCATATTGTGCGTTCCTTTCCGAACCATGGCTTATAAAAATCTGTCCAGCTCCTGTTCAACAAGCTTATTTATCCTGACCTTAGGCTTGTCAATCACTCTGCCCCTTGCTATAACCATGTCCACATTCCTAAGTGCCGCAAGATTGTCCAGAGGGTTTTCCTTAGTCACTATCATATCTGCACACTTTCCGACCTCTATGCTTCCCGTCACATCACCGATTCCCGCAAGCTCAGCGCTTCTTTTTGTCGCCGTATAGAGTGCAAAGGCATTTGATACTCCCGTATATTTGTGGAAATAGCACAGCTCTCTCCAGAAGTCATACTGTGTTATCCAAGGACAGCCAACATCGTTTCCAAGCACGACCGGAATATCATTCGCAAGAGCTGCCTTCGAGCATTCAACAATTCCCTCAAAAACTATGTTTCCATTGTATTGCTCAACCTCCGTCGCATTGGTGAGTGACCTGTCAAAAAGTGCATACGGAACAGCAGGTGATATTGTCGTACAAAGAAAAGCGTTCTTCTCCTTAAAAAGTCTTAGCATCTCATCATCCGGCTTTGCTCCATGTTCTATCGAGTCAACTCCGTTTTCAAGTGCGACTTTCACGCCCTCCGGTGACTCAACATGTGCCGCAACCTTATAGCCCGCCGCATGTGCCTTATCACACACCGCCTTCACCATCTCAGGCTTCATCTTTAACTCACCCGGAACGCCTTTTTCCTTGGCATCTAATACGCCTCCCGTTATCATAAGCTTAATCAGGTCTGCCTTCTCATTCTCAGCATGTTCAAGCTGCTTAAGTGCCTCGTCAATGCTTCCCGCCGCAACTGCAACAGAGCCTGCCATATGACCTCCCGGCACCGATATTCCCTCATTTGCGGCGAGAATACGAGGTCCGGTTTTCTTACCTGCCACCACCTCATCCCTGAGCTTCGTGTCAAAATCACCAAGTCCTCCGACCGTGCGGATTGTCGTCACACCGCTCAAAAGCTCCGTCTTTGCAAAATCCGACACAATCTTATACGCCACAGCTCTTGAAAGTGCGGTTCCCATAAGTGTTTTTACAAGCTTCTCATTATCGCGCTGCTTCTTCCGGGGCTTGCCGTTTCCCGCAAGATGAACGTGCATATTGATAAGTCCGGGCATAATATAGCGTCCGCCAAGGTCAATTACCTTAATATCTGCCGCGCTTGGAACCTCTTTTTCGATTCCGGTTATTTTCTCACCGTCAGTCAATATCACCATACCTTCTTTTACCTGCATATCCTTATCACCGTCAAGGATTTTCCCGTTGATATAGGCATATTTCATACCGATACCTCCCATTCTTTTATTTGACACATTAATTCATGTATGTTAATTTTAACATATAATTATCAGTTTTAGGGAGTTTTTTATGTATACAATAGGTCAAATTTCAGAAATGTTCAACATTCCCGTCTCGACTCTCCGCTACTACGACAGGGAAGGTCTTTTTCCTAACATGAAAAGGGAATCAAATATAAGAAAATTCGACGACTCGGAGATAGAGACTCTCCGTATCATTGAATGCCTTAAAAAATCGGGCATGGAGATTAAGGACATCCGCCGCTACATGGAGCTGTGCTCTAAGGGCAGCTCAACCTACGCCGAGCGCAAGGCTCTTTTTGAGAAGCAGCGCGAGTCCGTTGAAGGTGAGATAGCGCGCCTTGAAAAGACGCTCAATATGTTAAAATTCAAGTGCTGGTACTATGATCAGGCAATCGCCGACGGAAACGAGGAGCACATAAGAGAAATGCTCCCCGATAAACTTCCTGCAGATATACAGGCTGTATATGACAATGCGCATGAAAAATAATATGCCATGTTTTTAACCGTTGGTGCGTTGTGCTACGGTTCCGCGAAGATTCCCAGCGTCAGAGGATTATAGGTGCACGCTATGAAGAGAATCCCCTGCGCAATGTAGCCGATTCTTATCGCCATGCAGGCTGCCGTGCTCCACTTTGCATTCAGTGTTTTATACACGAACACGAATGCGGCTAACACCGATACATAGAAATTGATTATGTCGAGTGCCATGACACCGAAGCCGAGAATCCCATTGTATGTATAGAACATCACCGGAATGAGCCATGTCCCTATAAGGTTTCCGAGGAGCCAGTGCACATCGAACTTTCTCACAAAAACTGCCATGCACAGGAGCATTGGAAAGTATACAAGTTTCATATGTTCCCATGTTGACTCATTAATTGGAAAAAAATATCCCACAAATCTGTTTTCACCCGTGAGGTTATGCACAAAATGCCACAGTGTACCGACAATCGCAACAAATAAATACAGCAAAAGCCATTTTTTTCTGCTCCATCCGCTCATGCAAAAACCTCCTGAATATAATTATTGGTACATTATATTCGGGAGGTTCTTTTTTTATTACTTATTTTATGTTCTTAATTATTTTTCTTCCTCAGGATGGATGCTGACACCGCGGTTCATATCGCCCTGTGGGTTCTTGCCGAACTCATAATCATTGCCCGGAAGAATTGCATTGAGAATTATTCCGGCTATTGCAGCTATTGCAAGACCTGTGAGAGTGATTGATGTTCCGCCCACATTGAATGTGAGTCCCGATGAGAAGCCAAGTCCGCATACTAAAATTACAGCAGCTATTACAAGATTTCTTGATTTTGTAAAATCAACCTGGTTTTCAACCACGTTTCTCACACCGATTGCAGAAATCATACCGTAAAGCATAATGCTGACGCCTCCGATGATTGCAGAAGGCATTGAACCGATAATCTCGGATACTTTAGGAATGAAGCTTAACACAATCGCAAATACTGCCGCTATTCTTATAACCCTCGGGTCATGTACATGGCTGAGCTCGAGAACTCCCGTGTTCTCACCGTAGGTTGTGTTGGCAGGACCGCCGAATAATGACGAGAGAGAGGTTGCAAGTCCGTCACCGATGAGTGTTCTGTGAAGTCCCGGGTCAGCAATGAAGTTGCTTCCGACGGTAGCTGAGATTGCAGACATATCTCCGATATGTTCCATCATTGTTGCAAGAGCGATAGGCGCCATAACGAGAATGCCGGTGATGTCGAACTTGCATATCTGAAACGGCGGAAGTCCCACAATGCTTGCACTTGCCACACCGGCGAAGTTGAGTATCGCCGTCCCGTCAGGATTGGTCACTCCGCAAAGATGAAGTATAAGTGCGACAACATACGAAATAACAACGCCCATGAGAATAGGGATGATTCTGAGCATTCCCTTTCCCCAGATGTTGAACACGATGATTACACCGAGTGCGATGAGCGCGATAAACCAGTTGGTTGAAGCGTTGCTCACGGCAGAAGGTGCAAGGCTCAGACCGATACATATTATGATTGGTCCCGTGACCACAGGCGGTAGGAATCTCATAACCTTATTCACGCCCACAAGCTTGATGATAAGTGCGAGCACAAGGTATAAAAGTCCTGCCACAACAACGCCGCCGCAGGCATAAGGGAATTTCTCCGCCATCGTCATCGCCGCATACTTTCCGGTATCAAGGCTTGCCATCGTCGCGTAGCCGCCTAGGAATGCGAAGGATGAACCTAGGAATGCAGGCACCTTCATCTTAGAACATAGGTGAAAAAATAAAGTACCGACACCTGCGAAGAATAATGTAACCTGAATGGACAACCCCTGTCCTTCAAAATATCCTCCAACAAGAATCGGTACTAAAATAGTTGCTCCAAACATTGCAAACATGTGCTGCAAGCCGAGAAGGAGCATTTTCGGAACGCCAAGCGTTCTCGCATCTTTGATTGCTTCGTTTTTGTTGCTCATTGTAACCTCCTCATTTGAATGGATGCCAAGACAAACGGCACACCATAGTATTTGTTCAAATATAACAAAAATTCATGAGGAATACAATGATAATTATTAAAAAATTATAAATTAAATATTGAGCAAATCACTGTAAACCTTTAACGCACCCTCCGTCTCATGTGCGAGAACCTTCTTTGCAAGCACCTTGCCAAGCTGTACGCCCTCCTGGTCGAAGCTGTTCACATTCCATAAGAAGCCCTGGAACATAATCTTGTTCTCATAGTGAGCGAGAAGTGCTCCGAGTGTCTCAGGGGTGAGCTGTTCGCCGATGATAATGCTTGACGGGCGGTTGCCCTCGAAGTTCTTGTTGCGGTTGTCATCGCTCTTTCCGCAGGCAAATGCAACTATCTGTGCTGCCACGTTGGCGCAGAGCTTCTGCTGGCTTGTGCTGTCCTGAATAACGACATCCGTTCCTATCTGGCTGTTCTTAAAGCCGATGAACTGGAGAGGCACAATGTCTGTTCCCTGATGCAGAAGCTGATAGAAGGAATGCTGTCCGTTGGTTCCCGGCTCACCGAAGATTACAGGTCCCGTCACATAATCAACAGGCTCGCCAAAGCGGTTGACCGACTTGCCGTTAGACTCCATGTCAAGCTGCTGTAAATGTGCAGGGAAACGGCTCAATGCCTGTGAGTATGGAAGCACCGCCGTGCTTGGGTATCCGAGCACGTTGCGCTCGTACACACCGATAAGCGCATCGAGCATCTCAGGGTTTTTAAGTATATCCTCGTTCTTAGAGAGCTCGTCCTCTGCCGCAGCACCCTCAAGGAAACGTGCGAACACTTCAGGGCCGAAGGCGAGTGACAATACAGCTCCGCCTACCGCAGATGTCGAAGAGAAACGTCCCCCGATGTAATCATCCATGAAAAATGCAGCAAGATAATCATCGCTCTTTGCAAGCGGTGATGTCTCACTTGTAACTGCTATCATATGCTTGGACGCATCAAGCCCTGCCTTCTTTAACGCATCCTTTACAAAAGACTCGTTCGTGAGTGTCTCAAGTGTTGTTCCCGACTTAGACACGAGAACGAATATAGAATGAGCAACATCCGTAGAGGCGAGCACTGCTGCCGCATCGTCAGGATCAACATTGCTTATGAATTTAGCCTCCATCTTGAAGGTTCCGTTCTTCTTAGCCCAGTTCTCAAGTGCAAGGTACATTGCGCGAGGTCCCAAATCGCTTCCGCCTATGCCTATCTGTACAACGGTCGTGAACTTCTCGCCCGCTGCGTTTGTAATCTCTCCATTATGAACCTTATTGGCAAAATCTGCGATTCTGTCCTGCTGCTCAACATAGAAGCTTCTCTTGTCAACTCCGTCAGCCTCAACCGCTGCACCGAGCTGACCTCTTGTCATGTGGTGAAGAACAAGACGCTTCTCACCCGTATTTACAACCTCTCCCTCGTAGAGAGCCTTGAACTTCTCTGAAAGCTGCGCTTCCTTTGCAAGCTTTGCAAGAACATCGAGAACTTTGTCATCAACCTGCTTTGCAGCATAATTATATTTAAGTCCCTCAGCCATAGGTACACTGTATTCCTTCACACGGTCAGCACTCATCACATCGGCAAGCTTGACCTCATTTACCTCTGACAACTCCCCATATGCCTTAAGTGTATCCAGATTCTTCCAGTTAATCATAAAAAAGCCTCCTTCAAGTCCATTAGAATATAATTTGTTAATTATTAAACAATCACCAAAATTATACTATCAAACTCTCATTTATTCAATAGTCTATTTCTTTTCCTGACAGGTCTCCTACACATATACCGTTTCTTTTTTTCTTTTTACATTATAAAGCATAATATCCGCAGAATAAAGATAGTCCCTGTCCTTGCTGTCTTCCTCCGGAATGCAGTGGCAGATTCCCTGTGATATAGTCACTCCGACATCCACACCGGTGCCTTTATATACACTCCCCAGCTCCTGCACCCTTCTTTTGAGAACCTCTGCTGTTCTTACAACCTCCACAACAGACATTCCGACATATATTACAACAAACTCATCCCCACCATATCTTGCTGCAAATATACTGTCATTCTGTATATCAGAAAGAATTCCTGCGACAGCCTTTATGCATTCATCACCTACCTGATGTCCATATGTATCATTGTACTGCTTGAAATAGTCAATATCCAGTACCTCATACGAAAGCGGAATCCGCTCTCTCTTACACCTTTCAAGTGACGCCTGTGCATATTGTACCAATCTGTACCTGTTGGCAATTCCGGTAAGCTGATCTGTCTCAGACATTTCAAGCAGCTTGAGCTTTTCTGCCTCAAGCACCCTCTGCTTATCCTCCATTTTATCCACTGAGTTTCTGACATGCAGTATACTTGCAATCATTTTCTGCTTGTCCTTTTCTAACTTCTCACTCAGTTCAAAGAAACTTATTAATGCACCGTCACAAGCTTCCTTATCACCGTTTTTCATGTACAGCTTTATCTTAAGTGTAATAAATTTACGCTTAAGATTATTAATCTGTGTCTTCTTTATCGGCTCATCAAGCTTCTCTATTATTTCCTGCATCACGTCAAGCCTGTCAATTTCTATCATCAAATTACAGAAATCATATATATCATCAAATATATCCATTATGAGGACGTTTCCCGAAAGCCTTCTCTTTACATCATTGATGATTTTATCCCTGCTCTCATAATCCCCGCATATATGATGGAACCTTACCTCAAGACATTCTACATAAATATAATCCATATTACCAAATGATGCTTGACATTCATCTTTAAGTCTACCTATATATTCCTTTGCCTTATCAAGTTCGTCAGCAAGGAGATTGCATGTCGCAAGATTGGTGTATATCATTGTCAACGTCTCATTTCTGCGCTTTTCCGCAGGAGTCCTTACATATTCATTATATGCCTTTAAGAAGTATTCTTCCGCTTCCTTATAAACTCCCGCATCTAAATGCAAGTACCCGAGATTCAACTCTATGCTGCTCTGCACAGACTTGACATCATGCTCCTCACAGATATAAAGCCCGGACATATAATATTCCATGGCAGCAACCGTGTTCCCACGGCTGACCGAAGTTATTCCCATAACATTGTATACTCTGGCAGCGAGATACCACTGACCTGAATTGCCAAGATATCTTAATGCGTTCAACATGCTGTCAAACATTTCATCAATTGAATTTGTAAGATATTCTACCTCGCCTATATAAAAATATGCAAATCCAAGTGCATCCTCATCACCGGTTTCATCTGCAAGTTCAATTATTTTATGGCAATACTCCAGCACCCTGTCATTGTCATTTCTTCTGTTTTCCAATACGATTTTCTTATAGCTTTCTATCTTTTCTCTTCTCTTTACTACATCCGCTTGCATAATGTCCGGGCTTCTCCTTCTTCATTTGAACAATATCAGGTAATTGCGAAACTCTGTGTGTATCCACTTGACGTTGTACAATTTTGCTATATTACCGCTGGGCACGCTTCCGCTACATTGCCTCACGTAACGGTACATAATGCAACAAAACACGTTGCTTAAGTACCGACGGCTGCAAAGTACCCAGCTTGCAATATAGTAAAATTGCACAACTGTTCTTTGATAAATATGATTTTCGCAATTACCTATTGAACAATATAACCATATCAATATATATTATAATCATTTTACATTCTATTTCCATATAAAAATGTAATTTTTCATAAAAATCCGTGTGGCATAATATACTATACGCATAAGAATCAGGACAGCATGCTTTGACATCCTAATCATGTAATGAAAAAAAAAACGAATTCCGGAGATAACTCCGAAATTCGTCTATGTAACATGTATTACTTATCAACATCGGGAAGACCATCAAATCCTCTCTGAAGCTCCTCTTCCGTAGGTATGTAATCCGTCATCACACCATCATTGAACTTCTGATAAGCTACCATATCAAAGTATCCTGTTCCCGTAAGACCAAAGAGAATTGTCTTCTCCTCCCCTGTCTCTTTACACTTTAACGCCTCATCCATTGCAACCTTAATTGCATGACTGCTCTCAGGAGCCGGAAGAATTCCCTCCGTCCTTGCAAACTGTGTTGCCGCCTCAAACACACTTGTCTGCTCAACTGCCACAGCTTCCATAAGTCCCTGATGATACAGCTCAGACACGACAGGACTCATTCCATGATAACGAAGTCCTCCTGCATGATTAGCCGATGGAATAAAATTGCTTCCGAGAGTATACATCTTAGCAAGCGGGCATACCATTCCCGTGTCACAGAAATCATAAGCGAACTTACCTCGCGTAAGGCTCGGACAGCTTGCAGGCTCAACCGCTATAAAACGATAATCCTTCTCTCCACGAAGCTTCTCTCCCATGAACGGCGAAATAAGCCCTCCGAGATTTGAGCCTCCTCCGGCACAGCCGATAATAATATCCGGAGTCACATTGTACTTATCAAGTGCAGCCTTCGCCTCAAGACCTATCACTGACTGGTGGAGAAGAACCTGATTAAGTACACTTCCGAGAACATATCTGTAACCCTCAGTGTGAGTTGCAGTCTCAACAGCCTCAGATATTGCGCATCCGAGACTTCCCGTTGTTCCCGGGTGTGCGGCAAGAATCTTACGTCCGACCTCAGTGGTTTCCGAAGGTGACGGTGTCACACTCGCACCATAGGTTCTCATAACCTCACGACGGAACGGTTTCTGCTCATAGGAAACTTTTACCATATAAACTTTACAGTCTAAGTCAAAATAAGAGCATGCCATGGACAAAGCAGTTCCCCACTGTCCTGCACCGGTCTCGGTGGTAACGCCTTTCAGTCCCTGCTTCTTTGCGTAATATGCCTGTGCAATTGCAGAATTGAGCTTGTGGCTTCCGCTGGGATTGTTTCCTTCGCATAAAGATGCTCCCCGGGTTGTGGTCACCAATGGTATGGTCATTCCGAATTATTCGAAACAGGACGATTGGGAAAGGTTTAATGCTCTTGGTGTATCCCAATACGGACAAATGACTGCCGGATCGTATATGTATATCGGGCCGCAAGGAATCGTTCATGGTACTACCATCACGGTTTTAAATGCCGGTCGTAAGATTTCCAAACATGGTGAAGGGCTGGCGGGGAAGTTGTTCGTTACCGCAGGTTTGGGAGGTATGTCGGGAGCTCAGCCTAAAGCAGGCAATATTGCCGGTTGTGTAAGTATCACTGCCGAAATCAATCCGAAAGCTACCCATACCCGTTATTCACAGGGATGGGTAGATGAGGTGATCGATGATCTGGATGTGCTGATGAAACGGGTGCGGCAGGCGAAAGCTGACAAACAGGTCGTTTCC
>ENA-OPSJ01002469-OPSJ01002469.1-human-gut-metagenome-genome-assembly--contig:-NODE-2469-length-11961-cov-2.157820_pt1 | contig 11961 bp, 10 predicted proteins | sample MGYA00241801_ERZ501893 | MGnify/ENA primary metagenome ERZ501893 (study PRJEB25962, sample SAMEA2042219) | human gut metagenome | biome: human gut; feature: human-associated habitat; material: faeces...
ATTTCGGGCATCACGGGTGAAATCGCCGCCGATGCCGACAAAGCCGCCGAAAAGATAAGAGCAACAGCGGAGATAAACAGAAAAACAATTGATGCACTGAATAATATCCGCACCCATGTTGTAACAGTCGGTGAAAAGCTCGGAATTGATGTCAGCATTATGACCGATGCAATCGACAGGAATATAGAAAAGCAGAACGCAATCATCGACAAATTAAACAGCGGTGCAGACACTGTCAGCGCAACAGGTCACGCCCCCGATAATTTTGAAAGTGATGTAAACAAGCTGATAACCGATTCAAAGAAAGAATTTGACGGCATAAAAACCACTTGGAACACTTCTGTCAAAACTGCTATGGATACTGCCGTTAATGAAGTGTTCAAGACGCTTGATGGAATTTCCGCACTGCTTTCTGACGCAGGAACATCTGTTCCGAATATCGAAACGGCTCTCACCGATGCTCAGAACTCGCTTGCAAGCCTTAAATCCTGCCTTACCGACCTCGATAAAATAATCGGCAACGCTAAGAACAAGCTCACAGATATGCAGAAAAAGGTCGATGATATAAGCAGTGACCAGGCGCTTATAGCTTTTATCGAAGAGGTTTCAAGTGACCCGTCATCAATCGGCGAATTTATGAGTTCGCCCGTTGAAGTAAAAACCGTCAAGGTTTATCCTGTAGAAAATTACGGCTCAGCCATGACGCCGTTCTATACGATACTCGCTATCTGGGTAGGCTCTATCGTGCTTGTCGCCGTACTGAAAGCAGAGATCAGCCGCCGTGACATCGAAAAGCTCGGCAGTAATGTAAGACCGATACAGGCTTATTTCGGCAGATATATGATTTACCTTATGGTATCAATAATTCAGGCGATAATAATCGCACTCGGCGACCTTTTATTCCTGAAAATACAGTGTGAAGACCCGCTGTTGTTCATCATCGCCGCCGTTGTATCTTCTATTGTATTCTCACTGCTCATCTACTCACTGACGATCACATTCAGCGTAATAGGAAAGGCTCTTGCGGTAATTATCCTTGTACTTCAGGTTGCAGGCTCTGGCGGTACATTCCCTCCCGAAGTTCTCCCCGAATTTTTCCGCAGCATTCTTCCCTATCTGCCCTTCAGATACAGCATAAACGCAATGCGTGAAGCGGTCGCAGGCGTATATGCGCAAAGCTATATAGAAGACCTGCTCTACCTGCTGATTTATGTTGCGATAGCCCTCTTTATCGGCATAGTGCTGAGAAAACCGTGTATAAGAATAATGAAGTTCTTCAATAAACGCCTTGAAGATACCGATCTTATAATTTAACCGAACATAATAAAAGTACCCTCTTTGCCGTTTATACGGTAGGGAGGGTACTTTATTCTGAAATTATTGTATGCTTAAACTCACCACGGCTTTACCGTGCCTACAATATCGCTTATCTTCTCTATTTTCTGTTCGGCGAGGAACTTTTCCATACCCTCGCATACCTTTATCGGCGCATAAGGATCGTTGAAGATAGCCGTACCCATCTGTACAGCAGATGCACCTGCCATCATCATCTCTATAGCGTCCTCAGCCGTTGCAATGCCTCCCATACCGATAACGGGTATCTTGACCGCATTCGCCACCTGCCATACCATTCTTACTGCAACAGGGAACACTGCAGGACCCGAAAGTCCGCCGACATTGTTGTGCAGGATAGGCCGTCTTGTCCTTATATCAATTCTCATACCAAGCAGAGTGTTTATCAGCGAAACGCTGTCTGCGCCCTCAGCCTCAACAGCCTTTGCAATTTCTGTGATATTCGTTACATTCGGAGTAAGCTTTACGATAACGGGCTTCTTTGTAGCATTTCTTACCGCTCTTGTAACGCTTGCCGCACCCTCGCAGGTAACGCCCCATGTAGCGCCGCCCTGCTTTACGTTAGGGCAGGAAATGTTCAGCTCTATCATATCAACATCGGTAGCATCCAGCTTTTCTGCAACAGCTATATAATCGTCAATTACCGCACCTGCGATATTTGCGATAACCACAGTATCCTGCGTTCTGAGTCTGGGCAGATAGTAATTTATAAACTTGTCAACACCGGGATTCTGAAGTCCGACAGAGTTTAATATTCCGCTCGGAGTTTCTGCTATTCTCGGAGGGATGTTACCGTCCTTCTTATTTAAGGTCGTACCCTTGCAGGAAATACCGCCGAGTGCCGACAGCGGATAAAGATCGGTATAATCCTCGCCGAAGCCGTATGCGCCGGAAGCGGCTATTACAGGATTCTTGAAATGCTTACCGCATACATCTACCGAAATATCAGGCTTGAAACTCATAATACTACCTCCTCACCGCTGAACACAGGGCCGTCCTTGCATACTCTAAGCACCTTTTCTTCTCCGTCACGGATAACCGTGCAGGCACATACAACGCACGCACCTACACCGCAGCCCATACGCTGCTCAAGAGAAACCTCCGAGTATACCCCTGCCTGCTTTGCCGCCGCAACGACCGCTTTAAGCATAGGAGTAGGGCCACAGGCATATACCGCCGCAACATCGCCCTTTGCAAGCTCATCTGCAAGCGGCTGTGCTATCGTACCGTGTACTCCCGTGCTTCCGTCATCAGTACATACTATAACGTTTGCCCCTGCAAGCGAATAATCCTTGTCAAGTATAACCTTGTCAAAGCTCCTGAAGCCAAGTATAGCCGTACATCTGTCGCCGTACATCTTTGCAATGTCAAGCAAGGGAGGCGTGCCTATTCCGCCGCCTACAACTATTACCCTGCCGTCCTTCTTTGCAGGAACGGTAAAGCCGTTGCCGAGCGGAGCGATAACGTCCATAAGATCTCCCTTGTTAAGTTCGGAGATCTTATCCGTACCCTTGCCCCTTACTTCAAAAACGAGCCTCATAGTGCCGTTTTCCTTATCGACCGAGCATATAGAGATAGGTCTGCGGAGCATATATCCCTCCGCCTTTATCTGAACGAACTGTCCGATATGTGCGTTTTCGGCAACCTCGGGACATTTCAGCGTATATGAATATATCCCCTCACCGAGCGCTTTTTTATCAACTATCGGATATGAATCACAAAAAAAGCTCATATATTTTCCTTTCCTGCGGTTTTGCCGCTGTGTAAAAATCAAGGCAACACGTTATTTTATCATGTTGCCTTGCTTCCTTGTTGCATAATCAACTGCGCATTATTGTATTGTCATCCTTGACAATTTTCACCTTCGCCGTAAGCGCTTCATCATCGTTTTCGCTTTGCTTCGGCTTTATCACGTTGTTCTTCTTCCTGTCTGCAGGCTTCGCTATCGCCTTCAGTCTGCCGTACATAAAGTATACAACAAGCGCCCCCACTATAACGTCAAGCACTGTCTGAAGGCTGAACCACGATTCCATAGCTCCCATAAGGTTGCTCTGCGTTATATAAGTGTAATCCCACAGTGCCATAAGCACAAGTATTCTCAGCAAGCTGTTTGTTATCATCAGATTGTCGTAATACTTCTGAGCATTGTCAGCCGTGATTACAAGCGTCCTTGACCTATGAGGTATAAACATATACACTATCGAGAACACGAATGCCGCAAGTGCGATAAAAGGCACTATGCCGCCGCATATCCACATATATGCAGGTAAGCCGTCAGGATAAACATTATTCAGCACCATTGTCGGATGCGCCATCTGATAATAGTATGCGTATGTTGTCTGATACAGAAGTACCGCCATTATAAGACCGAAAGCGTCTATAAATCCCCTCAATATCGTGTAATTGAATTTTACTTTATATTCGCCTGTTCTCAAAATCGCACCTCATTATATCTTTGTTATATCTACCATTTCAAGATCGTCTACAGTCTTGTCCATAGCGATACACTTTACAAGAGCGTTTGCCGTATCGACAGATGTAAGACAAGCGATAGAACGCTCAACCGACTTACGTCTTATCTTAACGCTGTCGAGAGCCGGCTTTCTGCCTGTTTCTGACGTTGAGATAACGTAATTTATCTTGCCGCTTTCAAGCAGGCTTATTACGTTAGGCTCCTTGTCCTCGTGTATACGATAGGTAAAGTTTGTAGCTATCATATTTCTGTTCAGCATTGATGCCGTACCGCTTGTGGCATACAGTTCAAAGCCGAGCTTTTCAAATTTCTCCGCCAGCGGTACTATCTCGGGCTTGTCTGAATTCTTGACGGTGAACATTACTCCGCCCTTCTTGAATATCTTGAAGCCTGCCGCTATAAGTCCCTTGTAGAGAGCTTCCTCAAATGTCTTTGCTATACCGAGTGCCTCACCCGTTGACTTCATCTCAGGACCGAGCTGTGTATCAACATCGTGGAGCTTTTCAAAGCTGAATACGGGAACCTTAACCGCAACATAGTTGCCAACGGGATAAAGTCCGCTGTGGTAGCCCTGCTCCTTGAGAGTTTCGCCGAGCATTATCTTTGTTGCAATATCGACCATCTGAACGCCCGTAACCTTGCTGATATAAGGAACGGTTCTTGATGATCTCGGGTTTACCTCGATAACGTAAACCTCGTTGTTATATACAACATACTGGATATTCACAAGACCGATTACGTTCAGTGCCTTTGCAAGACGCTCCGTGTATGTCACTATCGTGCTCTTTATCTTGTCGGATAATGTCTGAGCGGGATATACCGAGATACTGTCACCCGAGTGAACTCCGGCACGCTCGATATGCTCCATGATACCGGGGATAAGGAAGTCCGTACCGTCGCAGATAGCGTCAACCTCGACCTCAGTACCCATAAGGTACTTATCTATCAGCACAGGGTTTTCAAGTTCTGTAGCCGTGATGATAGTCATATATTCGGTAACATCGCTGTCGCAGTGAGCGATTATCATATTCTGACCGCCCAGAACGTATGACGGACGGAGCAGAACAGGATAGCCAAGCTCGTTTGCGGCTTTGAGCGCTTCCTCGGTCGTGAATACCGTATGTCCCTTAGGACGAGGAATTTTACACTTTTCGAGCAGTTCGTCGAACTTCTCCCTGTCCTCTGCATCATCAATGCTTTCAGCCGAAGTACCGAGTATTCTTACTCCGCTCTCCTGTAAGTGCTTTGTCAGCTTTATAGCCGTCTGACCGCCGAACTGTACTACAACGCCGTAAGGCTTTTCGGTAGCTATCAGCGAGTCAACATCTTCAAATGTCAGCGGATCGAAGTACAGTCTGTCGCCCGTATCAAAGTCGGTCGAAACTGTTTCGGGGTTGTTGTTGCAGATAATTGCTTCATAGCCCATTTCCTTCAGTGCCCATACGCAGTGTACCGAGCAGTAGTCGAACTCGATACCCTGACCTATTCTGATAGGACCTGAGCCGAAAACTATTATCTTCTTTTTATCTGTCGGGTGCTGTTCGATAAATTCTGCGGCCTCGTTTTCTTCATCGTAAGTGCTGTAGAAGTAGGGTGTTTCAGCCGAGAACTCTGCGGCACAGGTATCAACCATCTTATATACTGCGTGACGTGTCTTTATGCCCTTGTCAGCCAGCTTCTGACCTGACAGCTTCTCGATAGTCCTGTCAAGGTAGCTGTACTTCTTCGCAAGGTCGTATTTCTCCTGCGTAAGTTCACCGTCCTCAAGCCACAGCTCAAGCTCTGCAAGGTTTTTAAGCTTGGTTATAAACCACTTGTCGATAGTGGTTATATCATGTATCTCCTGAACGCTGAAGCCCCTTCTCAGCGCCTCGAATACGCAGAATGAACGGTCAACATCGACATCGTGGAGCTTTGCTCTTACTTCTTCGTCTGTCAGCTTCTTGAAAGCCTTTTTACGCATCGTGTCCATACCAAGTTCTATTGAACGTACAGCCTTCATCATAGCTTCTTCAAAGCTCGTTCCGATAGCCATTATTTCGCCTGTAGCCTTCATCTGAGTGCCGAGCGTTTTCTTTGCGTATACGAACTTGTCAAACGGCCACTTCGGGAACTTTACTACAACGTAGTCAAGTGCAGGCTCAAAGCAGGCATAGGTCTTGCCTGTTACCTGGTTTACTATCTCATCGAGCGAATATCCTATCGCTATCTTTGTAGCAACCTTTGCTATAGGATAGCCTGTAGCCTTTGATGCAAGCGCCGATGAACGTGAAACTCTGGGGTTTACCTCGATTACCGAGTATTCAAAGCTGTCGGGCTTAAGTGCAAACTGACAGTTACAGCCGCCCTCGACCTTCAGCGCCTGAATGATGTTCAGCGCCGCTGTTCTCAGCATCTGATATTCCTTGTCTGCAAGCGTAACCGCAGGAGCGATAACGATACTGTCGCCTGTGTGAACACCGACAGGGTCGAAGTTTTCCATCGAGCAGACGGTGATAACGTTGCCCTTTGCGTCACGGATAACCTCGAACTCGATTTCCTTCCAGCCCGAAATACACTTTTCAACAAGTATCTGTGTGATAGGCGAAAGACGCAGACCGTTTGTTGCGATCTCGTGTAATTCGTCCTTGCTATATGCAATACCGCCGCCTGTACCGCCGAGCGTGAACGCAGGACGTACAATTACGGGATAGTGTATAACCTCGGCAAAATCCAAAGCGTCCTCAACGGTTTCAACTACCTTTGAGGGAATACACGGCTCGCCTATAGCCTCCATAGTATCCTTGAACGCCTGTCTGTCCTCTGCCTTGTGTATAGTTTCGGGATTTGCACCGAGCAGCTTTACACCGTTCTCGGCAAGGAAGCCTTCCTCAGCAAGCTGCATTGAAAGGGTAAGACCCGTCTGACCGCCGAGCGTTGACAGAATGCTGTCCGGCTTTTCTATCTTGATTATCTTCTTTACTACATCAAGCGTCAGCGGTTCAATGTATATCTTGTCCGCCATGTGCTTGTCCGTCATGATGGTAGCGGGGTTTGAGTTTATAAGTACGACCTCAAGACCCTCTGCTTTAAGCGCACGGCACGCCTGCGTTCCCGCATAGTCAAATTCAGCAGCCTGTCCGATTACGATAGGACCCTATAACGAGAACTTTCTTTATATCACTTCTTAACGGCATTTCTTATTCTCCTCCATCAGACTGATAAATTTATCAAACAGATACGCAGTGTCATGCGGACCTCCGCACGCTTCGGGGTGGAACTGCACAGTGAACGCAGGTGCATTCGTGTACATAACACCCTCACAGGTCTTATCGTTTCCGTTGATATGGCTTACCTTGCCTGCGCTTTTGGGAAGGCTGTCGCTTACGACCGCATAACCGTGGTTCTGCGATGTGATGAATGTTCTGTCAACAGTAACATCGGTTACAGGCTGGTTTCCGCCTCTGTGACCGTATTTCAGCTTGACAGTGGTAGCCCCGTTTGCAAGTGCTAAGAGCTGATGACCGAGGCAGATGCCAAACGTAGGTATCTTGTGAGGGATAAGCTCCTTCAGCGTATTTATAGATACCGTGTTGTCCTGAGGGTCGCCGGGTCCGTTTGAAAGCATTATGCCGTCCGGAGCAAATTTCAGTATTTCCTCTGCGCTTGTGTCGTAGGGGAATACCGTAACGTCACAGCCTCTCTTTACAAGCTCACGTCTTATATTGAACTTATAGCCGTAGTCCATAAGCGCAACCTTGTATTTGCCGTTTTCGGCACTGAACTTCTCAGGCTGCTTTACGCTTACCTTCGGCACAACAGGACCGACAACATAAGCCCTTATCCTTTCAAGTGCCTGTGCCTTGAATTCGTCTGTCGGCTCGCTTGTTGTGATCATGCCGTTCATAACACCTGTTTCACGGATTATTCTTGTAAGCCTTCTTGTATCTATGCCGAACAATCCGATGATGTTGTGCTTTTTCAGAAAGCCGTCTATGTCGCCTTCACAGCGGAAGTTTGACGGTACCTCGCAGTATTCACGCACGATATAACCGCTTACCACGCTTGTCTTTGACTCGTAATCCTCGTCATTCACGCCGTAGTTTCCGATAAGAGGGAATGTCTGCGTTACAATCTGTCCGCAGTAGCTGGGGTCTGTCAGCGTTTCTTCATAACCTGTCATTGCCGTTGTGAATACTATCTCGCCTACGACCTCGCCCTCACAGCCGAAGCTCTTGCCCGTGAACACCGTTCCGTCTGCAAGTATCAGATATGCGGTCTTTGCTTTGTTAGCCTTTAAGTCCATTTAATTCGTTCCTTTCATATATTTTTCTTTTTTGTTCTATCACTTAAGGGAGCTGTATCTTTCCTACGAAGCCCATTATCTCATCTCTCATACGCAGTGCCTCTCTGAATGCCGCACCTGCGAAATCATGCTCGTCACAGCCTTCTTTTTTATATGCTGTCATTATTCCTCTCGAGCTGTTTACTATACCGCCGAGACCGTTCACATCAAATGCGGCGGCAATGTCCTTGGCTGTTGCACCCTGTGCGCCGTATCCGGGGATAAGGAAGAATGTGTGAGGGAGCTTTTTACGAAGCTCGGCGATCTGTTCGGGATATGTCGCACCTACTACTGCACCTACGCCCGAATAGCCGTATTTGCCGGGAAGCTCCTCTCCCCACTTTTCGCACATATTGCCCATTCTTTCATATACGGGAACACCGTCTATCAGCAGATCCTGAAGCTCGCCGCTTGACGGATTCGATGTCTTTACCAGTACGAAAATGCCCTTGTCGTTTTCCTTGCACACCTTGATAAGAGGATTGATACCGTCGCTTCCGAGGTATCCGTTTACCGTCAGAGCGTCGCCCATAAAAGGCTCGTATTCCTCGTTTCCTACCTTTACCTTGCCCAGATGCGCTGCGGCATACGCTTCCATAGTTGTGCCTATATCGTTACGCTTGCCGTCTGTGATAACATACATACCTCTGCTTCTTGCATATTCCTGCGTCTTGTACAGCGTTTTCATTCCTGCCGTACCGTACATTTCATAATAAGCCGCCTGAGGCTTTATTGCAGGAACTACCTCGTGGAGAGCGTCTATAAGACACTTGTTGAATTCAAGTATCGCCTTTGCCGCACCCTTGAGCGTTTCGCCGTACTTGTTGAAAGCCTTGTCCTTTATGTACTGAGGCACATAGTCGAGCTTGGGGTCAAGTCCTGCGACTGTGGGGTTCTGCTTTTCGCAGATTGCACGAAGAAGATTATCCATTGACATTTTCGTATCCATCCTTTTTATTTATTTCAAGTATATCGGAGCTTACTTGTCCTCGTATACTATTTTTCCGTTTACCAGTGTGTACTTTACCCTGCCCTTAAGGGTCATTCCCTTGAAGCAGGTGTTCTTTGACTTTGAGTGGAGCTTTTCGGGGTCTACCGTCCAGCTTTCGTCAGCGTCAAATATTGCGATGTCCGCAATATCGCCTATGCCGAGCGAGCCTCCCTCTATTCCCAGTATCTTTCTGGGGTTGACGCACATAAGTCTTACTATGTGCATAAGGCTTATCGTACCCGTGTGATAAAGTCCCGTCAGTGTCGCCGCAAGCGATGTTTCCATTCCCACAACGCCGTTGGGAGCTTTCTCGAAGTCTGCCTTTTCCTCTGCACTGTGCGGAGCGTGGTCGGTTACTATGCAGTCGATAGTGCCGTCTATTATAGCGGCGGTTATCGCCATAACATCGTCCTCCTCACGAAGCGGAGGATTCATTCTGTAGTCCGCATCTCTTGACAACAGCTTTTCGTCCGTCATCATAAAGTAGTGCGGAGCGGTTTCGCAGGTACACATAACACCGATATGGGTATTTCCTCTTATCGTGTTCACACTGCCCTTTGTCGAAACGTGCGCAATGTGTATCGGCATCTGCGTATCCTGTGCTATGGCAAGCTCTCTTGCCGTGATTATATCCTCGCTCAGCCTGCTCATACCCTTTACGCCGAGCTGCTGAGAAATCTTTCCCTTGTTGATTATACCGCCGTCTATTATCTCAAGATCCTCACAGTGCGAAATTACCTTCAGCCCTGCATAGTGTGCCTTTACCATCGCCTGCGCCATCATATTCGCAGATTCAACGGGTCTGCCGTCGTCGCTCACCGCAACACAGCCTGCCGCCTTTAGTTCGTCATAGTCGCACAGTTCCTTGCCCTGCATACCCTTTGTGATACAGCCGACAGGATAAACCTTCGCCTTTGCTTTCTTTGCCTTGTCGAGAATATATTTTACCGTTTCCTTGTTGTCAACGGGCGGTTTCGTGTTCGGCATACACGCAAGCGCCGTAACACCGCCTGCGACAGCCGCCTCACAGCCTGTAAAAATATCCTCTTTATATGTCTGTCCGGGATCTCTCAGATGAACGTGCATATCGCATATACCCGGTATCACCGTAAGCCCGTTGCAGTCTACCACCCTTGCGTTCTTATCGTCGCATTCAAGGTTATCGCCGAGCGCACGGATAAAGCCGTCTTTTATAAGTATGTCCTTTTTGCCTTCAAAACCGTTCACATAATCAACAACATGACCGTTTTTCAGTAAAATTGTCATTATAGCACCTCGCAATTCTGCACAAAAGCCGTGTCTTTCTTCCTTGACGATGAAAAACACGGCTTTAATTCATATCCGCCCTTAGCAGATAAAAGATCCCATTTTACGAAAGATATGCTAATATCTGTATCGCACACCCTCGCCTATTTCCATAGTCATTTTATTATACTATATTTTCTGCCGTTTGTCTACAAGTTTACGAAATTTTTTTAATTTTTTATTTCACTTACCGGTACTTTATCTGCGTCCTCGTTTCTGAGTGCAATTACCGCACCTCTTACAAGATATGCCTTTATTCCGCTACCGCACAACACGCAGGTGACAGTTGTTCCTTTTGTAAAGCCGAGGTCCATGAGCCTTCTTTTCATATCTCCTGCAAGTAACAGCCGTTCTACCCTGCATTTTTCATCTCTTTCAAGCTGTGCCAGACTTCTCACATAAATGCCTCCTTCATTTCTTCGCTTATTGCCAGTTTATGAAGGAAAGCCGCAGGCGGTTAAACCGTCTTTATATTATTCCAGACACGTTTCCTTATGCGGATTGTCATAATATTCAAAGCACAGCCTTATCTGCTCCGCCGTTGTTTTCTCATCCGCAAGATTATCCGGCAGAGCGTTCCTGTCAAACAGCCTTGTTTCCGTAGTTTCGATATTCTCTTTGAACTCTCCGCTGTCATATTCGCACAGCACAAAGAATTTCATAATGCCGTAAGGGCAATTCAGCCTGTTATGCCTCCTCCAGTCCTGCACGGCAATCAGCTTTTTGCAGTGTACCGAAAGTCCCGTTTCCTCCAGCACCTCTTTTTCTGTATTCTCTGCAACCGAAAGATCTACATCGCACCATCCGCCCGGCAGCGACCACGTTCCGTTGTTTTCACGCACAAGCAGTATCTTCCCGTCAATAAAGACAGCCCCTCTGGTATCGAGCTTCGGTGTCTGGTATCCGCTCTCGTTGCAGAACAGATCGTATACCTTTCCGAGCGGAATATCGGTCTTTGCCGAGATCATCTCTGCGGAGATTTTTCTCAACTCCTCATAGCGCTCCCTGCCGTACTTATCCTCGCAGTACGCAAGTCCTGCCTGTGCAATGCTCTGAATGCGCACAGCGTAATCGACCCACTTATCGCTCATATTTTCACTCATTTTTGACAAACCTCACCGTCTTATCCTTCATAGATATTTTCTCAGCCCTGTACCCGTAGCTGTCAAGCTCTTTCTTATACGTCAGAAAGGAATGATCTATCGGCACACCGCAGATTTTCTCTATCTCTTCATAGCTTAGAGTTATTTCACGCTCGCAGCACTTCCCGATATATTCCCACAAAGAATCGTACTTGCTAATATATCTTCTTACAAAAGCCTCATCATCTTGCATTGATCCAGTCCTGCGTTCCAGAACTCAGACAGCGGCAGATTCTTTACCCTGCACACAATGCTTGCGTTCATCGCACCGTGTCCGACTATCAGAATGTCCTTGCCCTCTTTTATCTGCGGATAGATTACCTCGTCAAGAAATTCACCCGTTCTGCCGAACAGCTCGTCAAATGTTTCCGCC
>ENA-OPSJ01002470-OPSJ01002470.1-human-gut-metagenome-genome-assembly--contig:-NODE-2470-length-11957-cov-1.617795_pt1 | contig 11957 bp, 2 predicted proteins | sample MGYA00241801_ERZ501893 | MGnify/ENA primary metagenome ERZ501893 (study PRJEB25962, sample SAMEA2042219) | human gut metagenome | biome: human gut; feature: human-associated habitat; material: faeces...
TATATGGGCATGAAAGGGTATTTGGTTACCATAACGAGTAGAGAAGAGCAGGATTTTGTTTTCTCGCTTGTGCATGCTGACACGTGGATGGGTGGTACGTGTGATGACACGTATACCATGCGTAGTTCTGCATGGGCTCAGAATTATCGCTATGGCGCATCAGACTATCCTGATCGTTGGGCAGACGGTGCGACCTATCATGCGGGTGCCTACAGTCAATACTATTGGGTGTCTGGCCCTGAAGCTGGCATCAAAATGGGCGAGTGCATGTCCAATGTTAATCGGAGGCCAGCCACTGATCCCTTAACAGGTGAACCTATGTTTATGTTCTGGGCAAGCCCTCAGCCTGATGGATATAGTACGGGTGAGAAATGGATGCAGCTTGCGGTGACCTTAGGGACATCGGCTGGTGACACGCACGGCGAGTGGAACGATTTACCCATTGATTATGGTGCTGGAACGCTGAAATATGTTATCGAGTATGGCGATATGCCAGGTGATGTTGATGATGATAGCGGCTCAGGATCAGGGGATGCCAATGTTGATGTGTATGTAAAAGTTGACATTAATGTTGATCCAACTGGAAAGACTATTACAACCGAGGCTGAAGATATAACCGTTGGAAACCCGCTTCGTATTCAAGAGAATGCCAACGGTGGTGACGTTGAGACCATCATTGGCAAGAAGGATGAGGGTAAGGTAGAACCCGCAACGATTACGCGTACGTTCTATCAGCTTAAAGAGGGAGGCAATCCAAAAGATCCGAGCTCATGGATAAAGCTTGATAGTGAACCAACCCATGCAGGTACCTATAAAGTCGAGTCAAATGCCACGTATCAAACAGCATATACTAAAGACGATGGGACAACCCAAGAAGCAATTCCTTATACGCAAGGAAGCGCTACGTTCAAGATTAAGCCCAAGGCTCTTGATGTGACCAAACCAGCAACTTCGTCGGATCCGTCAAACCCTGATAGTACGCCTGATGCTACACACGAGATAGAGATTAAAGATGTTGATCCTGATGACCCTACTAATCCTGACGGGGTGACACAGGTTGCTGCAGGTCGTACCTATACGAAGGTCTACGATGGTACAACCAAGGGAGCGGCAGGCGCGCTCAACATCTCTGATCTTGTTGTTCCCGGCGCTCAGGCTTATTTGTCATACGCTTCTGCAACGTACGAAAAGGCAGCAACGGGTAGTGGTATGCAGCTTGTGTTGCATGGCGTGCAAATTAAAGGACTTGATAGTGCTGACTATACCATTGCAGGGTTAACCTCCACCGGCGACTTGACCGTTGCAGGCTCAATTGTTCCGCGTGATCTGGTTATCTCATCGGCCTATACGCAAAACAACAAGCCAATTGTTTCTTGGATTGAAGGCATCGCTCTTGCGACTACGCCTGATCCGTCGGGACTCTTAGGCGGTCTTTATGCTAATAATGCGATTGCATACATAGAGGGCAGTGCGACCAAAACAGAAACCGTGGGCGACATTACGTGGCCAGTGGAGTGGCCTGAAAATATGTTGGCGCCAGGTGATTCGCTTGATGCTGTTTTGGGTGATGTAACCTATGCGGCGACAACACGAGGCGGCCTTGTCTTGCAGCCAGCTAATCCTCAAAAGGGAACGTATACACTTGCCCCAAGCTTTGCAAAAGTTGAGCAAGCAAGCGATGGGGTTTACTACACGCAAGATGGCAATTATCGTGTGATATATAAGAACGCTGAGCTTGCCGTTGTGGATAGACCTGTCAATAACTTAACGCAAGATGAAAACGGCAATCCTGATCCTCTGACGATTACAGAAAAGATCAAGGATCCAGGAACTCCGCCCGTGACTAAAGACGACATTCAAAAGATAGTGGATGACGTATATGGTTCTGATCCGAGCAATCCAAGTGATCCTGATGATCCCAACGACCCCAATAAAGGATCGGTTCCTGAGGGTGTCGATCCTATCATTACCATCAAAAAGGGTGGCGTGGTAGTTGACGAGATTGATCCAACTCAGCCGGGTGAATATGTGATTACGGTTGTCTATCCTGATCCTAAGGGCACAGATATTGAAGTTGATATCGAATATGTGATTGAGGGCAACCCATCGCCAGCTGATCCTAACACGCAAGTATTTAGCATCTCAACTAAGCTCAAGGGTGCGGTTGAGGGTGCAAGTATGAGTCCTTCACAAACGGTCGGCAAGGGATCAACAGCTACGGTGTCGTGGCAACCTGGTCCCTATAGCTACGTGGCACTTGTTGAAATTGATGGCAAAGTCATGAGCGGCATTAATACGTTTGAGTTTACTAACATTGGTGCCGATCATACGGTTGAAGTAACCCTTGCGTCGCTTCCTGTGTTGGAGCCAAGTACGAGTAACGGTTTTTATACCATCACAGTTAACCGCTATGGTGGTGCAAAGGGTGCTCTTGTAAGTCCTTCAATGGTGCTCAATCAAGGTGATTCTGGTCAGGTTGCCTGGCAACCAGAACCTGGGTATGAGATCAAAAAGGTTATGGTTGATGGTGTGTCAATTGAGATCGATCCCACGCAGAAAGGGAACTACACCTTTGATCAGGTGAATGCAAATCATGTTGTCGATGTGGTTTATGGACCTGTTGGTGTAGAGCCAACACTATCGCAAGATGACTTGCTTGTTACTACCAAGATTCAAGGCGGTCCTGGTTCTATCACGAGTGGATCAACTGTTGCGCGGGGTGACGACTATCATGTTGCATGGGAACCTGTGATTCAAACTACCACCGATCATCGTGATCCCAATTACGCGGTATATGAGGTGGTGAAAGTAGAAGTCAATGGTGCCGAAGCGGCTGGTAAAGACGAGCGCGATATTGATCTTTCTAACATTAAAGAAGATAAAGAAGTTGTCGTTACGGTAAAGCCGGTCATCTATAACGTTTCTATCGTGAAGTATGGCAACGGTATCGTGTCTCCGTCCCAAGCACGTTATAAGGGACAGGAATATGTTGGCATTATTGGTGAGCCTAACAGTGGAAGCCACATCTCTTATATATCAGTAGATGGACAAGAGGTCTTTAAGGAGTCAAATGCCGGTGGTGTTGTTAATTCGGAATCTTTTAACTCGTTTGAAGCTAATGAGCCCACCGAGGCTACCGGATCCACCGAGGCTGCTGAATCAACTGAAGCTCCCGATACTCCTGGCACTTCCGAAGTAGAAGCATTAGCGCTTGAAGCACTTTCGACAGACGCTAATGCGGCGGTGAGCGAGCCGGGATTTGAAGAGGAGCATGTTGATGTTAACCAAGCAAATGATCAGCATTTAAATATGGGTATTGGCGGTATTGCTAACCATCATGTAGTGAAAGTCTACTTTGCGGAGCAAGGACGGACTGCTAATCCTGACAATACGGGTGATCGCACTATAACGGTTATCCCCGGTGTTGAAGGTGGTCCCGGAGAGGTTTCTGGAGGTGGTATCGTTTCTATCACACCCGATAATCCCAACCCACCTCAGGTGACTTGGACACTTCCTGAGGGCTATGACGCTAAAGAAGTTGTTATTAATGATGTGTCTTATCCGGTCGACCCATCGACCCGAACGGTGAACATTGCTGATTTTGAAAAGAATCTCCAACCGGGCGAAGACTACATAGTAACGCTTGTGGTTGAAAAGCGCACGCCAGGTGATGATGTGGTTCCTCAAACGCGCGTGGGTGTTTCGGGTGACGAACAGAATGACACCTTTATGATCGAGACCATTCTCAAGGGAGGTCCTGGTACAATCTCAGCATCAATGAATATTGAGAAAGGTAAGGACCATACGGTTACCTGGACTGCCGGCGAGATTAATGGCGTGAAGTATCGTGTGGCAAAAGTTCTTATCGATGGGGTTGAGCACCCTGAGTTGCTTGACGCATTTGAATACACCTTTGCTGATATCGACAAGGAGCACACTATTGAGGTAGTTCTTGAGCCTATTCCCGCAACACCGGCAGATAACTCACCTACTACAGGGTCTGATTCTTCTCAGGCAGATCAGCAAGACCCAGGTGATAGATCGTCCACTACCAAGACAGGGGATATGACGGGTATGGTTATTCTTGGTATTGTTGGAGTTGGTTTGGTTGCCATGGGTGCTTTGCTTATTGCTCGCAGACGTGTGCGCGCGGCGAGCACAGCGGACGCAGCAGACGCGTTGCGAAAAGAATAAAAAACGCCACATTCGAGACTGTCGCCATAGAACATAAGTTACTAGGGCATAAGTCGCTAATACATACGCTACTAGTCAAGGGATTGGGTTGATAGGCTTGATCCCTTGATTTATTTTGGAGTGAATAGGGGCTATTCCAAGCAGTTCAGGCAAATTGCGATCAAACTGCGGTCAGAACAAATAAATAATTGAAAATGACGAAAAAGCATTGCTTTAGTTACAAAAAGATGACATGATAATCTCGCGAAACTGTTTTATCGGGCATGGTGTGGCACTGCGAATCATGAAATCTCTCAATTGGGCTATACCATACAGTTGAAATGAGGGGTTATGACCATCATCAAAAAGGCAATGTCTGTTCTTTTGACCTGTTGTCTTGCTTTGGCATTTTTGCCAGTTCTAACTCAGCCAGCATATGCAGCAGGAGGTAATTCCCCTGTAAAGCCTGAAGGCTATGTGCCTCCTCAGTATGAAGCAGAGCATATTAATATGAATGGCTATTATTCCGTTGCAGATGATGGGCAGATAATGGCTGAATTGGAGTGGACTCGCCCTGTCGAAAATCCTTTACGTCCTGGCTAGGGTATGGCGGATCCAGGTCGTCCTTACACCTTCAAGATGTGGCAATCTAAGAAAAACGAAAATGGTGCTTGGAGTAATTGGGAAACGCGTTCTCCTGTTGATACCGATAAGCGCGATGGTCAAGTGCGGGTTTTAAACGTAGCACCTAATGCTGCATCTATGGAGTATTTAAAAAAATGGATGGCGACGCCCGCTATTGATTTCGATGGGAGCCAGACAACAGTAGGTAAGGGCATCATACAGGTTACACCTGTCTTGATAAGCGACTACAATGCTAATCCTGATAAATACCTTAAGACAAATCCTGACACCGGGGAGTTAACTAACGAATACCAATATAGTGTCATCATGTTTGGAACCTTCGATGCAAACGCAAGTCAGGATCTAACTGCAGCTTCGCGTGATGCAACCGAGCGCTTTCATAACGCTGGTGGTGGTTTGATGTTTGGCCACGATACGTTAACATCGTATAGCGGTGTTGGAGCAAGAACTTATTTTAGCTTGTTTGCCAATCCTACCCATTTAAATATTACAACGAGGGACGAAGGAACAACGTATCTTTCTACCTATGTAAAGGTTGTTGATACAGGGTTCTTGACCAGCAGACCCTGGAACCTTGAGGGAAAAACACTTAATATTCCTCAAACACATATGCTAGGACAAAAGCTTGGCGGATCTTATTCATCAGGTGCCTCAAAGCCACGTGTGTGGATGCAGTTTAGTAATTCTGCAGGGATACCGTTGGGTACTGCAATTACTCCAGGGCAAGATATAGCAACTGATAACTATTATCTTGCGACAAATGGCTCCATTGCTATGATTCAGACAGGACATACAAGTGGTGGAGCAACAGAGGACGAGGCCAAAGTCTTTGCTAATACTTTGGTGTATCTTGCACAGTCAACTACTACAACTACGGCGCGTGATGCTTCCTTTATTGACGAGGCAAAACCTGTTGCTCCAAATAAAACCGGTATAAGTAATCTCGCTATCCCTGAAGATGTTGATGCAACTACCTATGGAGCAACATTTGAAATGTCGGGTTCAAGTGATAAGGGAACTGACTATGCCTATCGCATTCAAGGAGTCCCGCAAATCTCATTAGAGAACCCGGATATGTTCTATGAAGAAGTGTGGTCAACAACAGAGACTGATCCTAATAGTGATGAAGTCTTTAAGATGACGGCATTGTCGGGGTTAAAAGGATATTATGTTAATGTCAGCAATAACCCCAACAGTGAAGCGCTCCCTGCAGCTGCAAAGAATAACGATCATTTTGTAGCTGCTGCAACCGCATCTGAAAAAGCAGAGTATGAAGTTGATAACCTTACGATTGGTCAAAACTATTATGCTCACATTTATGCGGTTGATTATGCAGGTAATGTAAGCTCAGACTCTATTGTCCCCGTGCGAGTAACCACGCAAAAACTTAACTATCACTACAATGACGGAAGCGATGCGGATCAGGTTGTTGCACGCACGCTCTTAACTGATGAAAATAAAGCAGCAAGTTGGCCTAGTGATCCAACGCGAGAAGGCTATCGTTTTGATGGATGGTATAAGACCCCTGATTGTTCAGGCGAGGCTCTAACGCAAGAAACAGCTGTGTTTACTGATGCTGACAAGGATCAAGAAAAGGGCGAGGCACATCTGTATGCAAAATGGGTCAAAACCTGGAATGTGATTGTAAGCCAACGAGGTAAGGGAATAATTGAGGTAACCTCAGATTCAGGAACCAATCCCTTTGATGTCGGCAGCAATATTGATGTAGCATGGAGGCCAGCTGAAGGATATCATGTCCAATCCGTGTGGGTTGATGATGTGATGATCACTGATTTTACGCCGGGGAAAACCACTATTACTGATATTCAGTCTGATCGTTATGTTGTCGTTGAGTTTGCCAAAGATGATGAAGAGACCACTCCTCCCACAGAGCATATAAAGATTACGACATCTTTGTCAGGTGGCGGTGCGGCATCAAGCATCACGCCAACTAAAGCATTAGTGAAAAACAGTGCAGAAACCAACAACTATAAGGTCGAGTGGAGTGCTGCTCAAGGCTATAAGGTTTCAGGTATTAAAGTCGATGGAATTAATCGTCCTGATCTACTAGGCGGTAACTCCCTGAGTTTTTCAAAGATTGAGCGCGACCATAGTGTAGAAGTTGTTATTGATCGTGATGGAACATCTTCAACTAATCATATGGTAACGACTCAACTGGTGGGAGGACCTGCAACTTTAACGGGGTCAGGGGATGTCGAGGCAGGCGCTCCTCATGAGGTTGAGGCAACCGTTTCTGATACGCGAAATTATGAAGTCGAGTCTGTCGTTATTCTTGATGCTGCAGGCAACGATGTTACCAACCAATATAAAGATCAGTTAGTTATTGCTGATGATAAATCAAGCGCTTCTCTTGCTCTGGATGCTGTCAACGCTGATCTTAATGTCATTGTGACGGTAAAACCAAAAGCGCAAGCAGGTACGGTTGCGCTTGGTGAAGACGAAATCACCAAGATTAATACTTCACGTACGGGTAAAGGAACTATCTCTCCTTCTTCAATTGTTAAGAAAGGTGATCAATACACGGTAAATTGGGAGGCTGAAGAGGGTTGGTCACTTCAAAGCCTAACGGTTGATGGTATTAATATTTACTATCCGGAAGCTCAGGCTGATCAGGAAGAAGATGCGACAATCCAAACCTATTCTGAGCATTCTCCGCTTCCCGCTAATGCCCAAATTAAGTCAAAAGGGTTGTATCCGTTTGAAGATATTCAAGCAAACCACGATGTACATGCGACCTTTGTAAAGGACGAGCAGCATTTGCCTGAGTGGCCTGATGACGGTTGGTTCGAGGATCCAACTGACCCATCGGATCCTGATGATCCCTCTGATCCTTCCAATCCAGGAGATGGCAAGCCAACCTTGCCAACTGACCCATCGGATATCAATAAAGATACCGACGGTGACGGTGTTCCTGACACTAATATCGACATTGATGGTGACGGTAAGCCAGATGTCAACATTGATACTGACGGTGACGGTAAACCAGATATCAATATTGTGGATCATGATGGCCCTGATGGAACACCCGACGGAAAACCAGACGGTATTAACCTTAATGATCCTGACTTTAACCCTGATGATCCAAAGAATAAACCCAATATCAACATTAATAACGACGATGACTTGAGGCCTGACGTAAATACGGATCTTGATGGTGATGGCGTGCCTGATGTTAACATTGACACTGATGGCGATGGGGTTCCTGACAAGAATATCGACGCCAATGAGAATGGCATTATTGATGACGAGGAAAAACCGGAAGGTCCTAAACCAGGCTCTCCCGAAGATCCTTACTTCACGCCAGATCCTAATCCATCAGGTAAATATTTTGCAGTGATTACCAATGTCCAAGGGGACGCGCCGGTAACTATTACGGCATCAAATACGCGTGTCGAAGGTTTGTCGGATTATCCAATTACCTGGACTATTCCTGCGGGGTATCAACTTACGGGTGTGAAAATTAACGGTGTGGATCGCCCTGATCTTTTGAATGCCGGAAGGGTGACCTTAGAGGATATTGATCGTAATTACGTGGTCGCCCTTCGTGTGGAAAAAGAACGTATGGCGGTGCCGAGCATTACTAAGCAGGCAGTAAATACAACACGCACTGATGCTAATTTGATTGGTGATGAGATTGCGTACACCATTACGACTACTAATACGCGTATGCTGACTACGTGGAAAGATGCTGTAATTGAAGATCAGGTTCCTGCAGGGCTTGATGTTAACCCTAATACCATGACGGTTCAGATTGATAAGGGTGTCATCAAGACTTTGCCTGCGAATTCGTATGATAAAAATACGCATACGCTGAAGGCTTCAATTGGCAATCTCGAGGGTGGACAAACCGCCGTCGTTACCTTTAAAGCGACACTTAATCAGGCGGCAATTACACCAGAGAGTTGCTCTATCGCAAACATTGCACGCACAACTGACAACGAAGAAAATATCTACGCGTCTGATCCTGCATCGCCTAACGATGATAAGCAGACACAGCCTATCGACAATCCCGTTGGCACGGTGACCAAGGCAGTTAAGAATATGTCTCGCCCCCTAGGTAGTGTCTATGTCGGCGATACGCTCCAGTACACTATCAAGGTTCAAAATGATAAGTACGGCTCTGTTTGGACAGGCGTTCGCATTACGGATGTAATTCCTGAAGGCTTAACGGTGAAAACTGATTCACTTGTTTTGCACAATCCTGATGGCACCGAGACTCCTGTTTCAGCGGACGTCTATCAAACTGAAAGTCGTACGCTAGGTGTTTTTGTTGGCGATATCTTTGATGGCCAGACATATGAGTTGACATTTGAAGTTGTAGTCGATGAGTCTGCGGTGGGTAAAGATATTGGCAATATGGCTGTTGCTAACGGCGGCAAGCATGTTCCTGATGGTCTGCCTGGACATTGGGGAGATGATAAGGAATACACGGTAATCCCAGGCGGTGCAACGCTTAGTCAGGTTGTAGCTGATGAGGCGCAAGAGTTTGAGATCAGCACTGGCAAAGTATATGCATCTGAGTTAGGCGTTTTTGAGCAAGAAGGAACCGATAAGCCAGGAGCAGTAAAAGATGCAACGGCTAAGACAGGGGATATGGCAGGTCTTACCATTGCGGGAATTATCATTCTTGCAGGGGGCGCTTGCTTAGCACTTGGCCTTACCCGTAAGCGTATGCGCAAGGAGTAGCAAGTAAGAATAAGCAAGTAAGAATAAGTGGAACTATTAAATAGTTTTGATTTCTGAAAGATGACCGAGTTTGGACTCGGTCATCTTTCTTCACTTCATAGACCTGATGATGGGCTGGAGTTGCCTATTTTTATATGAGCAGAACATTGTCAAGGACAATAATTGCCCAGACCAAAGATTTCTCTTTAGTTTGGTTTTGGAAAAGGAATTAACCGTGTTTTTGACAAAATCAAACTTTGATAAGAATTGTTTTAGTTCATGATCACGATCCGATCAGGTCGTGATCAGATTTTGAACAGATTTCGTTGATAATTGATCGGGATAATCTAATGCATGAACATTTTTATTTCACATCAGAGCGCCTTGGCTGTTTTGCGTGCTGTAAGGCTAGGAACAGTGAGCGACAAGACATCTCAAGAAATAAGGCTTGTTGAAAAGTATTTTGATGCGCCTTCGCATTATCATGCGGCAAGTTCAGTGTTGCCTAAGGCAAAAGAGAAAGTAACTAGGGAACATACTGTTTATGCAGAGAAGGTGCTTACGAGCTTTCTTGGTGAAGAGATAGGGAGCAACATACTTCATCTTCTTGTATATCCGTATGAGAATCGTTTTCGCTCCAATAATATATGCTGTCATGCTTTAAAGCTTCCAGATAGATCTTTTATAAAACTAGGTGATGGCGTGTTCCTTAGTACGCCCGAAGCGCTTTTCTTGCAAATGGCATCCCAGTGTTCATTTTGGGAGTTAATTGAATTAGGTTATGAACTCTGTGGGACTTATAGCGCGAATATGCATGAAGTTACCGCGTCAAATAAAGGTTTCGTTTCATGCAATAGCGCAGTAAAGGTGAAACATCTCGAGTCTTATTTAGATAGATGCAAAAATATACCAGGGTGCAGGAAAGCAAAAAGTGTACTACGCTTTATTGTGGATAATTCCGCTTCGCCTATGGAAAGTGCTGTAGCAATGATGCTGTTTATATCACAACATCATGGTGGATATGGATTGCCGTTAGCCCGAATGAATTTTCGAGTTGATATTCCTGCACATTTAAAGACTTATGCAAAATATCGTATTTGTGATTTTTATTGGCCTGAATATAAAGTGGCTCTTGAATATGATTCGAGTGCGTTTCATAAAAGTAATCAACAAAAGATTAGTGATTCTATACGTCGTAATGATTTATTTAATGCGGGTATAACGGTTTTGTCTCTCTCGTCGAAGCAATTTTGGCAGCTCCCCTTGTTCGATAAACAAGTGAGGGCTTTGGAAAAATGTTTACAACATCGGCGTCAAATTACTTCGACTGGATTAAAAAGAAAAGCCATGCTTCATAGATACCTAACACGTTACACTTCTGCCTAATCGGTAGATAATTTAAAGCTACGACACAGGCTTGCTATTTTTTTTTGTTATGAGGGGTACGATTGCATGAAAGATGTTTTTATGACTTTGGATAATTGGTCGCCATCCAATCATTGTTTGTCATGAAATAAACAGTCAAAGAGATATCGAGTTGTTTTGTTGGCAGGGCAACCTATGAGTCGTGTCGTAACTTGAAAAAAACTCCAAAAAGATGGATTTTCAGTTCAAAAAAAGACAAGTGGTGTCGCAACTTTAAAAAACATGCAATTTGAGTTGATGATGTAAAAATACGTACGCATCCTAACCTAACCCAACCCAACCCAACCTTGCTTAGCTTTAAGCAGTTCGGTGATATAACGAATCAAACCGAAACATAACGTAACGCGCAGTTAATTTTCCCGAAACATTGTCGCCGTAAGGTTTTAAACACCATGGGGGCGCAGACCCTCATCTGTGAGAGAACGAGCCTTGCTTGTATTCATGGGGAACGAATAGATCCCCATTTATGAGCAGGCAAGCTCAACTCTCATTGTTGGTAAGAGATGAAAGAGGTGAACAATGACCCTTCGCGAAGGAGACATCAGGATTCCTTCCGGATGCGCGATTTCGGGCATTATGGACCGCAGTGGCCAACGCCATGATGGGACGGACATCTTGCGTTCAATTGAACTCATGCATGATCGTTCCAATGGACTTGGTGGTGGTTTTGCGGCGTATGGCATTTATCCTGACTATAAGGATTTATATGCATTCCATATGCTGTATGAAACCCATGAAGCGCGCATTGAAACGCAGGCGTATCTTGATGAATGGTTTCTCTGTGAGAAACAGGAAAAAATCCCAACAGACAATGTGCGTACTATTCAAAATCCGCCGCACATTTGGCGTTATTTCTTAACGCCAAATCCTATCAAGTTGGCTGAGAGTGAACTTGATGAAGCAGAATACACCATGGAGCGTGTATTTTATATCAATGCCTCAATCGATGGAGCATTTGTTGCATCGTCAGGCAAAAATATGGGTGCTTTCAAAGGCGTTGGCTATCCTGAAGAAATTGGCGAGTTTTA